>Ga0302214_1000018_pt1 | contig 128002 bp, 119 predicted proteins | sample II_Fen_N1_3_FD_194584 | JGI IMG/M metagenome (GOLD analysis project Ga0302214, IMG submission 194584) | Peat permafrost microbial communities from Stordalen Mire near Abisko, Sweden - II_Fen_N1_3 | ecosystem: Environmental > Terrestrial > Soil > Wetlands > Permafrost | place: Sweden: Abisko... | reverse complement strand
TGTTGCTGTCATATTCATAAAAACACCGCCTTTTAATTATCGATAAATATCAATATTTAACAGTAGTGTATATTTTTTGGAAATTTCTTGCACGGCGTGCCGTGTAATGCCTTTCGCGACCCACCGCAATGCGTGGCCACATTGGCGTGACGGATGACAACGCGTGCAATTGGGGCAGCCCGGCCGCCCTGGTGTGCTGCCGCTGGCCAACGGGTTCACGCGCTTGTGCCCGCCGTACCCGCTGCTGGGCCTCAACACCGGCCCGAAGAACTATTTTTTTAATAGCTGCTAGCCCTTTAAAAATAAGGGCTAGAGGCCTATTTCTTATATATGTTGCCGGTTTGGCCGCAACACCAGGCACACCACAAACACACCGCCCAGCGCGGCGGTGACGATGCCAATGGGCAGCTCCTGCGGGGCCAGCAAGATGCGGCTGAGCAGGTCGCTGGCCAGCATCAGGATCGCGCCGCCCACGGCGCAGGCCATGAGTAAACGCGCGTGCAGGGCACCGCTGAGCGGGCGCGCCAGGTGCGGCACCATCAGCCCGACAAAACCGATGACGCCGCTCAGTGCCACAAAGCAGGCGGTGGCCACCGCCGTCACGCCAAACACCTGGGCGCGCAGCCGTCTGGGTGACAGCCCCAGGCTGAGCGCGGTGTCGTCACCGGCCAGCATGGCGTCCAATGCATGGCGCTGCTTGAGGGCAAAGGCCAGCAACAGCGTCACGCCCAACAGGGCCAACGGCAGGTTGTCCCAGCGCGCCAACCCCAGCCCACCGAGTGACCAGAACATGACCGACTGCGCTGCGCGCTGGTCGCCCGCAAACACCAGGTAGTGGGTGATGGCGCCAAACAAAAACGAGGTGGCCAGCCCGCCCAGAATGAGTTTTTCGGGGCCGCTGGCTGCGCTGCGGTTGACGATGGCCAGCACCGTGACCGCCGACACCAGGCCACCTGCCAGCGCAGCCAGCGGTAGCGTCCAGATACCCAGCAGCTCACCCGTGGTGGTGATAACGGCCACCGCGCCAGCGCTGGCGCCGGAAGACAAGCCAAACAGAAACGGGTCAGCCAGGTCATTGCGTGTGACGGTTTGCAGCAGCACGCCCACCACCGCCAAACCCGCGCCCACCAAGATGGCCAGCAAAACGCGGGGCACCCGCAGGTCCCACACGATGCGCTGCAGCGTGGTGGCCAGCTCAGGCAGGCCCAGCTGCGGCGCCCAGCGGCCCGCCAGTGCACTGAGGATGTCCGCCAGCGGCAGCGGGGTGCTGCCCTTGGCAATGGCCGCCAAGGCCAGGGCCAACAGCACGGTCAGGCCCGCGCCCAACAGCGCCCAAAACCTGCGGCTTGCGCTCACTTGGCTGGGGCGGCCATGGCTTTGGCGATCTTCTCAATGGCCTCGATATTGGCCGGACCGGGGGTCAGCTCGGCATAACGCAGTGCCACATAGCGGTTGTTTTTGACCGCGTCGGTCTCTTTCATGGCCGGATGAGTCTGCAGAAAATGCAGCAGCTTGTTCACGCCGTTGCCGTCCTGGTAGTCCAGCAGCACCAGGAATTGCGGGTTGCGCGCGGCCACGGTTTCCCAAGAGGTGGTGCCCCAGCTGGTGTCCATGTCGGCCATGATGTTGTGGCCGCCAGCGGCGTCGATCATGGCGGTGGGAATGGCGTATTTGCCTGCGGTGAAGGGCTTGTCTTCACCCGAGTCGTACAGGAAAACGCGGGTGTCTTTGCGGGCTGCGGCTGGCACCAGCTTGGCCAGGCGGGTTTTCCATTGGGCCACGTTGGTTTTGGCCTGGGCTTCTTTGCCAAAGATGGTGCCGAGCTTGATGTAGTCGGTGTAGAGCAGGTCCATGCTGGCGGCCGGGCGCTGTTTGTTCACATGGATGCAGCTTTCGCTCAAGACCAGGGTTTTGATGTTGTATCTGGCCAGGCTGGCGGGGGTGACTTCGCCGCCCACTTTCATGCCGTAGTTCCAGCCAGCAAAGAAGAAGTCGGGGTTGACCGACAGGATGTTTTCAAGCGTGGGGTACTTGGGCGCGATTTCGGGGATGTTGCCCAGCGCGGCCTTGAACTCCGGGCCGGTTTTGTACCAGCCGGTGATACCGCTGACGCCCACCATTTGTTTGTTGAGATTGAGGCTGAGGGCCATCTCGGTCATGTTCAGGTCATGGATGACGGCACGCTGCGGCGGCGCGGCAAATGTCAGGGGCTCACCGCAGCTGTCAACGGTGACCGGGAAGGTTTGTGCGGCGCACAGCGCGGAACTCAGGGCCAGCGCCAGCGCGCTCAGGGTGTGTTTCATCAGGGGTGTCCTTTCAGTTCAGGAAGTAAAAAAGGGGGCGCTGGCGTTGCCTTGCGCCGCGTGGGGCAAGGGGTCCATCACCAGCATGGGTTGTTGGTTAACTGGGTGTGGCAGGTAAAACGCCTGGATGCCAAACACCTGCTGCAGCCGCTGCGGGCTCAAAGCCTGCGCAGGCGTATCCACGGCGAGCAATTGCCCCTGCTGCATGACCGCCACCCGATGCGCCCACTGCGGCACCCGCGCCAGGTCATGCAGCACCGCCACCACGGTGATACCCAAGGCAGCCACGCCTTGCAGCAGCTCTTGGGTGGCACGTGGGTCCAGGTGGTTGGTGGGCTCGTCCAGCAAAAGGATGCGCGGTGCCTGCGCCAAAGCGCGGGCCAGATGGGTCCGTTGGCGCTCACCACCGGAGAGGGTTGACAGTGCGTGCTGGCGCAGGCTGTGCAAGTCACAAAAGAGCAGCGCCTGCTCAATGCTTTGTTGGACCTGCTGGTCAGACCAATGCCTGCGGTGCGGCAGGCAGCCCAGGCCAACATAGTCCTGCACGCACAGGCGGCCATCGGTCTGGTCGTTTTGGGCCAGCACCGCGATGCAACGGGCGCGCTCGGGCAGGCTGAGTTCTGCCAATGGCTGATCACCCAACACCACCTGGCCTGTGCTGGGCTGCAGGATGCCCGCCATCAACTTGAGCAAGGTGGATTTGCCCGCACCATTGGGGCCAACGATGGCCAGGTGCTCACCCGCAGCCACAAGCAGGGACAGCGGCTTGACCAAGTATTTGTCGTGCCCGAGGCTATAGCCTGCCGAACACAAGGCCAAGCTCACACCGCTGGCCTGCGCCAGGGGTTTCGGCGTGAGGGTCGCAGCTGACTCAGCCATGTGCGGAGATCCATCCTGCCCCGGCTTGGCATCCGAACCTGCAGTGCGGTAAACATCCGGCCAAAGAAAAGGGGTAAAAGAAGCCAACGACCAGCTCAGTCATCTGAATTAATGCAATTGTGTTGCGGTAATGTAGCAGATACCGGGATTGCGCTGGCCTTGTCCAAGCGCAACACTGTTTCAGTCCCAGGCCAACGCACCACCTGTCTGGTATTCGGTAACACGGGTTTCAAAGAAGTTCTTCTCCTTGCGCAGGTTGGCCTGCTCATCAAGCCAGGGCAACACGTTCTCGGCACCGGGAAAAGGTTCGGCCACACCCACCTGACGTGCCCGGCGGTTGGCGATAAAGCGGAACTGCTGCACATGCAAATCGGCGTTGTAACCAAGGATAGGGTCACGCAGGATGTAGCTGGCATAGGCTTGTTCGGCGGCTTCGGCCTCGTCCCACAACTCGCGCAGCGCAGCCGGGTCCAGCGTGAGCTCTTCCTCTTTGAGCAGTTCGCGGATGACGCGCACACCAAAGCCGCAGTGCATAACCTCGTCACGCATGATGTATTGCAGCTGCTCGGCCGTGCCCTTCATCAGGCCGCGCCGCTGCAGCGCAAAGATCGGGCTAAAGCCGTTGTAGAACCAGCAGCCCTCAAAAATCACCGCAAAGAAGAAGTAGGACAACGCAAATTCGTGCAAGTTGGCACGGTTGCTCAGGTCAAAGTCTGAGCGCATCACCCGCTCCAGCCGCCGGTTGGCCAGCGCGATCTTGCCGTGGATCTCGGGCACCACGCGGTAGCGGTTGTAGATCTCCTGCTGGTCCAGGCCAATGCTTTCGATGCAATGCTGGTAGGTCCAGGTGTGCAGGGCTTCCTCGTAGACCTGGCGCGCCTGGTAGATCTGCAATTCGGGCGCGCTCATTTTCTCCATCACCGCCAGGCCGATGTTGCGCATGGCCAGGATGTCGGAGGTGGTCAGGTAAGCCAGCACGTTCTCAAACACATGGCGCTCAGGCTGGCTGAGCTTGTGGTGGTAGTCGTGCACGTCCTGCGCCATGCTGATCTCCAGCGGGGTCCAGTGGTTGCGATTGGCCTTGAGAAAGTATTCCCAAGCCCAGGCGTATTTGAAGGGTGCCAACTGGTTGATGTCTGCCTTGCCGTTGACGATGCGTTTGTCGGCGGCGTTGATCGGTGCCAAAGCGGCACGGGGTTGGGGTGTGGGCAGCGAGGCGGGCTGCTCCCAGTCGTTGAACATGGCATCGCGAACTGAAGCGCTCATGAATTGGTTGTCTTTCTTTGTTGAGATGGGTCTGCAGATCAAGCGAAGCGAACGTCGACCTGCGGCAAATGTTGTGCGGCTGCGTCGACCAAGGCGGGCGAAACGGCTGTTGCTTGGCCTTCGTGGCGGCAAGCCTGCAGCACCAGCCTGGAGGCACCTAGGGTGGCCAACTGACGTGCCAGGCGGGACAGCGCATCAGCGTCTATCAGGTCGGTATCGACGGTGCAACGCAACTCGTGGTCAATGCCCGCATTGAGCACCAAGGACAGTGAAGCCCGTGCAGCGTCTGCACCGCCTGCGCGGGTGATCTGGTGGTAGTGCTCAAACGGGCCTTTGATGTCCAGACCGACCCAATCCAGCGCAGGTAGCACGGCGGCCAACCGCTCTGGATAAATGCCCGCTGTGTGCAGCCCAACGGCAAAGCCAAGCTGCCGAACATCAGCCAGCGCCTGGGGCAGACCATGTTGCAGCAAAGGTTCACCACCGCTGAAGACCACACCATCCAGCAAACCACGGCGGGTGGCAAGCCATTCAAGGACCTCGGGCCAGCGCCGCTGGGACTGGCCCAGCCTTGGCTGCAGATGCGTGTTATGGCAATACCCACAACGCCATGGACAACCCTGGCAAAACACCACGGCAGCCAGCCGGTTGGGAAAATCGATGGTGGTGAAGGGTGTTAGCCCAGCCACCGCCAGGCGGTTATCGTCCGCCACGCGACCCGCAACCAATAGGCGCCTCCACAAAGTGCTGTCGTTCTTGGTGTTCAGCCTGTTTGCCTTGGTTGAACTCGGACACCGGGCGGTGGTAGCCCATGACGCGGGTCCACACCTCGCAGCGTTGGCGTTCGTGATCCTGCAGCGGTTGTTTCAGCGATGGCGTTGTCATAGGGTTTCCTTTCATGTCTTTCAAATTCAATGGACAAGGCCACGCTGGGCCAGGATCTCTTCATCACACTTAGGGCAAAACGCATGTTCACCAGCGAGATACCCATGTTTGGGGCAGATCGAGAAGGTGGGTGTGATCGTGATGTAGGGCAAGCGAAACCGCGATAGAGCGGTACGCACCAGTTGCCTGCAAGCGGCGGGCGACGAGATGCGCTCGCGCATGTAGAGGTGCAGCACGGTGCCGCCGGTGTAACGCGTTTGCAAGTCGTCTTGCCGACTCAGCGCCTCAAACGGATCGTCGGTAAACCCTACCGGGAGTTGTGAAGAATTGGTGTAGTACGGTGCTTCTGGTGTGCCCGCTTGCAGAATCTTGGGCCACCGCTTCTGATCGACACGCGCGAAGCGGTAGGTGGTGCCCTCGGCTGGGGTGGCCTCCAGGTTGTAGAGGTTGCCGGTTTCTTCCTGGTACTGGCGCATGCGCTCGCGCAGGTGGTCCAGCAGGCGCAGCGCCAGCGCGTGGCCCTCCGGGTGGGTGATGTCGGCTGCGCCGTCGGTGAAGTTGCGCACCATCTCGTTGATGCCATTGACGCCCAGGGTCGAAAAGTGGTTGCGCAAGGTGCCCAGGTATCGCTTGGTGTAGGGAAAGAGGCCGCCATCCATCAGCCTCTGCACCACTTTGCGCTTGATCTCCAGGCTGTCACGCGCCATGTCAGCCAAGCGGTCCAGACGTGCCATCAGCGCAGCCTCGTCACCTGCATGCAGATACCCCAGGCGCGCGCAGTTGATCGTCACCACACCGATGGAGCCGGTTTGTTCGGCCGAACCAAACAAGCCGTTACCCCGTTTGAGCAACTCACGCAAATCGAGTTGCAGGCGGCAGCACATGGATCGGACATGGTTGGGTTGCATGTCCGAGTTGAGAAAGTTCTGAAAATAAGGCAAGCCGTACTTGGCCGTCATCGCAAACAGGCGTTCGGCGTTCTCTGACTCCCAAGGGAAGTCTTCGGTGATGTTGTAGGTGGGGATCGGGAAGGTGAAGGCCCGGCCACGGCGGTCGCCCGCACTCATGACTTCGATGTAGGCGCGGTTGATCAGGTCCATCTCGGCTTGCAGCTCACCGTAAGTGAAGGGCATTTCCAGACCGCCAATCACCGGCACCTGGGCGCGCAGGTCCTCGGGGCAAACCCAGTCAAACGTCAGGTTGGTGAACGGTGTCTGTGTGCCCCAGCGCGAGGGCACGTTGAGGTTGTAGATGAACTCCTGCATGCCCTGGCGCACCGCGTCATAGTCCAGCCCATCGTGACGTACATAAGGTGCCAGGTAGGTGTCAAAGGAACTGAAGGCCTGCGCACCGGCCCATTCGTTTTGCAGGGTTCCGAGGAAGTTCACCATCTGTCCCAGTGCACTGGAGAAATGGCGCGGCGGATCAGCCTCAGGCTTGCCCGCCACCCCGTTGAAGCCCTCGAACAGCACCTGGCGCAGGGACCAGCCAGCGCAGTAGCCACTCAACATGTCCAGGTCATGGATGTGGATGTCGGCGTCGCGATGCGCCTGACCTATCTCCGGAGGATAGACGTGCGACAGCCAGTAATTGGCCACCACTTTGCCAGACACGTTGAGGATGAGACCACCCAAGGAGTAGCCTTGGTTGGCATTGGCGCGCACCCGCCAGTCAGCCCGGTCCACATATTCATCAATGGTTGCGGCCACGTCCACCAGCGTGCGCTTGTCTTCCCGCAGGCGGCGGTGCTGGTCGCGGTAGGCCACGTAGGCGCGGAAGGTCTGCAGATGATTGGCGTCCACCAGCATGTGTTCCACGATGTCTTGCACCTGCTCGACGCTAGGGACCGAGCTGGCATAACGATGGCGGATCACCTTGAGCACCCTCTCGGTCAGCAGCAAGGCCTGCGCTGCATCGTATTCGCCACTGGCGGCACCCGCACGTGCCAAGGCCGAGGCGATGCGCTCACTCTCGAAGGGCACATCAACACCATCGCGACGAAGAATGCGGTGCGGCAATGTGGGCAAGCTGGTGGTCTGGAAGGTGCGTTCAGGTGTCAACAGGTCAGGGGTACTCATTGGCAGGCCTCACAGTCGGGGTTGTCGATGCTGCAAAACTGGGCTTCGGTTGCGGGCGCCGCTTCATCGCGGCCACCGGCTTTTTCGGCCTGGCTGGCGCCCAGGGTGCGCAGGTAATACGTGGTTTTGAGGCCACGCTTCCAGGCCAGCTTGTAGATGTCGTCAAGCTTTTTGCCCGAGGGTGTGGCCAGGTACAGGTTGAGAGACTGGGCCTGGTCGATCCATTTCTGGCGCCGGGCAGCGGCCTCGATCAGCCACACCGGGTCGATCTCGAAGGCGGTGGCGTAGCGTGCCTTGAGTTCGTCCGGCACACGCTCAATCGGGCAGAGTGAACCATCAAAGTACTTGAGGTCGGCCACCATCACCTCGTCCCACAGGCCGATGTCTTTGAGGTCACGCACCAGCGCCTCGTTGACCACGGTGAATTCACCCGACAGGTTGGACTTGACGTACAGGTTCTGGTAGGTCGGCTCAATGCTGGCCGAGACACCCACGATGTTGGAGATGGTGGCGGTGGGGGCAATGGCCACACAGTTGGAGTTGCGCATGCCGTGGCGGGCGATCTGATCCTTGAGTGCGGCCCAGTCCAGGCGGGCGTTGCGGTCCAGCTCCAGATGCCCGCCCCGCCCTTCCTCCAGCAAACGGATCGAATCAAGCGGCAAGATGCCCTGGTCCCACAAGCTGCCGGTGAAGCTCGAATACCGGCCCCGCTCACGCGCCAACTCACTCGAGGCCCAATAAGCTTGGTAACAAACGGCTTCCATGGTCCGGTCGGCAAACTCGACCGCTTCGGCTGAGGCATAGGGCAGGCCCAGCGCATAGAGGCAATCGGCAAAACCCATGATGCCCAGGCCCACCGGGCGGTGCCGCAGGTTGGCGTTGCGGGCTTTGGGGGTGGCGTAGAAGTTGATGTCCACCACGTTGTCGAGCATGCGCAAGGCGGTGTTCACGGTGCGGGCCAGCTTGTCCTGGTCCAGCTGGCCGTTTTTCAGATGTGCCAGCAGATTGACCGAACCGAGGTTGCACACTGCGGTTTCCGAGTCCGAGGTGTTCAGTGTGATTTCGGTGCACAGATTGCTTGAATGCACCACACCCACATGTTGTTGCGGTGAGCGCAGGTTGCAGGCGTCCTTGAAGGTGATCCAGGGGTGGCCTGTTTCGAACAACATCGTCAACATCTTGCGCCACAGCTGCACTGCCGGGACTTGTTTGTGCAGCTTGATCTGTCCGGCGGCAGCCTGCGCTTCATAGGCCAGATACGCGCTCTCGAAAGCCGTCCCAAACTTCTCATGCAAATCAGGCACGTCGACTGGTGAGAACAGTGTCCAGGCGCCGTTGTCAATGACGCGTTTCATGAACAGGTCGGGAATCCAGTTGGCGGTGTTCATGTCGTGCGTGCGGCGGCGTTCGTCGCCGGTGTTCTTGCGCAGGTCCAGGAACTCCTCGATGTCCAGATGCCAGGTCTCCAGATAGGCGCAGACCGCGCCCTTGCGCTTGCCACCCTGGTTCACCGCCACCGCCGTATCGTTGACCACCTTGAGGAAAGGAATGACGCCCTGGCTCTGGCCGTTGGTGCCTTTGATGCGGCTGCCCAGCGAACGCACCGGCGTCCAGTCGTTGCCCAGGCCGCCAGCGTATTTCTGCAGCAGGGCGTTCTCCTTGATGCTCTGGTAGATGCCTTCGAGATCGTCAGCCACCGTGGTCAGGTAACACGAGGACAGTTGTGAATGCAGCGTGCCGCTGTTGAACAGCGTCGGAGTGGAACACATGAAGTCGAAGCTGGAGATCAGGTCGTAGAACGCGATGGCGCGCGCTTCGCGGTCGATCTCGTTCAAGGCCAGGCCCATCGCCACACGCATGAAGAAGATCTGCGGCAGCTCAATGCGCCGACCTTCGATGTGCAGGAAATAGCGGTCGTACAAGGTCTGCAGGCCGAGGTAGCCAAACAACAGGTCGCGCTCGGGTTTCAAAGCGGCTGCCAGGCGTGGCAGGTCAAACGTGGCCAGGCGTGGGTCGAGCAACTCGGCAGCAATGCCTTGTTGGATGAAATCACCGAGATAGTCAGGCTGCACACTGGCCAGTTCAACCAGCGTCACCGGGCGGCCCAGCACCTCGCGGCCCAGGCTGGCCAACAGCAGCCGGGCGGTGACCTGGTTGTAGGCAGGTTCGCGCTCGATCAGCGTGCGTGCGGCGAGGATCAGCGCCTGGTAGACATCGGCCAAGGGCACACCGTCGTAGAGGTTTTTGAGCGCGTGGTCGAAGATGGTTCGCGCCGACACCAGTTCACCCAGTCCGGCGCAGGCGGCCTCGCAGTTGACCAGCAACAGAGCACGGTCCAGCGGCTTGCGCACACCACCGTCCAGAACATGCAATGCCACATGCTGGCGGATCTCGGCCTGACTCGTCGCCCGTTCGGCGGCGCGGCGTTCGCGGTACAACACATAGGCCCGCGCCACGTCATGTTCGCCAGAACGCATCAGCGCCAGTTCGACCTGGTCCTGGATGTCTTCGATGTGCAGCGTGCCGCCATCGGGTGAGCGGCGGGTCAAGGCGTTGACCACGGTCTGGGTCAGGCGAGCCACCACTTCGCGCACCCGCGATGACACGGCACTTTGGTTGCCTTCAACAGCGAGAAAAGCCTTGGTCAGTGCCAGAGCGATCTTGTCGGCATCAAAAGCGACCACAGTGCCGTTGCGGCGGATGACATGGAAGGTGGCCGAGGCAACGTTATGCGCCGCAGAAACAGGGTGAGAAACGGACTGGACAGGGGATAACACGACAACTCTCCACATTGGGGGGCGGAGAGTCAAGGGCGCAGCGCATGGGCGTGCAGTATCTGCAGAGTCGGGACAGAGCCCGGCAACGACTAGACAAAACGCACCGATAGTGAAAAACCACGCAACAACCTCTCGTCAGGGACACCCCGCCCCAAAAACATCAAAAAGGACATATTGAGGCAGGTCTCCTGGCTCTCGGTTCATCGCGTTTCACCCGCCTTCCCGGACGCATCCAGTGGCATGGTGTGGCGAAACGCTCGCCGATCACAGTTGCGGGGGCAGCTCCGGCATTCAGGTCAACAACCTGGCACCGGATTCCCTATTAATCCCCTTTCGGGGAACCTTCAATGGCGTGAGTCTAGCGTAAAAAATCCACAAAACCCATCCATAAACACTAAATGTAGTGTTTAGCTGGGTGATCCGTCACCCTTTCGATCGGGGGTGAATCAGGCCACCGGCATTTCGCCGCCGAGCGCTTCCAGCACATCGGGCAGCATCTTTTGCAGCTCGCCGGTCGAGATGGCGACGTCGCCGTCAAAGTCGTCGTCCTTTTTGTGGTTGGCGCTGGTCGACTCAAACACACCGTCCAGGAACGCGATTTTTTTCAGCTGCAAACCTTCGGTCAGCATGAAGGAGACCCGCTCGTTCCAGGTCATGGCCAGGCGGGTGGGCATCTTGCCGTCGCGGATGTGTTGTTGCACTTCTTCGGTATCCAGGCGATGGCGGGCATAACGCACCACGGCTTTGGATTCGTCGGCGGCTTTGAGTTCGCATTCGCGGTCGACGCTGAAGCCTGCTGGCGCATCCAGGCTGAGCAGCCACTCGGCCATCGCTGCCACCGGCGAGACCTGGGTGGTGATCATGGTCACCGCAAAACCTGGCAGCGCCTGCACCAGCAGCGTCACCACCTCGTCGGCCCGCGCCTGGCTGGCGGCGTCGATCACCAGCAGGTGGTTGTCACGATCCATCCAGACCAGCACGCTGGACTGTTTGGTGAAGGCCATCGGCATCAGCTGCAGGCGGATGTCGTCTTTGAGGTCGCGGATTTCTTTCTTGCCGGGTTTGCGCCCGGTGCTGGCTTCGATCTGCGCCACACGCTCTTGCGCCTTGCGGTTAATCACCGAGGCAGGCAGGGCGCGGGTTTCGACCATCAGCTTGACGATCCACTGGCCAGCCACGGCTTCGAGCAAGGGGCCATTGGGCTGGCGGCGTGGCTCGACCCAGCCGATCGACTTTTCCTGGCTGGCGCCACATTCGACAAAACGGCCCGCCTGCAAGCTCGCCTCAACCTGCTCAGCGGTGCTGTTCCAGTTGGCGTCAAGGCGGTACATGATGATATTTTTGAACACTGAAAATCCCTTTGTTCTGGAGAACTGAATTGGCTAACCCGCGATCATCCCATCAAATCCCGGGGCAAACGTTCATCTAACTTTACATAGTTTGTTGCTTGCGTCATCGCGCCGATACACACGCACCAGACACTTCTTACACGCCAATGCCACTTTCAGGTCAAAGGCCTAACCCCAAGGAAGTCGTCATGAAAAACAAACTCAAACTCTCTCTGATTGCCGGTCTGCTGGTGGCCGCTGGAACCACTTTTGCCCAAGTCCCCGCTGGCATGCAAGGCGAACCAGGCATGGGGCCTGGCATGGGTATGCGCCATGAACACATGGGTAAGCCAGACCTCGCTCGGCTGCAAGCCATGATCGAAAAGCACGACGCACTGCTCAAAGCACAACTCAAGATCACACCTAACCAGGAAGGTGCTTGGAAAGCCTTTGTGGATGCCAAAAAACCGGCCCCCATCGCCGCGAACCTGCAACGCCCAGACCCGATCGAGATGGCCAAGCTGACCACACCCGAGCGGCTGGACAAGATCAAAGCCCTGCGTGAAGAACATATGAAGGCCATGAATGCCGCCTTTGCCAAACGCGAAGACGCCACCAAAACCTTCTACGCGGCGCTGACAGCGGACCAACAAAAGGTGTTCGATGCCGTCGCCGTGCCGGGGCAGCACCCTGGCCACCGCATGGGTCCACGCCCGGCGCCCGCTGACAAATTCTGATGCAGGCCTGACTGGCGGTTTGCACGCCAGTACACCCATGTGTCGACCGCCCGCAAGCGGCACCTGCCATGCGCATGTGCCGCTTGCGGTCTTTTGGGGGCCTGGCCCGGTGTGGGTGGGGCTTGTGGCAACATGCTGGCGAAGTGCTTGCACAAGCACCCTCTTTCGCCCATCAAGCCATGTTTCTTCTTCCATTTCATCAAAGCACCCCAGACCCCTTGGCCCCATCTTGGCAACACGCAGGGTTGAGCGTTTCGCTGGCTCAGTTGGAGGCCGTCTGATGTTTGGCTTGACAGAAGAGCAGATCAGCCACTTTGGCATGACCTTTGGCATTGGCGCCTTCATGCTCTACATGCTGTTCATCATTGGCCAGCTGGCCTGGGAGTCCAAGGCCGGCAAGTTCGGCACCTTGGTGATGTTTCTGGGGCTGGCGTTTGGGTTTGTTGGCTTTGTGGCGAAGTACCTGATCCAGTACTTCCTGAACATCCAATAAGGCTTTAACCGAACGGCTTGATGCCAATCAGCAGGCCGTGCAACCAGAAGGCAAACACCGCCCAAGCCAGCACACCAGCCACCACGGTGATCACGGTGGCGCTGACTTTGGTGGCCGGGCGAGTGGCAGATGGATTGCGCCGGTCGCGTTTGCGCGCGGAGATAAAGTCCAGCACCGCCCAAGCCAGAAAACTGCCAAACAGCACCAGGTGACCCAGGTTGCCATTGGCCATCAGATGCGCCACCGCCCACAACTTCACACCGGCCACCATCGGGTGGTGGACGCGCGCCTTGATCGCGTTGCCCGGCACATAGGCCGCAACCAGCAGGATGAAGCCAAACAGGTTCAGCAGCGACGCTGCATGGCGCATGCCCATGGGCGGCACCCAGACCACCTCCGGCTCATTGCGCACCAGGCCAAAACCATAGATCACCAGCACCAACCCGGCCAGTGACAGCAGCGCGTAGCCAGCGCGCCAGGCGTTGTCGCCCCATTTTTGCCGCTGGCATTCCCGCCAGTCGTCGGCATAGATGCGCACCGAGTGCACCCCCAGAAACAAAATCAAACCCGCGATCAGGGTCAACATGGCCATGGTTCAGTCCTTTTGAAAATGAGGGGTCAGGCGCCAAGCACCCGGTTTTTGCCGGCACGTTTGGCCAGGTACATGGCCTGGTCAGCGCGTTTGATCGCTTGCGGCCCGGTTTCACCGTGGGACAGCTGCGCCACACCCGCGCTGAAGGTGATCAGCACTTTCTCGGTGCCCGCCAGGAAAAAGCGTTTGGTGAGTTCGCGCTGCAGTCGGGTCATGGCCTCAATACCGTTGTCCAGCGAGGTGTCGGGCAGGAGGATGACAAATTCTTCACCGCCGTAACGCGCCAACGTGTCCTGCGGGCGCATCACCTCACGCGTGACACTGGCCAGGTGCGCCAGCGCCGCATCACCTGCGGCGTGGCCCAGGTTGTCGTTGAGCTTTTTGAAGTTGTCGATGTCCAGCAACGCCATGCACAGCGGGCTGTCCTGGCGCTTGACCTTGGCGACTTCGCGTGTCACCGCTTCTTCCAGGCCCTGGCGGTTGAGGGCGCCGGTGAGGGGGTCGTGGCGGGCTTGCGCGCTAACCCGGTCCAGCTCCTGGTGCAGTTTGGTGATTTCGGCCTCCGTGGTTTCGGCCCGCTTTTTCATGCCCTGCAACTCGTCGCGCGCCGCCTGGCTGTCCTTGGCCATGGTGCGGGTGGCCGCCACAATCTCCTTGAGCACGGGCGCAATGTCGGTGATGCTGCGGGCCTGATCGATCAGCTTGGCGCTCTCCTCGAGCTGGCTGTGAAAACCGGTGGTGGACTGGGACATGGCGGACAGCCGGGCGATGAAGGTGGCCAGCATCTGGCGCATTTCTTCTTGCGCCTGCACCGCCAGGCTTTTGGCCTCGGTCTGTTTGAAGATCACATCTTTGAGGCGCGCCTCCACATCGTCCAGGCGGCGCAGCGTCAGCGGCGGCACACAGGCGGCTTTCACCGCGTCCACCTGGCCCTTGAGCCAGCTGTCGTCCAGGCTCAGATGGCTGATGTTGTCGATCACCAGGTGCAGCAGCTTGAGCAGCACGGTTTTGATCTCGGCCTGGTCCTCTGCCGCAAAAGACAGGCGGTGGCTGTATTGACCAAGGGCTTGTTTGACCGCCACCACATCGGCATGGGGGTCACGCAAAGACGTGATCAGCGTTTTCGACTGCTCAACAAAGCGATCGTCATCCTGGCCCAGTGCTGGCAAGGCAAATTCGATCATGCGGGCAATCTGACCCAAGAAGTCGGCCGTCAGCGCCGGTGCGCTCGCGCTGGTGGGTGATGCAATGACCTCGATAGCAGAAGCAGCCGCATACACGGGCACCTCGGGCGGCAAGCCAGCGCCAGCCTTGGCGGGATCGGGCGCGGCCGGACTGAAGCCGCCATAGGCCATCAGCGCGTTTTTGACACCCTCCCAGTTGAGCTGGTTGATGGCCGATTCCATCAAACCACGCTGCTTTTGCTGACCCGGCGTTTTGCTCGGCAAGGCCGCCACAATCTCGCGCAACCGGTCCACCGGAAAGGGCGGATCCAGCGGCAACTGCGCGATTTCGCTGTAAATCTTCTGGTAGTTCATCGGTGTCGGCGGCAGCTTGCGCTGCGTCAGCTGCTTGAGCGTTTCGCGTGCAACCTCGAACGGAGTTTTATCAGCCATGACGTCCTTGCTATAAATTCAATATCTACCCACCCTTACAGTACAAGGGCTAGAGGCATAAAAACTGTTGATTCACGAGATGCATGCGGCATGGCGCTCTCATCAATCAAAGACATCTGCGCCTGTACGGAGCCGGGCCTTGGGCCATTCCCACACGACGCCGATGGATTTTAGATGGCAGGTCATCTGCCACAGACGCCCACCATGTCAGTTGACCGCGCCCTGGCTGGCGACGCGGCCAAAAGGCGGCGCTTTTGGCGAAGACTCTAAACTCATCCAACCATCCTGCATTTTTGACTGGTACATCGCTCATGACACGACAGCTCAACAAGGACACCACCGTTTGCATGTCACTGGCGGCACGCCCAAGCAACTTTGGCACCCGCTTTCACAACTTTCTCTACGAGGCTTTGGGCCTGGACTACCTGTACAAGGCCTTCACCACCACCGATCTGGCCGGTGCCATTGGCGGGGTGCGCGCACTGGGTATTCGCGGTTGCGCGATCTCGATGCCCTTCAAAGAAGCCTGCATCCCCATGGTGGATGAACTCGACGCCTCGGCCAAGGCCATCAACTCGGTCAACACCCTTGTCAACACGGCGGGCCACCTCAAAGCCTACAACACCGATTACATCGCCATCGCCAAACTGTTGGCCCAGCACCAAGTGCCCAACGATCTGGTGTTTGCGCTGCGTGGCAGCGGCGGCATGGCCAAGGCGGTGGTCTGCGCGTTGAAAGACGCGGGCTTCCAAAACGGCTTCATCGTGGCCAGAAACGAGGCAGCCGGGCGGCGGCTGGCGGACTTGTACGGCTTCAGCTGGCAACCCGACATGGCACAGGTCCAGGCGGGCCTGCTGATCAACGTTACCCCGATCGGCATGGCAGGTGGCGCAGAGGCGGCCACCCTGGCTTTTGCTGAAGCAGCGATTGAGGGCGCCCAGGTGATCTTTGATGTGGTCGCCCTGCCCGCCCAAACCCCGTTGATCCAATACGCCCAGGCCCATGGCAAACAGGTCATCACAGGCGCGGAGGTATTTGCCATCCAAGCGGTCGAGCAGTTTGTGCTGTACACCGGTGTGCGGCCCAACGACGAACTGTTCCAGCAAGCCGCCCAATTCGCTCGGGGCTAAGCCGGTTTGCCCCTGCTGGCAAAACGCTACCGGTGGCGCCTTTAAACTGGCACTGCCACGCTTGGCACAACGCGCTTGCAGCGTCAGTATTGCATCCAGAATTTCTACTCTATCGTGATGACTCCTCCTCGCCGCGCTGACCGCAGCAAACTGATTTGGCTTGTCTGTCTGCTGCTGTGCAGCGGCTTTCTCGCCACCACACTGATCAGCTATTTCTCCTCGCGTGACACGATCCGCTCGACCATCATCGACACCGAGTTGCCACTCACCTCCGACAACGTTTACTCCGAAATCCAGCGCGATCTGGTGCGCCCGGTGGTGATCTCGTCGATGATGTCGCGCGACACCTTTTTGCGCGATTGGGTCATCAACGGCGAGCAAAACATCCCGCAGATGACGCGTTACCTCAAAGAGGTGATGTCACATTACGGCGCCTTCACCGCCTTCTTTGTCTCTGACGACACCAATATCTACTACCACGCTGACGGCGTCTTGAAGTGGGTGTCGGCCAATGAGCCGCGCGACGCCTGGTACTACCGGGTGCGCCAGATGAAAGAGCCCTACGAGATCAATGTTGACCCCGATCTGGCCAACCGCGACAAGCTCACCATCTTCATCAACTACCGGGTGCTGGACTACAACGGCAAATACATCGGTGCCACCGGCGTCGGGCTGACCGTGGATGCGGTGGTGGCCATCATCCAGGATTACCAGAAGCGCTACGGGCGCACCATTTACTTTGTCAACAGCGCGGGCGACATTGTGTTGGCCGGGCGCAGCAAAGAGGGCGGTGAGCAAAGGCGCAACATCCACGACATCCCCGGCCTGCGTGACCAGGCAGACGCCATCCTGGCCAGCAAAGGTGGCAGTTTTGAATATGACAGCGGCGCCGGTAGCCACTTTGTCAACGTGCGCTACATCCCCGAACTCAAGTGGCGCCTGTTCGTGATCAAGGACGACAAGCTGGCGGCCTCCAACGTGCAATATGCGCTGTATTTCAACCTGGCGGTCTGCGCCTGCGTCACCCTGCTGGTGCTGGCACTCCTCTACATCAGTTTCAACCGCTACAACAAAGCGCTCGAAGAGATGGCCGCCACCGACAGCCTGACCGGCCTGGCCAACCGCCACGCACTCAAACTGCTGCTCGATCAGGCCATGCGCGATGCAGGGCGGCATGCTTCGCCGCTGACCGCAATTCTGATCGACATCGACCATTTCAAGGCGCTCAACGACAACCAGGGCCACTTGGCGGGGGACCGTGTGCTGCGCAACCTGGGCCAGATGCTCAAAAGCAGCCTGCGCACCTCTGACATTGCCTGCCGCTGGGGCGGTGAGGAATTCCTCGTTGTGCTCAAAAACACCGACCTGACCTCGGCCCTGCCCATTGCCGAGACGCTGCGCCAGCGCGTTGCCGACATGCCCGCGGCCGATGCGGAGTCGGTGCGCATCAGCATGGGGGTGGTGGCCTGGCAGGTCGGTGAGACGATCGAGGCGCTGCTGGAGCGCGCCGATGTGCAGCTGTACCGCGCCAAACAGGAAGGCCGTGACCGCGTCTGCAGCGACGCCGCAAGCCCAAGCTGACACGCGCCCACCCAAATGCTGCGTTCATGCTGTCAACTTCATGCAATCTGTCGGTTCTAGAATGGTTTTGGCTCTTAACCACCAACCACAGGGGATCAATATGACAGCACGTCTTACCAACAAGGTTTCCATCATCACGGGTGCGGCGCAGGGCATTGGCCTGGCCACGGCGCTCAAATTCGCCCAGGAAGGCGCCATCGTGATGGTTTGCGATGTCCAGCAAGAGGCGGTGGACGATGCTGTGGCGCAATGCCGTGCGCTGGGCGCCACGGCCGAAGGTTTTGTCATGGACGTGACCCAACGCGCCGTGGTGGATGCCGTGGTGGCTCAGGTCAAGGCCAAGTTTGGCCGCATCGACGTGCTGGTCAACAACGCGGGCATCACGCAAGATGCACGGCTGCAAAAAATGACCGAAGCACAGTTTGACAAGGTGATTGATGTGAACCTGCGTGGCGTGTTCCACTGCGCGCAGGCGGTGGCAGACGGCATGGTGGCCCAGGGCAGCGGCGTGATCCTGAACGCCAGCTCGGTGGTGGGCCTGTATGGCAATTTTGGCCAGACCAACTACGCCGCCACCAAATTCGGCGTGATCGGTTTCACCAAAACCTGGAGCCGCGAGCTCGGCCCCAAGGGCGTTCGCACCAATGCGGTGGCACCCGGCTTCATCACCACCCCGATGGTGGCCGCCATGCCCGCCGAAGTGCTGGCCAAAATGGCCGAGAAAGTGGCCTCGCGCCGCCTGGGCAAACCCGAAGAAATCGCCAATGTCTACGCCTTTCTGGCCAGCGATGAGGCCAGCTACATCAATGGCGAAGTGATCGAAGTCTCGGGCGGCATCTCGCTGTAACCAACCCATCTGAAACCCGTCATGGCCCTGGCAGTGCAACACGCGCTGGCCAGGGCCGTGTTTTTCGTGGCAGCATTCTGCGCATCTGTTGATGTGGTGCAATGTGCTTGACACGGCAACGTGCAAGATCGCACTTTTGACCTGACATAACACGCATGGAACTTTTTTCTGCCATTTGGTGGTCGGCTCTGCTGGCCATTGTGTTGATTGACCTGGTACTCGCCGGTGACAACGCGATCGTGATTGCACTGGCAGCGCGCAATTTGCCCCCGCATCTGCAAAACTTGGCGGTGGTCTCTGGCACCGTCGGTGCAGTGGCGGTGCGCGCGATGATGGCGTTTGGCACGGTCTGGCTGCTGCACATTCCGGGGCTGCTGTTGGTGGGCGGTATAGGCTTGGTCTGGGTGGCCTACCAGTTGCTGGCCGACGACACCGAAGAGGTTCATGACGACCCGGCGGCCAACACCTTCTGGGCGGCCATGAAAACCATCATCGTCGCCGACGCGCTGATGGGCGTGGACAACGTGCTGGGTGTGGTTGGCGCGGCGCACGGGGCGCTGGAGCTGGTGGTCATTGGTTTGCTTATCAGCCTGCCGATTGTGCTGTTTGGCAGCACCTTGGTGCTCCGGCTGGTGCAGCGCTTCCCGCTGATCATCCAGTTGGGAGGCGCCATTCTGGCGTTTACCGCAGCAAAAATGATCGTGAGCGAGCCTTTATTGAAGGGGGTCTTCGGCCCTTTTCACGGTGATATCGCTGCGGCACCACTGCAAACCGCCGCTCGCTGGGTGGTGTATGTGGCCGTCATTGGTGGCGTGATGATGGCGGGCTGGTGGAAAAAACGCGGCGCGCAAGTCAGCCAGCAGCTGGTGGGCTGACAGCACGCCCGACCTGTATTTCAGGTTAAGCTGCATCCCATGAAACTCATCATCAACTGGCTGCTCAGCGCGGCCGCCCTGCTGTGTGTGGCCTACATCTATCCAGGGGTGGTGGTTGGCAGCTTTGGCGCAGCCATGACGGCGGCGCTGGTCATCGGGCTGTTCAACATGGTGCTGCGCCCCGTGCTGGTGTTGCTAACCTTGCCGGTCACGCTGGTCACGCTGGGGCTGTTCTTGTTTGTCATCAACGCGCTGATGTTCTGGGCGGCCTCTGGCGTGCTGGAGGGTTTTTATGTGCGCGGCTTTGGCGCGGCGCTGCTGGGTTCGCTGATTTACTCGGTGCTGGGCATGGTGATCGACTCAGCGCTTGAGCGTTTGCTGCTTAAGTAACTCCGCTATCTGGCGCTGGCGCGCATCGATGATGGACGCGTCAATGTGGTCTGCCGGACTGCCCTGTGCTTCGTTGGCCCGCATCAGGTCTTGCGCGGCACGCAGGCGGTCCATGGCGCCGGTGTAGTCCAGCCGGGCGGCTTGTGCCTCGGCCTCGGCCCGCAAGGCGCGCAAACCCTGTTTCTGAGCGGCGTACAAGCTGGCCAGGTTTTGCCAGGCCAGGTCATCCCTGGGCTGGGTGGCCACCCAGGTTTGCAGGTTTTGTACAGACCGACTCAAGCTGTCTGGCGTATTGAGCTGCAGCGCCAGTTGGGCCTGCAGCATCAACTGCGGGCGGCGCATCTCGGCCACCAGCAGCGGCTTGCTGTCTGCCAAACCCAGGCTGGCCGCCAGGCTCTGCAGTTGGGATGGCGTTAAATCGCGTGCGTTCAGGTCAATCTCGGCAGCCAGCCAGCGCACCGGTTCAGCGGCCTGGGTCTGGGTTTTGGTGAGCGCCTGCAGGCGCGTCAGATAGCGCCGCGCCTGGATCGGGTCATGCAATTGGCTGGCCGCCAACGCCGCACCGTATGCCGTGCCAGCCTGCTGGGCCACCGGCAAAGCCCGCAAACCCGGCTCATCGGCCTGCGCCAGCCAGTTGCGCAAGGCGTCCACCACCGGGTTAGAGAGCACTTTGGCACGGGTCGACATCATGGCGTGCAGCAGGGTCGGCGGGGGCGGGGTGGGGTGGGGGGCGCCCAGTGGCAGGCGCGACTGAATGTCGGCGATGCGCTCGGTGGTCAGCGGGTGGCTGCGCAGGTAAGGGTAGTTGCCGCTGTCGTTGAGCCGCGATGCCTGCTGCAGCTTGTCGAACATGGTGACAAAACTCTGCGGGTCAAACCCGGCCTGGGACATCACACCAAAGCCGATGCGATCAGCCTCACGCTCCATGTCCCGCGAGAAATTGAGCTGGTTTTGCGCCGCCACCGCCTGCCCACCCACCATCAGCGCGCCGCCTGCGTCCGCGCTTTTGCTGGCCGCCAGCGCACCGAGAATCATGGCGCCAATCAGCCACGGCGTCTGGGTGCTTTCCTTGGCCATCAAGCGCGAGATATGCCGCTGGGTGACGTGGCTCAACTCGTGGCCCAGCACCGAGGCCAACTCGTCGCGGCTGCTCACCACCGCCAGCAGCCCCAGGTTCATGCCCAGATAACCGCCCGGCAGCGCAAAGGCGTTCACCGTGCGGTCACGCCCGAGCATGATGTGCCAGGCAAAGCGCTCGTCAATCTCAGGCGTCAGCTCGCCGCGCAGGCGGGCTGCGGCCAGCAGCGGCGTCCAGACGCCTTGCACATAGTCGGCCAAGACGGGATCGTCCAGGTAGTCGGGGTCGCGGAACAGCTCGGCGGCGATGCGGTCGCCCAGGCGGCGCTCGTCGGCGCTGGCCAGCTCGCTGCCGTCGCCCAACTGCGGCAAGGTCGCGCTGGCAGGCGCGGCGTCACCAGGCAAAGTGGTTTGCGCCGTCAGACTGGCTGGCAGCCAAGCGCAAGACGCTGCTAAAACAATAGCTATACGCCCTTTATTCAAAAGGGCTCCAGGCCAATTTTTCATAAATTTGTGGGGTGACATATATTCTGCTGATGGTAGACGACATGTGCCTGTGGCGTATCTCAACCCGTATGATGCCAGCCGCGTGCAAAGGTTCGGCCCAACCGACCTGCCCCAGCCACCACTTTCGAGACAATTTGCCATGAGCACTCTTACCCATTTTGACGCCCAGGGCCAGGCCCACATGGTCGATGTGGCCAGCAAGGCCGCCACCCACCGCGTGGCCGTGGCCGCAGGCCGCATCGAGATGCGGCCCGACACGCTGGCGCTGATCACTGGCGGCAACGCCAAAAAGGGCGATGTGCTGGGCATTGCCCGCGTGGCTGGCATCATGGCCGCCAAAAAAACCAGCGAACTCATCCCGCTGTGCCATCCGCTGGCCCTGACCCGTGTTGCTATTGAGTTTGAAGTGCTACCTGCAGATTCGACAAGGGCTAGCGCCGTTTTGTGCACGGTAACCGCCGAAACCGTTGGCCCCACCGGCGTTGAAATGGAAGCCCTGACCGCGCTGCAGGTGGCGCTGCTTACCATCTACGACATGTGCAAAGCGGTGGATCGCGGCATGGTCATCAACGGCTGCCAGTTGCTGGCAAAGCACGGTGGCAAGTCGGGGGACTTTGTGGCGCCGAGGTGAGCGGCGGCGGGCAGTTACAACCCCGCCAACGCCTCGTGGTGCTTTTGCTCCCACCGCGCATAGTCTTTCGGAAAAGCGGCCTTGTACCGCTCGGCGTAAAAGGTCACCTCGTCATTGCGGCCCAGCAGCAGGGCGCTGTTGAGCAGCAGCTCCACCACCCGAGCCTCGGGCGAGAAGTGCAGCATCTCTTTGGCCAGTGTGTTGATGTGGGCCGCGTTGGCGGGCGTGAGGCCGGTGATCGTGAGCTCGGCAAAACGCACCGGGCCTTGGTACAGCCAAACATCTCGGATTTTTTCAAGCGTGTGCTCGCGGTAGGCGCTGGCACGCTGGTCCACCTCCAAATACACCTGACTGGCCAGGTAATAGTTCCAGCAGGCAAAGCTGCAAAATGCAACTAAAGCGATAGCAGCCACCCCATACAAATAAAGGGCTACAGAGCGAAAACGCCTGTAACTGCTGGCCATACCGCCAGATGCCGGCACCCAACACAACAACCACACACTCAAGGCCGCAGCCATCTGAAACGGCCCGTACCACAGCGGATATTCCAGCAGGCTGTGCAGCCCAATCACCGCCAGCACAGCCCACGCCAGTTGGCGCGTTGGGTGGCGCTCGCGCCAAGGCTGACCGCGCCAGACCAGCCACAGCACCAGGCCACACAGCAGCAGCGCGGCGGGCAGACCCAGCTCCACCGCCAGATGCAGCGGCAAGTTGTGGGCGTTGTCCAGAATGTCGCAAAACCGGTTGCCCGGGTACAACGTGATGAAGTGGGCGTAGATCAATTCGCCCCAACCCCAGCCTGTTAAAGGCTTGAGCGCTATCAAATGCAGAACATTACCCCACAGCGTGAGGCGACTGGCGCAGGCCGGATCACCCGCACGCAGGCGCGCCCAGGCACCGCTGTTTGCAGGGTCCAAGCCGGCCAGCAGCGGCAGGGCAAAGCTTGCCACAGCGTAGGTAGCCAGCGCCACCAACAGCACGATCAACACCGGACGTGAAGTGCGCTTGGGCGCCTTGCGCTGCCACCAAAGGGTCAGCAACAAGGTCAGCACCAACTGCAGCAAGCCCGTGCGCGACGACGATGCGGCATTGCCCGCCGCCAGCAACACCACAGCGGCCAACGCCAACGCCAGCGCCAGCCGGGCTGACGGCCACGCGGCACGCCGCAGGCTGGGTCGCAACTGCGCCGCACCCACAGGCGCTGCGGTGTTGGTGTAGGCGGTGTCGGCATTGGCCACCAGCCACAGCACCGCCACCAACCCGATGCTCAGCAGCGTGGCGAACTGGTTGCGCTGGCGCAGGTTGCCAAAGGCTTGGCCCAGCTCGGTGTGGTCCACCCAGATGCCGAAAACAGCGGTCTGCCCAAAGTACTGCAACAGCCCCAGCACAGCACTCAAAAGCGCCGCCGCCGCCCAGGCCAACACCACAGCTTTGACCATCTGCGGGCTTTTGCCGCGCTGCCGGTCAACCACCCATGCCAGCAGCACCCCGGCTGCGCAAGCCCAGGCAAACAGCAGCGGCGCAACCTGGGCAGTTGGCCCCGGTGAAAACGGGTTCAGCCAGGGCAGGAGGATGAAGAGGAAGGCGAAGATGGGGGGCATGGCAGCGCTATTCGCTGGACACGGGTAATTTTCTCATTCCTTGGGCCACGGCACGGCAGCAATCAACGGATTGGTTTGCGCATCTTTGACCCAGACACGCTGGATCAAAGCACACTCATCAGGACTCGAAATTTTGCAAACCTTCCTGAGCCACTGCAGCGCCTCGGCAGGTTTCTGGTTGAGTGCCAATGCGCGGGCTGCCTTGTAAGCAGCACCGCCACCGGGATAGGCATTCACAACCTTTTGTAGCCAGTCCAGCTCTGCTGGCGTCATGCCAGGCTTGACCTCAAAGCGCATGTAATTGATGCGTTCACGCAACTGGTTTAACAACAAGACATCGGGCGGCTGCCCTTGCGGTGCATTGCCAATGTGTGCCAACTCAAACCGAGCCTCCTGAAAACTGGATTCAACCTTGAAGTAGTCGCGGATGATGCCCGCTAAAAGCAGTGCCCCCATGAGCCATAAGACCAGCAATGTCCAACGTGGCGTGGTGCAAACCGATTGAGGCATCAAACGCTGATTCAGCACCCCGATGACCAAGCCCACAGGCAGCAAAAAATAGGCGTAATGCAAAGGAAACTCAAGCATGGCATGGATGCCGACAGCCCCCAGCAACATCACCAGAACAGCATCTGTCGCGTTGGACACTTTGCGAGCGCAGCGAACAAACCACCACACCAGACCGCCAGACACCAGCAAACCAATTGGCAACCCCAACCAAAGCAACAAGTCCAAGAACAGGTTATGAGAATGCCCAAAGGTTGGAAACAATGCTGGAAACTCCGTGGCAACCGCCAGTTGGACGTGCCCAATCTCTGTCCAACCCCATCCGAACCAAGGGCGCTCCAAAACAGCGTGGCCAAACATACGCCATGCTGGAAGACGCAACTCGCCTTGGATCTGATCTCTGAAATAACTGTTTTCTGAACCAAGCAACAAGGCATCTGTCACCGCCCTGAGCAATAACGGATACAGGCAGTACACCGCTAGCAATCCTGTCACCGCCCATGGCATACGTTTGGACGGCCAATGCCGCCGCCAGGTCCAGGTCGCAACCAGAAAAAAAGCCAAGCCAATCCATGCTGTGCGTGACTGAGTCAAGGCAATGCCAATCAGCAAAAAACCCGCCATCAACAGAGCGACTGGCCCTCTGATTTTTTGCGTGGTGTAAGCCCAGGCACTGGCCAGCAAACCCCACAACAAAAGCGTTGCCAATTGATTGGGTTGCCCCAGATTGGCGTAAGGGCGGTTGCCTGACAAGCCCATGGACCAAATGTCAAACATGCCTGTGTCGATCACTCCCAACCAAGTTTGAAGCTGTAACGTCACCGAGCCAAAAGATGCAATGCCCACAGCCCACAACAGGCAAGTCAGCATCTGATTCGGGGAATGTGTCTCCCAACGCTGCCCAACTAACAAGGCCAGCAAGAAGCCCAATAAGTAAGCGGAAACAATCCAAGCCTGACCAGAAAACGCAACCAGCCCGCAAAAGTACTGCAGCCCGGGGATACACGCCAACATGGCAACCACGAGCGTATTGCTGTGCCAAGTTGTTGGTTCCTTTAAATTGAGGGCAATGGCCAATGCAAGCGCAGACAAGATCACCGCACACCACGCATCAGCGTGAAATGCCGACCACGGGTAATAGTGGTTGGGCAATAACCAAGTGCAGGCCAGCGCTCCCGTGCTCACGAACAACCATAAAGGCCTGATGGCATGCCCACCATGAGGTGACTGACTTGGGATTTGAGGCATCGTGGATGTCAATGTCATTGACTTGTTAAAACGTGTGGACTTGTGTCGCTTGACAACTTCAACGCCAAAAACAAAGAGGCCCACAAGGGCCTCTTTAGCGAACATACCAACTGATTACTTGCAGCTGGCAGGCAAATACTTGGAATCAATGCCACCACTTGCTGGTGCGGCGCACTTCCAAATTACCTGACCGTTCGTTTGCAATGTTCCAGTAATCTGAATTGTCTTGTTAGCGATTTTTGTGTCGCCCTGTGCTGTTACAGTGATTACACCCGTGGAAGAATCAGTGCCTTGAGCGTAGGTAACGCTTTGAACATAAGTAGAGGATTGAGTGTCCACAGTGCTGGTACCAGAGGGCATCGTCGAGTTCACTTGCGCAGACTCAGCCACTGCAGTCTTAGCCGACGAAGCTGCCAAAATCACTTCAGACACTTTGGCCCGCACCGTGTAATCCTGATAAGCCGGCAACGCCACCGCCGCCAAAATACCGATGATCGCAACCACGATCATCAATTCGATCAGGGTAAAACCCTGTTGCATAGAACGCTTCATGACTAGCTCCTTGAGGTGAAAAAAAAGAAAACGGTAACCCTGCCCAGTCAGCAGCTTCCGTGCCAGGGATGTTAGCGGGCTTGGGACGGGTTTTCTAGCGACCTTTTAGCCCAATCCGAGGAAAAAGTCCCGGAAACGCAAGGCCATTTTTGTCACTTTGCGCGCCATGGCTGACAATTTTTGTCACCCTGATACGGCAAAAACAAGGCGTGTGAATGTGCGGTGACGTCTTGTGTGACGCCATATCAAGGCCCATCCTGACAGTGGCGTCCCGTTGAGGGATGAACACTTGCGGGCATGCACTCACTCCCCGCTAGAGTGGCCACGCATTTCGCGCTAGAAAATTGGCCATAGCATGACAATCTGCGAATCCCCATTCAAGGAGCCTTCACCATGAACGCACAAAACGGCTACGACATTGAAGACCTGCAGCTGGGCATGAGCGCCACATTTGCCAAAACCATCACCGAGGCCGACATTCTGCTGTTCAGCGCTGTATCGGGTGATGTCAACGCCCTGCATGTGAACGAGGAGTACGCGGCCACCACGCCGTTCAAGGGGCGCATTGCCCACGGCATGTTGTCGGCCAGCCTGATTTCTGCGGTGTTGGCCAATCGCTTGCCCGGCCCCGGCACGATTTATCTGGGGCAGAGCCTGCAGTTTCTGGCACCAGTGCGCCCAGGTGACACGGTGCACGCCACGGTGACCGTGCTGGAGATCGGCGACAAGGGCCGCGTCACCCTGCAAACCACCTGCAGCGTCAAAGGCGTGGTGGTGATTGACGGCCAAGCACAGGTCAAGATTGGCTCAAAAGCACGGCGCGAGGCAAAGCCTGCGGTAGCGGCTGGGTAAGGGGACTGGACTGGCACCAAGAAGCCTCGCTGCTCATGCAGCCATTGACTTGGCTGCGCTTACTTCCAGCGCAGCGGCTCGATGTCGACGTTGTGCTGGCCATCGCCCAGCATCAGCACACCTTCTTGGATGGTGGCTTGCAGGGCCATGCTGCGCTGTGCCAGCGGCACCAATGCTTGGGCGGTGCTGCTGGGAATGCGCCAGACCTGCAGCTTGTCCAGGCGGGTGAGTTTGCTCTCAATGCCTTTCCACCAGATGTCTGCGGCCTGGCCAAAGGCGTACAGCACCACCGCATCGGCCTTGTTGCAGGCTTTGGAGAGCGGCTTGTCTTCAGGCTGGCCGACTTCGATCCACAGGCGCGTTTGCCCTGTGAAATCGCGCAGCCAGACATCGGGTTCGTCCGGGTCACTCAGACCCGCACCAAAAGCCAGCGTGCCGTCACCGCCACACACACTTTGCAGTTGGTGCGCCTGCAGCGCCAGGGCACACAGGCGCACCATCATGCGTTCGTCGGTTTCGCTGGGGTGGCGCGCCAGGGTTAACGCATGGTCGGCGTAATAACTGTGGTCAATGTCAGCAATCTGCAGGCTGGCTTTGAAAATGGTGGATTTGGTGGCCATCAGGGGCTGCTTACACGCGTCGGGCCAGGTCGGCCGCTTTGCCGGTGTAGCTGCCCGGCGTCATGGCCAGCAACCGGGTTTTCTCAGACTCAGGAATCGCCAGTTTGCTGATGAAGCCTTGCATCAGTTCGCGTGTCATCGGGGCGCCACGGGTGAATTCCTTGAGCTGTTCATACGGCTCGGGCAGGCCAAAACGGCGCATCACGGTCTGGATTGGCTCGGCCAGCACTTCCCATGAGCTATCCAGATCGGCAGCGATGGCCGCCTCGTTGATCTCCAGCTTGCCCAGGCCAGTGGCCAGCGATTGGTAAGCCAGCACCGCGTAACCCAGCGCCACGCCCATGTTGCGCAGCACGGTGCTGTCGGTCAGGTCGCGCTGGAAGCGGCTGATCGGCAGTTTTTCGGACAAATGGCGCAACACCGCGTTGGCCAGGCCCAGGTTGCCTTCGGCGTTCTCAAAATCGATCGGGTTGACCTTGTGCGGCATGGTGGACGAACCCACCTCGCCTTTTTTGAGTTTTTGCTTGAAGTAACCATGCGACACATAGCCCCAGACATCGCGCGACCAGTCGATCAGGATGGTGTTGGTGCGCGCCACGGCGTCAAACAGCTCAGCCATGTAGTCGTGTGGCTCGATCTGGATGCTGTAGGGCTGGAACGTCAGGCCCAGGCCGAGCGGCTCGGGGCTTTCGATGACTTTGCGGCTGAAGGCCTCCCAGTCAAATTCGGGCCAGGCCGACAGGTGGGCGTTGTAGTTGCCCACCGCGCCGTTCATCTTGGCCAGCAACTGGACGCGGGCGATTTTGTCGCGCGCCGCCACCAGACGCACCACCACGTTGGCGACTTCCTTGCCGACGGTGGTCGGGCTGGCGGTCTGGCCGTGGGTGCGGCTGAGCATCGGCACGGCGGCAAAGCTGTGCGCCATCTCACGCAGTTTGTCGATGATGCCGTCCAGCGCGGGCAGCAGCACCTGGTCGCGCCCGCTCTTGAGCTGCAAGGCGTGGCTGGTGTTGTTGATGTCTTCGCTGGTGCAACCAAAGTGCACAAATTCTTGTGCGGCCATGAGCTCGGGGCGTGCCTCGAACTTGGCTTTGAGCCAGTACTCGACCGCTTTCACGTCATGGTTGGTGGTTTTTTCAATCTCTTTGATGGCCAAACCATCTGTGGCTGAAAAGTTCTTGACCAAACCCAGCAAGTAAGTTCGCGCGCCAGGCGTCAGCGGTTTGAACTCGGCAAAGCCGCAGTCGCTCAGGGCGATGAACCAGGCCACTTCGACCTGCACCCGTCGGTGCATGTAGCCCAGTTCGCTCATGGCGGGGCGCAACTTGGCTAGTTTGGCGGCGTAGCGGCCGTCCAACGGAGAGAGGGCGGAGATGTCATTGGTACTCATACCCAAGATTGTAGGGGCGCCCTGTGTAACCAGTCTTGGCTGGGTCTGCACTTGGGGCATTGCGCGGGTTGGCCTCCCCAAATTTGGCCTGGCGGATAAAATTGTCACAAACCACTACGATCACAGATCACCTGACACATGCCCATGAAGCTCATTGGATCCAATACCAGCCCCTACGTTCGTAAGGTGCGCATCGTCATGGCCGAGAAAAAACTCGACTATGACTTCGTATTGGAAGACGTGTGGGGCGCCGACACCCACATCGCCCAGTCCAACCCGCTGGGCAAGGTGCCGTGCCTGGTGCTGGAAAACGGGGAAGTGATTTTTGATTCGCGGGTGATCGTTGAGTACTTTGACACGCTCTCCCCCGTGGGCAAGCTGATCCCCGCGGTGGGCCGTGAACGCGCCGAAGTCAAAACCTGGGAAGCCCTGGCCGATGGCCTGCTGGACGCCGCCATCCTGGCCCGGCTGGAAGCCACCTGGGACGGTCGCACCAAGGCGCAACGCAGCCAAGCCTGGATTGACCGGCAACTGGTCAAGATCCACGCCGCGCTGCAAGCCATGAGCAAAGGTCTGGGCGACAAGGCCTATTACACCGGCAACCACCCGGGCCTGGCCGACATCGCGGTGGGTGTGGCGCTGGGTTACCTGGACTTCCGCTTTGCCGAGATCAACTGGCGCGAGGCGCACCCCAACCTGCACAAGCTGCACGACAAGCTGGCGCAGCGCCCCAGCTTCATTGATACCCAACCGGCTTGAACTGACCGGCTAAACGCCGGTCACCTGCAACTCACTGTTTACGAACTGGCGCGGCGCTTGAGCCAGCGCATCAGGCTGCCCAGCACGGGCAGTTTTTCGTACAGTTCTTCGGCGGCGTCCCAGTAGTCGCGGTGCAGGGTGATCAGCCCGGCCTCGTTGAGCACCAAGTGGGTGGCGCCCAAAATGGTCTGGGTTTGGCCGGTCTTGAAACCCTTGAAGCCAAACTTGAACTCCCAGGTCAAAAAACACTGCTGGCCTTGCAGCACTTGGTGGGTCACCACAAAACGCGGCTGCTCTAGCTGCACAAACATGTGGGCAAAGATGTGCTGGATGGCCGGGATGCCCACCACGTCGTTGAACGGGTCTTTGAAGCGGGCCTGCGGGTCGTAAAACTCGCCCAGGCGCTTGAGGTTGTCTGGCGTGACGGCTTCAAAAAACTGCACCATGCGTGCCAATTGTTCGGTGTAGCGCAGGGCGGCGGCGGGGGTGTCAATGCTCATTGTGTGGCTTTCTGAACCAGGGTGAAGTAGGCGCGGTAGGGCAGCAGGCGCAGCAGCTTGAGCCACAGCGTGAAGCGTTTGGGGAAGTGGATCTCGAAGCGCCCCTTGGCCCAGCCCGACACAATCGCTTGCGCGGCCTGGTCCGGGCTCAGCAGCGCGGGCATCTTGAAATCGTTTTGGGCGGTCAGCGGTGTCTCGACAAAACCGGGGTTGATGATCGACACGCCCAGCCCCAGCGGGTGCAGGTCCAGGTACAAGGCCTCGGCCAGGTTGATCAGCGCGGCCTTGGTCGGGCCGTAGGCCAGGCTGTTGGGCAGGCCGCCGTAACCCGCCACGCTGCCCACCAGGCTGACGTGGCCCTGGCCACGGCTGCGCAAGGCGGGCAACACCGCATCCAGCAGGTACAGCGCCCCCAGGTAATTGACCTCGACGTGGCGCTGCATGTCGGCCAGGTCCAGCGCGTCGGCACGCATGGGCGCGTAATGGCCAGCGCAGTACACCACGCAGTCGAGCGGCCCCTGGGCCAGCAGGCTGGCAGCGGCTTGTTGCACCGCAGCCGGGTCGGTGGCGTCCAGCGGCAGCGCCTGGCACAGCGGGTGGGCGTGTGCCAGCGTCTGCAAGGCGGATGCCTTGCGCGCCGACACCACCACCCGCGCGCCCTGGGCCAGCAAGGCGCGTGCGGTGGCCGCGCCAATACCGCTGCTGGCGCCCACAATCCACACGGTTTTGCCGTGCCAGCTGGGTATCGGCGGGTTCAGGGGGCTGAGCAGGGGCATGATTTACTCCACTATTGATAGCTTCCTGCCCTTTATAAAAAAGGGCTAGAGGCCGATTTACCTCAAAACCCCTTACCCTGGCTGTTTGGTGAACGCCAGGGTGACCTCGCCCAGGCGGAAACCAAACTTGCGCATGGTGGCCTTGTTGAGCATCACGCTGTTGGTCATCAGGTACATCCAGTCGTCAAACTGCACCTCGTAGACGGTACCGTCCACCGGCAGCGACAGGGTGTAGTTCCAATGGAAGGCGTTGCCGCGCGTCTGGCCGCTGGCCTGGCCCACCACGTCGTCGGCACGCCCGGTGTAACGGCCATCGGGCAGCTGGGTCAGGTGCCAGATGCGCTTTTGCGTGCTGCCGTCCGAGTAAGTGAAAGACTCGTCGAGCACGCCCTCGTTGCCGGTCCAGCTGCACACCATCACCACGGTGAAGCGTTTCACCACCGCACCAGAGCGGTCGGTGAAGATGCCGTAAGCGTTCAAGGTGCCATTGAAATAGCTGCGCAAATCCAGCACGGGTGTCTGGCTGGCGTAGCTCTCGATATCTGGTGAGGCGCAGCCGCCCAAGGCCAAGCCAGCGGCGGCGCCGGCAGTTAAAAGCAGTCGTCGTTTCATGGTGTCTTTCGGATGATGAGGAAATAAAGCAAGGCCGCAGCCCCGGTTTTGAGCACACACGGCAACACACAATAGGCCAGGGTCAGCGTGTGCAAGGCTGCCACGTCGGTGGCGCCGGGTCTGTACCCCAGCAGACCCAGCACGGGCAACGCCACACCAGCGGCCAGCGCCAAGTTGAGTTTGGTGGCAAACGCCCACCAGCCAAAGTAGGCGCCCTCGCGCTGCTGCTGGTCACCACTGCGCTGGATAACGCCAGCCAGCAAAGCCGCAGGCAGCGCCAGATCGGTGCCCAGCGCCACGCCCGAGAGTGCACACACGGCCACAAACTCACCCACATCGCCCGCGCCCAGGCCAGCGGCAAACGCAAACACCGCAATCGCCAGCCCCATGCCCAGCCCCCAGGTGCGTGCCAGCCCCAGGCGCGGCACCAGCTTGAGCCAGAGCGGAATGCTCAGCGCAGCGCAGGCAAAGTAGCTGCCCAAAAACAGCGGCTCGGCACTGGCAGGCGCCTGCAACCGGTCCTGTACAAAAAACAGCAGCAGCGTGGCGGGGATCGCGCTGGCAATGCCGTTGAGCATGAACACCGCCAGTAGCCGCCGAAACGCGCTGCGCTGCCACGGTAACCAGAGCGAGATGGCACCTGCTGCTATGTTGAGAGACTGCCGAGGAGAGCGCACCGCTGACGCTGCAGCGCCGGGAGTTGCCCCCTCTCCCCCGGGGAGAGGGTTGGGGTGAGGGCACACCGCCAGCGCAGCCTCCGGGCCGATTGATCCCTCTGCTGCCGTGAGCGCGTTCGGCTCAAGGCCAGGCATCGGCCCATGACGCCAAGCCAGCCAGCCCGCCGCACTCACTGCAAACAAGATAGCAACAGTTGCAGGTAAACCAAGGGCTACCGGCGAAATAGATGCGATAAGCACGCCCAGCAGCCCGAGCCCCTCGCGCCAGGCCACCACGCGGCTGCGGTAGATCGCGTCCCCGCCCAGACGCGCACCCCAGGCCTGGTGCAGGATGGTCAGCGCGCTGAACGCGGTGGTGGTCAGCAACAGCGTGGCACCGAGCCACAGCAACAGCTGGCTTGGGCTGCTCTGCAGCGCGGTGGGCGGGAAAAACAGCAGCCCAAAACCCGCACACAGCAGCAGCGCGGCCAACGCCGCCCAGCGCAGCACCTGGGATGCAGCAGACGCCTTGGGCGAGTGGCCCGGCGCACCGGCGGCGACGCTTGTGCTTGCCAGCATCCGAGTTGGCTGGTCGGCGTTGAGAGGTTGCGTGGCGCGCTGGTGCAGCCCATCGGCCCAGCGCCCGAGCAGCGGGTCGATCACCGTGTCAAACAGCCGCACCGCCACCAGCACCGCACCCAGCGTGGCCAGCGGCACGCCAAAACTGCGGGCGTAATGGTTGGGCAGCAGCACATACAGAGGCAGTGCCACAAAAGCCAGCGGCAGGCCCATCAGGCCATAGCGCCAGCCTTGTTGCCAGGTGAGTGGGGGGCTCATGGCGTGTGGCCCGGCTTGCCTGCATTGCAGAGGGTGCCGAACCGTTGCATTCTGGCGTCTCGGGTGGCAGCGGGCGGGGTACGGCGGGCCACCTCAGACGCGCTGCGCTTGGCGACATCGGTGTCCCGCCATACCCCACCCACTGCGGTGAGCGTTTTGGGTTGCAAGCGCGCCGCGCCCGAACCCAGAGGGGGCCATTCAAACTGATGTACATGTGTTCCCTCTCCCTGTGGGAGAGGGAGAAAAGCCGGAACCACGACAGTTGGTATCTCCCACCCTGTCTGCAAGCGTGTCATGGCTTAGGCCCAGTCAAGGGAGTGTGGTCAGCAGGCCGAATCAATCCGCACGCTTTTGCAGCGTGTACTGCAGCACGTCGATGTTGTTTTCCAAAAAAGCGGCCTCGCAGTAAGCCAGGTAAAACTCCCAGATGTGCATGAAGCGCTCATCAAAGCCGTTGGCCAGCACCTGCTGGCGCTGGGTCAGAAAGGCATCGCGCCAGCGTTTGAGGGTTTCGCCGTAGTCGTGGCCAAAGGCGAATTCGTCCACCACCTCCAGCCCGGCTGCGGCCGCCCGGGCGCGGAACTCGCGCGGGCACGGCAGACAGCCGCCCGGAAAGATGTACTGCTGGATGAAGTCGGTGGAATTGACATAGCGGTCAAATAACGCGTCGTCGATCACGATGCTTTGCACGCAGGCGCGACCACCGGGTTTGAGCAGCTTGGCCACCGTGGCAAAGTAGACAGGCCAGTACTCTCGCCCCACGGCTTCGACCATTTCGATGGAGCAAATGGCGTCAAACGGCGCGTCGTTGATGTCGCGGTAGTCCTGCAGCCGCAGGTCGGCCTGCGGGCTCAGACCCAGGCGGGCCATGCGGGTTGTCGCAAAGGCCAGTTGTTCGGTGCTGAGCGTCACACCGGTGATGTGGGCGCCAAATTCGGTGGTGGCTTTCTCGGCCAGCGCGCCCCAGCCGCAACCAATTTCCAGCACCCGGTCTCCGGCCTTGACCCCGGCCATGCTGAGCGCCCGGCGCACTTTGGCGTGTTGGGCCTGGGCCATGGGTTGGCTCAGGTCGCCGCCAAACAAGGCGGCGGAGTAGTTCATGGTGTCGTCCAGCCAGAGCCGGTAAAAGGCATTGCCCAGGTCGTAGTGGGCGTGGATGTTTTTCTGGCTGTTGGCCTTGGTGTTGCGGTGCAGCAGGTGTTTGATGCGGTAGAGCAGGCGCCCGGCCCAGGTGCCGTAGATCACACCTTCGACCTCGGTGCGGTTTTTGATCAGCACCCGCAGCAATTCGGTCAGGTTCGGTGTGCTCCAGTCACCTGCGATGAAGCTCTCAGCAAAGCCGATGTCACCCGATTTGAGCGCGGCGCTCAGCGGCGTCCAGTTGTGCAGCACCAGGGTGGCGTGTGGCAGGGTCTGCTGGCCAAAACGCTGCATGCTGCCGTCGGGCAGCTGCACGGTGAGGCTGCCATGCTGCAGTTTTTGCAGCAGCTTGAACACGGTACGCGCGGACCTGGGGCAGTTTTGGGGCAAAACAAAAAGGCTTGTCCGGCTGCTCGTGGTGCTGTGGTTGGAAGGCATGGCGGGTGACCTCATCGGGTGGTGAAGTGAGCGGGCGGCGGCGGCTTGCGAAAAAACGGCACCTTTTTGACAAACAGCTTGAGCGCGTGCCAGTGGATGCGAAAGGCGATGCCAAACGTCATCATCGGGTAACCCAGCAAGGCACGCCGCGCAGTGCGGGCGGTGAGCGGCTCCAACTGGCCCGCCACGCTGGTCTCAATCAGCGGGCCCGCCACATCGTCAAAGTCAATGCGCGCCACCGTGCGTTTGAAGTCGGGCGTGATCATGAAGCGAAAGCGGTAACCCCCCTCCACCGGGCAAAACGGCGACACATGGAACACCTTGGCCGCGCGCAATTCCTGGCCGAAGCTTGGGCTGTCCAGCAAATAACAATGCCGCTCGCCAAAGGTGTTGTTGACCTCGGCCACGATGGCGCGCAGGCTACCGTCGACGCGGTGGCAGTACCAGAAACTCACCGGCTTGAAGGTGAAACCCAGCACCCGCGGGTAGGCATGGAGCCAAACCTCGCCGTTGGCGTCCAGAATGCCTTCGCCTGCCAGCAGGTCGTCCAACCAGGCCAGCGCGCCGCCTCGGTCTGCACCCCGGCCGTCGCCATGGTCGGCATCGTAAAAACTCAAAGGCGCCCAATGGTTGCGCGCCAAGGCGCCCGGGCCGTTGGCCTGCAGGCTGCGCATCGGCAGCATCAGGAAATAGGTCGGGTAATGGAAGTCGTGGCGCACCGGTTTGAGGCGGGTGTGGCGCACCTGGCCAAAGCCGATGAGCGGCTGCGCGGATGATGGCGTGGCGGTGTTCATCGGTGGTCAGACATGGGCTTAATAAAATTTATAGCAAACAGTGCTTGATTCATAAGGGCTGGAGGCACTTTTTGCATCAAGATGCCAGTGGCTTGAGCCGCTGCGCCACATCCAGCCCGGACTTCAAGCCGTCCTCATGGAAGCCATAACCCGCCCAGGCGCCGCAAAAGTAGGTGTGCTGCTGGCCTTGCAGCGCGGGCACATGGGCTTGGGCGCGGATGGCGGCCAGGTCAAACACCGGGTGGGCGTAGTCAAACTCGCCATGGATGCTGGCCGGGTCAATCGGCTGCACCGGGTTGAGCGACACCAGCACCGGCTGGGTGAACGGCAACGGCTGCAACTGGTTGAGCAGGTAATGCAGGCAGACCCGGGCGTCGTGCTGGGTTGCATCGGGGGGCGCACTGCGCGCGAAGTTCCACGACGCCCAGGCACGTTTGTTCTTGGGCAGCACCGAGGCGTCGGTGTGCAACACCGCGCGGTTGGCCTGGTAGCGGATCGCACCCAGCGTGTGTTGCTCGGCCTGGGTGGGCTGGACCAGCAAAGCCAGCGACTGGTCTGAGTGGCAAGCCAGCACCACCTTGTCAAAACGCTCGGTCTGGCCGTTGCTGGTGATCTCGACGCCAGAAGCGTCGCGCACGATGCGCTGCACCGGCGCATTCAGGCGCTTGTCGCGGATCTGGGCAACAATTTTCTCGACGTAATGGCGGGCGCCGCCCTGCACCGTCCACCACTGCGGCCGGTTGCTGACCTGGATCAGCCCGTGGTTGTGGCAAAAGCGGACCAGGGTGGCCACCGGGAACTGCAGCATCTGGTTGGTCGGGCAGCTCCAGATGCAGCCCAGCATGGGCAGCAGGTACCAGTCGCGGAACTCGTCAGAGAAATGTTCCTGGCGCAAAAAGTCGGCCAGCGGCTGCATCAGCTCGGAGTCCACACCCTGCAGCGCCAACTCGGTGGTGAGTTGGTTAAAACGCAGCAGGTCGCGCAGCATGCGCCAAAAGCGCGGGTTGACGAGGTTGCCACGCTGGGCAAACACGGTGTTGAGTGAGGAGCCGCTCCACTCCAGCGGCCGGCCACCCGCCTGGCCAGGCACCTGGACCGAGAACGACATGTCGGACTTGGCGGTCTGCACCTGCAGGTCGCCCAACAGTTGGATCAGGTTGGGGTAGGTGCGCTCGTTGAACACCAGAAAACCGGTGTCCACGCCGTAAGTTTGCGGCCCCTGCGCCGTGGGCAGGGTGATGTCCACCGTGTGGGTGTGGCCACCAAAATAACTGTCGGCCTCAAACAGGGTGAGTTCGGCCTGGCCTTGCAGTTGGTGAGCGACGGCCAGACCGGCAATACCGGAGCCAACAATGGCAATTTTCATAGGATGTGAGGTAGATAAGACGAGCACGTAATTTTGTGACCGTTTGGTAATTTAACACATCGACTGGTCTTGCGTACTGATTTACATGTCCTCTTGCCAAGACCAGCAAGCGGCGTCAGATGAGCCCAAACGCGCCGCTGGCAACGTATGGGCTGCTCACCGCACACCTCGCTCAGTGGACAGCGGATCCCAAGTGCAGCTCTGGCTCTCGCTTGGCAAGCTTGGTGTCCACGGCTTCGTAGACGACACCGGCGCTGGCCGCACGGGCCAGTGCCGGTGCCTGCACCGCGGGCGTGACGCTGTGTGGAACGCCTTGGTGTTGAAGGGACCACCTGTCGAGCCAGCCAATTTCCATTTCTGGAACGGCACTCAGAAGGCGTTCGGTTTCCGCATCGTAAGGCGGTGCCAGCACAGCGCTGGTCACACCGGATCGAATGACCTTGCCACGGTGCATGATGGCGACCGAATGGGCAATAGAGCGCACGATGTTGATGTCATGGGTGATGAACAGCAAGGAGACCCCGGTCTCCCGCTGCAGCCTGCCCAGCAAGGACAGCACGCCTTGCGCCACCAGCGGGTCAAGCGCCGAGGTTGGCTCGTCACAAATGATCACATCTGGCTCTGCCGCCAAAGCTCGGGCGATGCAGATGCGTTGCTTCTGCCCGCCGGACAAGGCCGCCGGATATCGGTTGAGCAGCGACGCATCCAGCTCCACCAGGCGCAACAACTCGGTGACCCGGGCACGCCGCTGTGGACCATTCATGCCGAAATAGTGGGTCAAGGGTCGTCCCACAATGACCTCCACCGTCTGACGGGGGTTTAACGACACGTCGGGGAGTTGATGAACCAGCTGCAAACGCCGCAGTTCGTCCTTGCTGCGCTGCGCCACCCGCTGGGGTAAGGGGCGGTTGCGAAACAAAATCTCACCGCGGCTGGCCGGGGCCAGACCACACAAGACCCGGCCGAGGCTGGACTTGCCCGAACCCGACTCGCCGACCAGCGCCAGCGTGTGGGCCGGTGGCAGTTCAATCGACACCTCGGACAACACCTGTGGCCCGGACCGATACGACATACTGATGCCGCGCACGGACAGAATCGGTGCACTTGCATCCGCCACCTCTGGCCCAACCCGGCTTCGCAGGTTAACCAGCCGACGTGTGTAGTCTTCGACCGGGGCGTTGATGATCTGTGCCACGCTGCCATGTTCAACAGACCGACCTTGCCTCAGCACCAGGATATGGTCGGCAATCTGGGCCACCACCGCCAGGTCATGGCTGATGTACAGCGCGGCGACACCTGTGGCCTCAATCGCTTGTCGGATCGCCAACAACACGCCGATTTGGGTGCTGACGTCGAGTGCGGTGGTCGGTTCATCAAAGACGATCAAGTCAGGCTGCGCACACAAGGCCATGGCCGTCATGGCGCGCTGCAGTTGCCCCCCCGACACCTGGTGCGGGTAACGCTTCAGAAAACGTGCTGGCTCAGGCAGCCCGAGCAGGGCAAAAAGTTCCTGCGCTCGCTCTAGCGCCTGTTTCTTGGACAGGGTGCCATGCGCCACGACCGACTCGACCACCTGGTCACCCAAGGTAAACGCCGGGTTGAACGAACTGGCGGCCGACTGCGCCACATAGGCGATGCGGCTGCCGCGCACCCGACTGAGTTCCTTGCTGGGCAGTGTCAGCAGGTTCTGGCCACCAAACCACACTTCACCACCCGCAAACGCGATGCCCGTTCGGCAATAGCCCAAAACACCCAGTCCGATGGTCGATTTGCCCGCACCCGATTCACCAATCAGACCCAGCACCTGACCGCGTTCGAGTGTGAAGGAGACATCGTCCACCAGCAGCTTGCGGTTGTTATCGCGCTGGTTGCTGGGGACCGTAGCGACACACAGGTGCCGAACGTCAAGCAGTGGTTCAGCCATTGTGTCGTGACCTTGTGTTGTCAGCATTCCAATCCATCACCCAATCGACCACGGCGCTGATGGCAATGGCGAGCACCGCGATGGCGGCACCAGGGATCAGCGCAGCACCCACGCCAAAAACAATGCCATCCTTGTTCTCCTTGAGCAGGCTGCCCCAATCCGCGTCGGGCGGCTGGATACCCAAACCAAGAAACGACAAGGTCGACAAAAACAAAATCGCAAACACCAGTCGCAAGCCAAATTCAGCCAGCAAGGGCGACAACGCGTTGGGCAGCACCTCGCGGAAAATGATCCACTTCAAGCCCTCGCCGCGAATCCTCGCCGCCTCAACATAGTCCATGGCAACAATGTCCGCCGCCAACGAGCGGCTGATGCGAAACACCCGGGTCGAATCCAGGATGGCCATGACCGAGATGATGACGACAAAACCGCTCGGTAGAACCGACAGGACCACCAGTGCAAAAATCAGCGTTGGAACAGCCATCAACAGGTCATTGATCTGGCAAAACACCAGGTCGACCCAGCCGCCAAATACCGCCGACATAAACCCGGTGACACTGCCGATCAGAAAGGCCAGCACGGTGGCGATCACCGAAACAAATAACGTCGCCCGCGCGCCCCAGATCAGCCGAGACAACAGGTCGCGCCCGAGGTTGTCGGTCCCCAGCAGTGCCTGCGGCGAGGCAGGGTCCCAGTTGCTGCCAATCACCGCGTTGACGTCATAAGGCGCCAGCAGAGGTGCAAACAAGGCCATGACAAGGACCACCGCGAGAATGGCCAGTCCCAAGCTGGCGGCCAATGTGGGACGGGGAATACGCGTCATTTCGGATGCCTCAAACGCGGGTTGGTGACCAGCGTTGCCAAGTCGGCCAAGATGTTGAGCCCGATATACACGGCGGCAAAAATCAGACCACTGGCCTGCACCACCGGTATATCCCGTTTGGCCACACTGTCCACCATGTATTGCCCCATGCCTGGATAAACAAACACAACCTCGACCACCACCACACCAACCACCAGGTAAGCCAGATTGATGGCAATCACATTGATGATCGGCGCCAGCGCATTGGGCAAAGCATGTCGCCAAATCACGCGCGAATGAGGCACGCCTTTGAGCACCGCCATTTCGACATAAGGCGAGGCCAGCACGTTGAGCAGCGCCGCGCGGGTCATGTTGGTCATGTGGCCGATGATGGCCAAAGCCAGTGTGAGTGTTGGCAGCGTGATCGCCAACAGCCGCTCACTCCAGGGCATGCCGGGGAAAACCGTTGAGCTGCTGTCAAACCAACCGTTCTGCACCGAAAAAAACATGATCAAGACATACCCAACAAAGAACTCGGGCAAAGCAACGGCACTGCGGGTCAGCGTGGTGATGCAGCGATCCACCCAACTGTTGCGTTTCAAGACCGCCACAATGCCCAGGCCGATCGAGATCGGGATGGCCAGCACAGCGGTCACAGCGGCCAGAAACAGTGTGTTGCCCAGCCGCAGGCCGATACTGGTCGCGATGTCCTGGCGACTGGCGTAACTGATCCCAAAATCCCCGTGCAGCAACTTCACCAGCCAGCTGCCATAACGCCACAACGCTGGTTGGTCCAGCCCAAGTTCGGTGCGGATGGCGGCAATCGCCGTGGGCGTGGCATTTTGTCCCAGCATGGCGGTGGCCACATCACCAGGAAGAATCTGTGTACCGGCAAAAATCAGCGCGGAGACAGCCAGCAGCAGCAACAGTCCGGCAACCAGTTTTCGGACAACCAATATTCCGACGCTGTCACCGGTGCATGCACCAACATACCGGCCTAGCACCGCAGGAAAAGCGACAAGCAAAGAGTTCATAAAAGCTGGCCCAACGCCCATTCAGTGATGGAGAACATGCCTGTGCTCTCCATCCAAGGTGCTCAGCTTTCCAGCCAAACCTTTTCAGCCACCTTGAGACCGCTCAAACCCAGTCCGGGAGTCACGGTGAAGCCGCCCACGTTGGACCGTGCGGCGTCCAGCCCGTCAGAGCGCACCGGGATCACCGAGCTGCCAGTGTCGGACAACAGAACCTGGATGTCGTGGTAAATCTTTTTGCGTTTGTCTTCGTTGAGTTCGGCGCGGGCAGAACGTACCAGCTTGTCGAAAGAGTCGTTTTTCCAGAGCGACTCATTCCATTCTGCGCCGGACAGGTACACCAGCGACAAGATGGCATCGGCGGTTGGGCGTGTTCCCCAGTTGGAAGCCACAAAAGTCTTCTTAAGCCACACGTTTTCCCAATAACCATCAGCAGGCACGCGGTCAATGTCGAGCGGAATACCAGCCTTCCTCGCTGAATTTTGGTAGAGCTGACCGGTATCCACCGCACCCGGGAAACCCGAATCAGAGACAGACAGTGCCAAGCGGCCTGAATAGCCAGATTTCTTCCAATGGAAAGCTGCCTTGTCGGGGTCATAAGCACGCGCCGGAATGTCGGACGCGAAGTACCGGTTGGACGGCACGATGGGTTGGTCATTGGCGACCGAACCGACACCAGCGAGCACCGACTTGAGAATTTCCTGACGATTGATCGCGTATTTCAGCGCCAGCCTGGCATCGACGTTGTCAAACGGTGCCTGATTGGACAGCCCCGGAAAGGTGAAGATATTGGCGTCTTGCGAACGGTAGATCTTGACCTTGGGCGATGCGGTGACCCGGGCCAACAGCCTAGGTTCAATCCGATTGGCAACGTGGATCTTGCCACTGAGCAAAGCCGCCACCCGGGCCGTGCTGTCGTTGTAGCCAATCGTTTCAACAGAATCGACGTGACCGCGCGTAGCGTCCCAGTAGTTGGGGTTGCGCTTGGTCAGGGTGCGCACGCCAGGTTGGAAGTTCTCCAAGATGTAGGCACCGGTGCCAATGCCTTTGTCGAAATTGCCACCATCGGGCCCGATGCCAAAGTGCACGTCGGTGAGCAGGTAGGGGAAGTCGGCGTTGCCTTCGCTCAAAACAACAGTGAGCTCGTTGGGTGCGCTTTCCTTGAGGTCAACCACGGTATCCAGGTAGACCTTGGCGGCGGATTTTGAATTGGCGCCACGGTGGTGGTTCAGCGAATAGATCACGTCCTTCACGGTCAGGGGCTTGCCGTTGTGGAACTGCACCCCCTTGCGCAGTTTAAACACCCATTCCGTAGCGCCTTTGCGCGGCTCCCAGGACTCTGCCAGAGAAGGCCGCAGCGAATCCCCTTCGCTGATTTCAATCAAGGTGTTGAAGATTTGGGCGCCAACAACGTAGCCGTAGATTTCGACATAACTGGCCGGATCAATGCGATCGGTTGTGGAGGCGTTGTCGATGCCCAGCACCAGATGCCCCCCTTTTTTGGGTTTGGACGCCTTGGCCTGTTCTGCGGCGAAGGCAGAGGCATACGGCAGGCTTGATGCGAGCAAGATGCCACCCGCGCTTTTGAGCAGATTGCGGCGAGGATGGTTGAGCAACGGGGAGAAATCGTAAGGGTTCATGGTTTTCCTGAAGATAAAAGTGAGTGGCTTTCAGTGCTGTTCGGGCAGAGCCGTCGCCAGTGCGGCGATGTACTCCGGCCCGACACCGCAGCAACCACCCAGAATGCTCGCGCCAACCGACTGCCATCGGCGGGCAAAGGCCAGATAGCTCGCCGGGTCAAGGTCATCACGCAGCTCGCTGATACCCTCGTTGGCCTGACGATGATCCTCATGGTTGTGCGGGGCAAAGGCGTTCGCATAGACGCCAATCGCGGGGCGATCAGCCGCTGACAAATCGGCAAAAGCACGCGATGCTTCACGGATGGCAGCCTCCATCACTGCGGCATGGCTGCAGTTGAACAGCAAAGCCTGAGCATTCAACTCGAGCGCTGTGTCCACGGCCTGTGCCACCTGTTCGCCCGAGCGCAAGCTTGGCGCCTGACGACCGTCAGCCACGGCCTGCGGATCGGTGTCATCCAGCGTGAAAGAAACCCAGAATGGCCGAAGGTCGTCGCGCCCGACGGCGGCGCGCGCCGCCCTGGCTTCGTGTGTCGACCCCTGTGTTTCAGCCAGCCACAGGTCCACAAAAGGTGAGAGCCCGCGCACCAGTGGGTCCAGAATCCGCGCCGCATCTTCGGCGCGAAACAGATCGGGACGGTAGGAGCCAAAAACAGGAGGGAGTGAACCCGCCAATCTGACACGGCCAGGCGTGGCCGCGGCGACTGCCTCGCGCCCCAAGCGCCCGGCCAACGCTGCCAAGGCCTCGCCCTGTGCGGTGAATCTCGACTCACCAATGTGAAAAGGAACGATGGCGTAGCTGTTGGTTGTGATGACCTGCGCACCAGCGGCAATATATGAGTCGTGCACCTGGCGAACAAAGTGCGGGCCCTCCAGCAAGGCCAGTGCCGACCACTCAGGCTGCTGGAAAGGTGCGCCGATTCTGAGAAGTTCACGGCCCATGCCGCCGTCAAGGATGGTGAGTGTGGGAGTTGTCATTGGGTTGCAGAGAGCTTCTGGTCTTGTCATGAGACCGAGCTTATGACTGCACCCCATGGCTTGTCCAAGGCGTTTCTCGCATTAGCTTATGCGCCTTGGCCACCTGGCGATGTGTTAGGCCGGTCAACGTCTGGACCGAAGTCCCTGTCAAAGACCGCTTGAACGTCGCCGCTTCAGCACGCGGCCATGGGCGACTCCCCGAGCGCCAACCTGTCAGGCAGGGTAGCTGCGCGCGCCAAAAATCGCCGAACCGATGCGCACCAGGGTGCTGCCCGAAGCCACCGCCGCTTCCAGGTCGGCGCTCATGCCCATGGACAATGTGTCCAGCCCAAGGCCTGCATCATTCAAGGCATCAAACAGGCCTCTAGCCCTTTTAAATAAAGCACATTCAGCTTCAAAATCAGGAGCAGGGTCAGGAATACACATCAAACCGCGCAATTGCAGCCGTGGCAGCTGGGCCACCGTCTGCGCCAGTGCCAGTGCGTCAGCCGGCACCACGCCGGACTTGGTGGCGCCACCGTCGATGTTGACCTGGATGCACACCTGCAGCGCAGGCAAGTGCGCCGGGCGCTGCTCGCTCAGGCGCTGCGCGACTTTGAGCCGGTCCACCGTGTGCACCCAGTCAAAATGCTCGGCCACCAGCCGGGTTTTGTTGCTCTGGATCGGGCCAATGCAATGCCACACCAGCGGCAGCTGGCGCAGCGCGGTGATTTTTTGCACCGCTTCCTGGATGTAGTTTTCACCAAACCAGGTCTGCCCGGCGGCATAAGCCGCCTCAACCGCATCGGCGCCAAAGGTTTTGGAAACGGCCAAAAGTGTGACGGAGTCATCACTTCGGCCAGCGGCTTGGCAGGCCGCGTGCAGGCGCGCGCGCACCGCAGCCAGTTGCGTAGGAATCGTGGTCATAATTGCTTTGCGTCAAAATCGCACAGCGACTGCTTTCACCCTCTGCCAGAGGGCAAGGGGTGGGGTAAGGGTCACTGGCATCTGCGTTTTTCATGGTTTGGGGTGGCATCTGCCATGCCAGTTAGCGTAACAAACAATCCCGGGGGTTTTGTGGATATCACCCAGTTGCTGGCCTTCAGCGTCAAAAACAAGGCGTCCGACTTGCATCTGTCGGCAGGTTTGCCGCCGATGATCCGTGTGCACGGCGATGTGCGCCGCCTCAATGTCGATGCGCTGGACCACAAACAGGTGCACGCCATGGTCTACGACATCATGAACGACGCCCAACGCAAACATTACGAGGCGTTTCTGGAGATTGACTTCTCGTTCGAGATCGAAGGCCTGGCGCGCTTTCGGGTCAACGCCTTCAACCAGAACCGGGGTTGTGGCGCGGTGTTTCGGACCATTCCGAGCAAGATCCTGACGCTCGAGCAGCTCAACTGCCCGAAGATTTTTGCCGACCTGGCGCTCAAACCGCGCGGCCTGGTGCTGGTGACCGGGCCCACTGGCTCGGGCAAATCGACCACGCTGGCAGCGATGGTCAACTACCTCAACGAAAACGAGTTTGGCCACATCCTCACCGTCGAAGACCCAATCGAATTTGTCCACGAATCCAAAAAGTGCCTGATCAACCAGCGCGAGGTCGGCCCGCACACCCAGAGTTTTGCCGCCGCGCTGCGCTCGGCCCTGCGCGAAGATCCCGACGCCATTCTGGTCGGTGAAATGCGCGACCTGGAAACCATTCGCCTGGCGATGACCGCAGCTGAAACCGGTCACCTGGTGTTTGGCACCCTGCACACCAGCAGCGCCGCCAAGACCATCGACCGGATCATTGACGTGTTTCCGGCCGAAGAAAAAGAGATGGTGCGTGCCATGTTGTCCGAGTCGCTGCAAGCGGTGATTTCGCAAACCCTGTGCAAAACCAAGGACGGCCAGGGCCGCATTGCCGCGCACGAGATCATGCTGGGCACCAGCGCCATCCGCAACCTGATCCGCGAAGGCAAGGTGGCGCAGATGTATTCGAGCATCCAGACCGGCAACAGCGTCGGCATGCAAACGCTCGACCAAAACCTGACCGACCTGGTGCGGCGCAACGTCATCAGCGCCGCTGAGGCCCGCACCAAAGCGAAAATCCCTGAGAATTTCCCGGGCTGACATGCCCCCACGCTTGTCATTTCATGGACTGCGCTGCCCCCCATGGGGGCGGTTTCGGCTTGGGACGGCCCGGCGCCGAAACTCATGGCACACCCCCCGGCTTGCCCACTTCCCCGGCAACGGTTTCAACGGTTGTCGCAAGTGGCTGCTTCACTTGCCGGCCACCAGCGGCGGGGCTCTTCATTTTGATGACGCTGGTTTGCAAGCTCATCCGTTTTAAAGACAAGGAGGTGTTCTGATGGAACGCGATCAAGCCACCACATTCATCACCGACCTGCTCAAGCTGATGGTCGGGCGCGGCGGCAGTGACCTGTTTCTGACCGCAGATTTGCCCCCGGCGATCAAGGTCGACGGCAAGGTCACCAAGGTATCGCCTCAGCCGCTCAATGGCACCCACACCATTGCGCTGGCGCGCTCGATCATGAACGACCGCCAGGTGGCCGAGTTCGAGCGCACCAAGGAGTGCAACTTTGCCATCTCGCCGCCCAGCCTGGGGCGCTTTCGGGTCAATGCCTTCATGCAGCAAGGCAAAGTCGGCATGGTGTTGCGCACCATCCCCCACGTCATCCCCACCATTGACAGCATGAAGCTGCCACCGATTCTGAAAGACATCGTCAACACCAAGCGTGGCCTGTGCATTCTGGTGGGTGCCACCGGCTCGGGCAAAACCACCACGCTGGCGGCGATGGTCGACTGGCGCAACGAGACCACCTTTGGCCACATCATCACGGTGGAAGACCCGATTGAATTTGTCCACGCGCACAAAAACTGCGTGGTGACCCAGCGCGAGGTCGGCATCGACACCGACAGCTGGGAGGCGGCCCTGAAAAACACCTTGCGCCAGGCGCCCGATGTGATCCTGATGGGTGAAATCCGCGACCGCGAGACCATGGAGCTGGCAGTTGCTTTTGCCGAAACCGGCCACTTGTGCCTGGCCACCTTGCACGCCAACAGCACCAACCAGGCGATTGACCGGGTGATCAACTTCTTCCCGGAAGAACGCCGCCAGCAGGTGCTGATGGACCTGTCGCTCAACCTCAAAGCCATGGTGTCGCAGCGCCTGATCGTCAAACCCGACGGCAAGGGCCGCACCGCCGTGGTCGAGATTTTGATCAATTCACCGCTGATTTCCGACCTGATCTTCAAGGGCGAGATCGCCGAGATCAAAGAGATCATGAAAAAAAGCACTGAGCTGGGCATGCAAACTTTCGACCAGTCGCTGTTCAATGCCTATGAAGAAGGTGGCATCACCTACGAAGATGCCTTGCGCAACGCCGACTCGGTCAACGACCTGCGTCTGCAGATCAAGCTCAACAGCAAACGCGGCCGAAGCAGCAACCTCGCCGCAGGCACCGAAAACATCACCATCACCTGACATTTTTGAAGGAATCCAGCGCATGACAAGCAAGACCTACGACCCCATCGCACCCCGCCGCGTGGCCTTTTTGGGCCTGGGGGTGATGGGCTACCCGATGGCGGGCCACCTGGCCCGTGCCGGGCACCAGGTCACGGTGTACAACCGGACAGAATCAAAATCCATAGCATGGTGTGCAGAATACAAAAGGGCTAGCGGCCAAAAAGACGCTATAAATTATGCCCCCACCCCGCGCCAGGCCGCACAAGACGCGGAACTGGTTTTCTGCTGCGTTGGCAACGACGACGACCTGCGCAGCGTGGTGCTGGGGCCAGACGGTGCGTTTGCCGGCATGCCCGCCGGTGCGGTGTTTGTGGATCACACCACCGCCTCTGCCAACGTGGCGCGTGAGCTGCATGCGCGCGCCAAAGAACTGGGCTTGAACTTTGTGGACGCCCCTGTGTCCGGCGGGCAGGCGGGGGCGCAAAACGGCGTGCTGACCGTGATGTGTGGTGGCGACAAGTCCGCTTTTGATGCGGCCCAGCCGGTGGCTTTGGCCTTTGCCCGGGCCTTCACCTATCTGGGGGAAAGCGGCGCGGGTCAGCTGGCCAAAATGGTCAACCAGATCTGTATTGCCGGGCTGGTGCAGGGGCTGGCCGAGGCGGTGGCTTTTGGTGGCAAGGCCGGGCTGGACATGAACCAGGTGCTCGATGTGATTGGCAAAGGTGCCGCGCAAAGCTGGCAACTCGACAACCGTGGCAAAACCATGGTGGCAGACCAGTTTGACTTCGGCTTCGCGGTGGACTGGATGCGCAAGGACTTGGGGCTGGTGCTCGACGAGGCCCGGCGCAACGGCGCCAAATTGCCGGTGACCGCGCTGGTCGACCAGTTTTACGCCGATGTTCAGGAAATGGGTGGCCGTCGTTGGGATACCTCCAGCCTGATCAAGCGCTTGAAGTAGGTTCCCCCCTGAGCCGCGCCTGACGGCGCGTCATCCCCTCAAGGGGACAACACCTGCAGCCCGGCAAAGCCGGTTCTGCGGTGTTACTGGCTTGGGCCACAGCTCTCCCAGCCCTCGCTGGTTTATTTGGCCGTTGACTTGGACTCGGGTGCGGGTTGTGGCAACAGGTTGCGCAACTCGTCTTCGCTGATGATCTCAAACACCTTGACCACTTTTTGCACACCGCTGGTGGCGCGCGCGATGTCTGCGCCGCGATCGGCTTCACGCTGGGTGACTCGGCCCATCAGGTAGACGGTGCCGCGTTCGGTGACCACCTTGAAGGCATTGGCAAACAGGTCTTTGGCGTCCACAAAGCCGGCCTTGACCCGGCTGGTGACCAAGGCGTCCGATGAGCGCTGAGTCAGGGTAGATGAGCCCAGCGTCACCAGTTCATTCACCACCGATTGCACGTTGTCGACGCGGCTCACCACCTGCTCCACCAATTGGCGGTCCTGCGCCGAGGGCACTTCACCGGTCAACAGCACGCGTCGGTTGTAGCTGGTGACATTCACATGCACCCGGTCACCCAGGTTGTCATTGATGCGGCTGGAGGCGCGCAGTTCAATGCCTTCGTCTTCGAGTTGGGCACCGGAGGTGCGCCGGTCTGTGGCCACAAAACCGGACATCACCGCGCCCCCCATGATCACCGGGAAGCAGGCCGTCAGGCCTGTGCTCAGGCCAACCGTGAGTGTCAGCAGGGCAACAAGTCGTCGTGTGGGGTACTTCATAAGGGGGTCTCCGTATCTCCGAGTAACAAGTCATCCACCGCGTCACACAGGCAGTGCAACGTCAGCAGGTGAACCTCTTGGACGCGTGCGGTGCGCTCGTGCGGCACACAAATATGCACATCGGTGTCGCGCAGCGCGCGGTTGAGTTTGCCGCCGCCGCGCCCACTCAAGCCGATCACCACCATGTCGCGCTCGTGGGCGGCTTCTACCGCCTTGAGCACATTCTCAGAATTACCGCTGGTGGTGATGGCAATCAGCACATCACCGGCCTGGCCCAGGGCGCGCACCTGGCGCGAGAACACGACGCTGAAGTCGTAGTCATTGGCAATGGCGGTCATGATGGAGCTGTCGGTGGTCAAGGCAATGGCGGCCAGCTCGGGACGCTCACGCTCAAAGCGGCCGACAAATTCAGCAGCGAAATGCTGCGCATCAGCGGCTGAGCCACCGTTGCCACAGATCAGCACCTTGCCACCGCTGGTGATGCAGGCCAGCAAAGCTTGCACCGCATTGGCAATGGGTTGACTCAAAACCGGCGCGGCCTGGTATTTCAGGTCGGCGCTGTCGATGAAATGTTGTTGGATTCGTTGCTCTAGCATGGGTGGCATGATACCCGGCTCCGACTTGGCTACGCCTTAAAACCTTGGCGAAAACGGGTTATCACAAACTCTTACACCGGTTGGCTTCGCTACATGCCGCGCCCGGCCATCTAGGTGGCGTCGAATGCGCCCTGTAACCAGACCACTTCACCGGACTGAACCGTCACCACATCAAAACGACACGGTGGCAAGCGCTGCAGGCGCATCAGGTAGTGGCGCGCAGCCAGCACAATCCGGCTCTGTTTGACCGCGCTGACACTGGCGGCAGCACCACCATGGCTGTCGCTGCGGCGCTGGCGCACCTCGACAAAGACACAGGTGCCATCGGGCGCGCGCATGATCAGATCGATCTCGCCACCACCGCGTCCCGGCGTTCGATAATTGCGCTGCAACAGCACCAACCCGGCGCGCTGCAAATGGTGCAGCGCCAGCGCTTCGGCGGCGTCGCCCGCCTGTTTGGTGGTGCGGGGTTTGAGCTGCCCTTTTGTCGAAAGAAGTCCCATGTTGAATTCACCCCCCGTGTCCCGGCTAACCAGCACGTTTGCGAGCGCCTTGCAAGCGGCCCGTGACGCTGCTGCCGGTCAGAATTATCTGCCCGGCGCACTGTATGTCGTGGCCACCCCGATTGGCAACCTGGCCGACATCACGCTGCGCGCCTTGCATCTGCTGCAATTGGCCGATGTGGTGGCGTGCGAGGACACCCGCCACACCCAGGCACTGCTGCGCGCCTACGGCATCGACAAGCCACAGGCGCAACTGCTGGCAGTGCACCAGCACAACGAAGCGCAAGCGGTGCAAACGGTGCTGGAGCGGCTACAACAAGGACAGCGGGTGGCCTACGTCAGCGACGCTGGCACACCGGCCATCAGTGACCCCGGGGCACGGCTGGTGGCCGGTGTACGCCAGGCGGGTTTGACGGTGGTGCCGCTGCCCGGTGCCAGCAGCGTGATCACTTTGCTGAGTGCGGCCGGGACCTTGGCTGACAGCAATGAGCACAACGGGTTTGTATTTGCCGGATTTTTGCCCACCAAAGCCGCTGAACGCGCTGCTGCCGTGTTGGCGCTGTCTGCACAGCCACGCGCGGTGGTGCTGCTGGAGGCGCCGCACCGCATCGAAGCACTGGCCACGGCGCTGGCGGTACTGGGTGAGCGCGCCCTGACCGTGGGTCGCGAATTGACCAAACAGTTTGAACAGATCGCCACGATGCCAGCCAGCCAGTTCCCGCACTGGTTAGGCGCAGATGCCAACCGGACTCGGGGGGAATTTGCGCTGGTGCTGCATGCACCAGCAACCACCCCCAGCGCCGGGCCGGACACCCGTGTGCTGCAGTTGCTGCTGGCCGAGCTACCCTTGAAGACCGCCGTGAAATTGGCGGCCGACATCACCGGTGAACCGCGCAACGCCTTGTACGAGCTGGCGCTCACGCTCAAAGCCGGTTAAGCCCGGCGCCTCAGCCCGCCCGGGCTCGGTCATACAGCGGCAAGACCTTGGGCAGATTGGCCTCAATATCCGCGATGCGGGTGCTGCCCGCCGGGTGGGTCGACAGCCATTGCGGCGGTGCGCCCTTGTTGGCCACCGCCATTTTTTGCCACAGACTGACACCCGCTCGCGGGTCAAAACCGGCGCGGGCGGCCAGCTCCATGCCCACCAGATCAGCCTCAGACTCATCGCTGCGGCTGAACTGCAGTGAAAGCAGCTGAGCGCCGTAGTTGGTCACCGTCTGGCCGACCTGGCCCAGGCCCAGCACCTGGGTGAGGACGGTGGCACCGAGGTTGGTGGCGGCGGCCTTGCCCATGCGTTCTCGGGCATGCTCGCGCAGCGCATGCGCCACCTCATGACCCATGACCATCGCCACCTCGTCATCGGTGAGTTTGAGCTGGTCCAGAATGCCGGTATAGAAGGCGATCTTGCCGCCGGGCATGCAAAACGCATTGATTTGTTTGCTGCCAATCAGGTTGACCTCCCAGCGCCAGTCGGCTGCACGCGGATTCCAGCTCCGTGTGTAGGGAATGAGTTCTTGCGCAATGGCGCGCAAACGACGCAGTTGCGCATTGTCTTTGCCGGCCAAGGCTTTTTGTGCGGCGGCCTGCTGCAGCATCTGGCTGTACTGCTGGGCGGCTGATTTTTCGATGGTTTCCGCAGACACCAGTTTGGTAAACACCGAGTTGCCACCCACCTCCACACCTTCTGCGTAGGCCAGTGGCATCCCAACAACTGGCAATGCCAGGGTTAGGGCGGCGCCTTGCAAGAGGCGGCGACGTTGGTCGCAAAAGAAACACGAGTGATGCTCTGTCATGGTTAAATTTCCTGTCTGCTGAAGCTGCCTTTCACCTAAGTGGCTTGTCAACGCATGCAATCTTTCCGGTGTAATTGTGCGCCAAGGCGCGAGAATTCAAGCGCAACCAACCCAGCTGCGCCCACGGTCCAGGAGACATGTCATGACTGCCCCTCTTTTCCTCGAGACGATCGATGCCGGTGTTGACCACATTCTGAAGACCATTGAAGGCCCGATTGTGGTGGGTATTCCGCTGGGGGTGGGCAAGCCCAATCCCTTGGTCAATGCGCTGTACCGGCGCATCCAGGCCAACCCAGCGCGGCACTTGCGCATCATCACCGCCTTGTCGCTGGAAAAACCGGTCGGCCACAGTGCCCTGGAAAAGAACTTTCTGAAGCCTTTTGTCGAACGTGTATTTGGGGACTACCCGGATATGGATTACGTCAGGGATCTGCGTACCAGCCAGCTGCCGCCCAACATTGAGGTGCAGGAGTTCTTCATGAAGACGGGCGACTATCTGGGCAATGTCGCTGCGCAGATGGGGCATATTTCCACCAACTACACTTTTGCCGCACGCGACATGGCGGTGCAGGGCATGAACCTGATTTTGCAGGCGGTGAGCAGCCAGGGCCAGGGCGAGTCGATGCGCTTGAGCCTCTCCAGCAACCCCGACATCACCCATGCGGTCCTCCAAGCCGTGCGTGCCAGTGGCAAGCCGATCCTGATGGTGGGCATGCTCAACCACAAGATGCCCTTCATGCCCAATGGAGCTGAAGTGCGCCCCGACTTCTTTGATGTGGTGGTGAGCGACCCGGCGGGCACCCATGACATTTTTGCCCCGCCCAACAACAAAGTCAGCCCGGCGGACTATGCCATTGGCTTGCACGCCTCCAGCCTAGTGGCAGACGGCGGCACGCTGCAGATCGGCATTGGCTCGCTGGGCGACGCCATTGGTCAAGCGCTGATCGTGCGTGAGCGCCATGGCGACGATTACCGACGCATGCTGGCGGCGCTGTGCCCGCAGGGGCTGGCGGGGCGCGAGCTGGATCGCTTTGAGAGCGGCCTCTATGGCTGCTCAGAAATGCTGGTCAATGCCTTTTTGCAATTGATCGACGCGGGCATCATCCGCCGCGAGGTGTACAACGATGCGGCGCTGCAGCAACTGCTCAACAGCGGCGCGATTGCGAGCAGCCAGATCACACCACAAACGCTATTGGCCCTGCTGGACGCTGAGCGGGTGCGCTCGCCCTTGTCGCCAAGCGACGTCACTTTTCTCAAGTATTTCGGCATTTTTCGTCCTGAGGTGGCACTGCTCGGGCAGCAACTGGTGTGTGGCCCCCACCAATGCAGCAACCAGTTGCGCGACCCGGACTGTTTGGCGACGGTCAGCCAGCACATGCTGGGAACGCGCTTGCAGCACGGGGTGATCATGACCGGCGGCTTTTTCCTGGGCCCGCGCGACTTTTATGAGCGCCTGCGCACCATGGCGGCGCCAGAGCTGGCCAAAATTGACATGACACAGATTGACTTCATCAACCAACTGTATGGTGATGACGCGCTCAAGCGGGCCCAGCGGCGCAAGGCCTGTTTCATCAACACCACCATGGTGGTGACCTTGCTGGGTGCGGCTGCCAGCGACACGCTGGAGTCAGGCCAGGTGGTCAGCGGGGTCGGTGGTCAGTACAACTTTGTGGCCATGTCGCATGCGCTCACCGACGCACGCATGATCATGATGCTGCGCGCCACCCATGAGAACAAGCATGGCCTCAAAAGCAGCATCGTCTGGAACTATGGCAGCGTCACCATTCCACGGCATCTGCGTGATGTGGTGATCACCGAATACGGCATCGCCGACCTGCGCGGGCAGTCCGACGGCGAGGTGGTCAAACGCCTGATCGCCATCGCCGATTCGCGCTTCCAGGATAAGCTGGTCAGGCAGGCCAAAGCGCATGGCAAGCTCGAAGCCAGCTACGACGTTCCCGCGTGCTTCCGCCAGAATCTGCCCGAGGTCATCGCCGCCAAGATCAGGCCCTGGACCCAAGCCGGTTTGCTGCCCGACTTTCCCTTTGGCACCGACCTGACCGACGACGAGCTGCAGATGGTGCGCGCCTTGAAGAAGATGAAACAAGCCAGCCATCACCCGCTGACCCTGTTGCGCATGATCACCCAAAGCCTGCTGACCCACACCGCCGCACCGCCGGCTTATCTGGCGCGCTTGGGGCTCAGCCAGGTGCGCTCACCCAAAGACTGGCTGATGCGTCGCCTGTTTGCCTACAACCTGTAAATGCTATTATTTTTGTTGCTACAGCCCCTTTATTTGAAAGGGCTAGCGGCCTAAAAGGCTTATATCCAGAGGTCAACGCGCTTGCCAGCCGAGGGTAGCCTACCGCGCAAAATACATTACTTGATGCAGACCGAACGCACCATCTTCAGATCGGTCAGGCCCATCATGACCTTTTCCATGCCGTCCATCTTCAGGGTGCGCATACCGCCTTCAACGGCGGCGGCAAACACCTCGGCCACGCGGGCGCGCTCCTGGATCAGCTTCTTGATGCCGTCATCGGCAATCAGCAACTCGTGCAGACCAACGCGGCCCTTGTAGCCGGTCTGGTTGCATTTGTCACAACCCACATGGCGGTAAAAGCGCAGTTGGCCGTGGTCGGCGTACTGTGTTTTCCAGCTCTCAATGAGCCGGGCCAGTGCGGCTTCGTAGTCTTGTGTCCAAACGACGGAGTGGCGCAGCTCCTCGGCATATTCCATGGCAAACAGGCGCAGCTCTTCGTCGTCGGGCACATAGGCTTCCTTGCAGGTGCACAGCTTCTTGGCCAGACGCTGCGCCAAAATGCCCAGCAGCGCATCGGCAAAGTTGAACGGGTCCATGCCCATGTCCAGCAGCCGGGTGATGGACTCGGGCGCCGAGTTGGTGTGCAGGGTCGAAAACACCAGATGCCCGGTCAGGGACGCCTCCACCCCCATGGCCACGGTTTCCTTGTCGCGCGATTCACCGACCATGATGATGTCGGGGTCGGCGCGCAAAAACGCCCGCATGATCAGCGCAAAGTCGATGCCCGCCTTGCGGTTGATCTGCACCTGGCGCAGCCCTTTTTGGGTGATTTCCACCGGGTCTTCTGCGGTCCAGATTTTGGTGTCAGGTTTGTTCAGGTGCTTGAGGATCGAGTGCAGCGTGGTGGTTTTGCCCGAGCCGGTGGGGCCGCACACGTAAAACAGGCCGTAGGGTTTTTCGATGGTCTGGACCACCCGCGCCATGTTGTGCGCCGTCAAACCGAGCTTGTCCAGCGGTATCGGCTCACCGGCGGCCAAAATCCGCATCACCACGTCTTCCAGCCCGCCCGCTGACGGGATGGTGGCGACCCGCAGTTCAATGTCGAGTGGGCCGTATTTTTTGAACTTGATCTTGCCGTCCTGCGGCTTGCGGCGCTCGGAGATGTCGAGGTCACACATGATTTTCAGGCGTGTGACCATCGCCTGGCGGAAATGGGAGGGCACCTCGATGTAGGGATGCAGCGAGCCATCAATGCGAAAGCGGATGCCGGTTTTGAACTTGCCCGGCATGGGTTCAATGTGAATGTCTGAGGCGCCTTGGTGGTAGGCATCCGTGATGACTTTGTTGACGAATTTGACAAGCTCGTTGTCTGCCGCAGCGGACTCCAGCGTGTCGCTGATGCCACCGTCGTCATCCATCGAGCCGCTGTCCATGTCGGCCAGCATTTCGTTGATGCTGCCCCCGGCAACCTCCACGCCAAAGATCTGCTCCAAGGTGTCATGGAACTCGGTGTGGGTGGTGACCCGGTACGAGAACGACGTGACCCGTGGGAACACCTGTTGCACGATGCGCGAACTGCGCACCGCCTCGGGGTCCAGGCACATGATGACCAAACCCGCTGGCGAGTCTTCCAGCGGGATCCAGCCTTGCTCTTCAATAAAGTCACGCTTGAGCGCGCCGTGCAGCACCTCGGCACGGACCCGCCCCTCGCTCCAGGGCTCATAGGGCACGCCGAAAAATTTGGCCAGCGATGGGCCAATCTGCGCAGCACGCACCTGGTACTGGGTCAGCAAAAGGTTTTCTGCGGTGAGTCCCTGCGTGCGCGCATCGTGCAGGCATTGCTGCAACTCGCTGGCTGTCATCACGCCGTCAGACACCAGCCCATCGTACTTGGAGATCATGCGCCGCACGCCGTCGTCACCGCCATGGATGCGATGGCGAATGGCCGTGGCCAGTGTTTTGCTTAACTGAGAAATCCCCTCGATCTCCAGATCACCAAAGGGTTTGTTGCTCTTGTTATTGATGACTTGCAAGACACCGTAGAGCGCCTCGCCCTCCAAGATCGGTGCCACCAGCATTTGCTGGGTCCGGTACCCGGAGCGTTTGTCCACTTCTTTCAGAAACGACAGCGCGGGGTGGATGGCCCTGAGCGATTCATCGTCATAGACGTCTGCCAGGTTGACCATCGTGTGGCTGTAGGCCACATACCCGGCGATGCTTTGCGGGGAAATGGGCAATTTGAGGTCGCGGTTGCTGTTGAGCCCGGTTTTGACCTTGGACACGATGGCGGTGTTGTCGTCGTTGACCACATACAGCGTCAGCCGATCGGCATTAAATAGCTTGCAGATGTCCTGGCTGGCTTCGAGCATGATCTGCTCGATGTTGTCAGTCTCGTGGATGCGCGCCGTCACATGCTGGAGCTGCTTGTAAAAAAGCGCTTCGAAGGTCATGCCACTGCGATCGGCATGGGGCAATTTGAGGCTGGTGTTCATGGTGGTTTGATCTCAGGCTGCACTGCAGGTTCCATGAGGAACGGCACCCCAGTGCGCAGGACCAACTCTCGGCATGGGTCAACTCTGGAGAAACTGCATTTCCGTGCCCGCCAGCATGATCCGGTCACCGTGTTTCAAGACAACCGGCTCCTCGCCCACGGTGTTGCCATTCAATGTCAAGCGCTCATTGCCGTCAACATGTTGCACAGAATAGCTGTGGCGCCGCTGCGTGATGGCAGCGACCGACACCCCTGGCTTGCCAACCGTGGTCACCACCTTGGTCAGCACCATCTCGCGCCCCGCGGCGGCACCGCTGAGCACTTTGATGGCGCCTTTGAGCTCTGGCTGGATAGGCTGCGTGCTGGGCGCTCCAGCTGGCGGTGCAGCTACTGGTGCGGGGGTGTGTGCTGCGGCAGTGTCGACAGCGTGGTTGTCATGGGCGTCAAACCGGACTTTGTATTTGCCCATGTCCATGACATCGCCATGGCGAAGAACTTGGCGCTTGACCGCCTTGCCATCGATGTAGGTGCCATTGGTGCTGTGCAGGTCTTCCACGGTCACCTGCCCACTTTCCATGATCAGTACCGCGTGTTCACCACTGACGGTCAGGTTCTCGATCACAACGTCGTTGTATGGCCTGCGCCCAATGCTGGTTCTTTCCTTGGTCAGCGACACTTCGCTGTGGACGGCGCCGTCCAGCATCACCGATATTTTGGGCATGACGTTCTCCTGTGCAATGCAGTATATGGGGTTGAGCCGAGCGCCTGAATCAGACCTTACCAAGCAACCGTGAGATTAACCCGGATTTTTCCGGCGACTGTCCCGCTTGCACCAGCAAGACCGAAATGTTGTCGCGCCCGCCATTGATGTTGGAGCGCGCCACCAGCTCGGTGGCCATCTGCGCCAGGTTGGTGTGGCTGTTCAGGGTGGACAAGATGTCCTTGTCACAGAGCATGTCGGTCAGGCCATCGGAACACAGCACATACAGGTCGCCGTCCTGGACCGGGTGTTCGTGAATTTCGACGCGGGCACAGTCTTCAACGCCCAGCGCTCGCGTCAACAAGTTTTTGCCAGGGGCATAAGCGGCTTGCTCGGGGGTGAGAACACCGGCGTCGACCTGCTCCTGCAGCATCGAATGGTCCTTGGTGATTTGTGTCAACACACCGTCGCGCAGGCGGTAGCAGCGCGAATCGCCAATGTGCCCCAGCACCAGCTTGTTCCCCTGAAAAACGCCTGCCACCAGCGTTGTCCCCATGCCGGCATAGTGCGGGTTGGCGTTCGCCGCGTTCAGGATGGACAGATTGGCTTTGTCAAAGCAGGTTTCAATCATGCGGGCCACTGGCGCCGGGCTATGCGCTTGGGCGTTGTCCGACAAACACCGCACCAACTCGGATTTGACAAACAAGACAGCCATGCTGCTGGCCACCTCCCCGGCGTTGTAGCCGCCCATACCATCGGCCAAAACGGCCACGCCCACATCGGCGTCAAAGGCCAGCGCGTCTTCGTTGTTGGCTCTGACCAAGCCCGAGTCTGTGAGCGCGTGAAAACTGTAATGCATCATGAATCGTCAATCGTCCTGTACGACCTGTCCGTGCTTGGCAATTCTTGTTGATGTGCCAACTGACCCTGTTGTGATGGCTTAAATGCCCTGACGCACATTTTGCCTGCAAAGTCGCCCACGCCTGCCTGACAAGCGCTGGAGCAGCCCGCTTCTTTGGTGCAAACACGCGCCTCATGCGGTGCATAAAAAAAGCGCTCAAGCCAAAGGGCTTTGAGCGCTTTGTCTGGCAGAAGCGGCCACAGGCCGCCAAGCCAGCCCTCGTATTTACAACATGGCCTTGAGCAGCTTGGCCATCTCGGACGGATTGCGCGTGACCTTGAAGCCACACTCTTCCATCACCGCCAGCTTGGCCTCGGCGGTGTCGGCACCACCGGAGATCAAGGCACCAGCGTGGCCCATGCGTTTGCCAGCAGGTGCAGTCACCCCGGCGATGAAACCCACAATGGGCTTTTTCATGTTGAGCTTGCACCAGCGTGCGGCCTCGGCTTCGTCCGGGCCACCGATTTCGCCGATCATGATCACCGCATCGGTGTCGGGATCGTCGTTGAAGGCTTTCATGATGTCGATGTGTTTGAGGCCGTTGATCGGGTCACCACCAATACCCACCGCGCTGGATTGACCCAGCCCGATTTCGGTCAGCTGTGCCACCGCTTCGTAGGTCAGCGTGCCAGAGCGGCTGACCACACCAATACGGCCCTTGCGGTGGATGTGGCCGGGCATGATGCCGATCTTGATCTCGTCCGGCGTGATCAATCCGGGGCAGTTCGGGCCGAGCAGCAAGGTCTTTTTGCCGCCAGCGGCTTCTTTGGCGCGCATCTTGTTGCGCACTTCGAGCATGTCACGCACCGGAATGCCTTCGGTGATGCAGATCGCCAGGTCCAGGTCAGCGTCCACCGCTTCCCAGATGGCAGCGGCAGCACCGGCTGGCGGCACGTAAATCACGCTGACGGTGGCACCAGTTTCGCTGGCGGCTTCCTTGACGGACGCATAAATCGGGATATTAAAAATCGACTCGCCGGCTTTTTTGGGGTTCACGCCTGCCACAAAGCAGTTCTTACCGTTGGCGTACTCCTGGCACTTTTCGGTGTGGAACTGGCCGGTCTTGCCGGTGATGCCCTGGGTGATGACACGGGTGTCTTTATTGATGAGGATGGACATGGTGTTTCCTATTCAGTCTCAGGCTGCGGCTTTGACGGCGGCGACCACTTTTTGGGCCGCATCGGCCATGGTGTCGGCGCTGATGATGGGCAGGCCAGACTCGGCCAGCATCTTCTTGCCCAGTTCTTCGTTGGTGCCCTTCATGCGCACCACCAGCGGCACATTCAGGTTGGTCGCCTTGCAGGCGGTGATGACGCCGGTGGCGATGGTGTCGCACTTCATGATGCCGCCAAAGATGTTGACCAAAATGGCCTTGACCTTGGGGTTTTTGAGCATGATCTTGAAGGCTTCGGTGACCTTCTCGGGGGTGGCGCCGCCGCCCACGTCGAGGAAGTTGGCGGGTTCGGCGCCAAACAGCTTGATGGTGTCCATGGTCGCCATGGCCAGACCAGCACCGTTGACCAGGCAGCCGATGTCGCCATCCAGGCTGATGTAGGCCAGGTCAAACTTGCTGGCTTCGACTTCAGCCGGGTCTTCTTCGTCCAGATCGCGGTAAGCCACGATTTCCGGGTGGCGGTAAAGCGCGTTGGCGTCGAAGTTGAACTTCGCGTCAATCGCTTTGATGCCGCCATTGCCTTCCAAAATCATCGGGTTGATTTCCACCAGCGAGGCGTCGGTGTCCATGTACACCTTGTAAACCTTTTGCAGCACATCAGCGGCCTGGGCGACTGAGCCTGCGGGCACACCAATCGCGTTGGCCAGCTTGGTGGCTTGCTCAACAGTCAGGCCGGTGGCGGGGTCAACGATTTCGGTGACAATTTTCTCGGGGGTGCTGTGCGCGACCTCTTCGATGTCCATGCCGCCTTCGCTCGAGACGATCATCGCCACGCGCTGGCTGGCGCGGTCGGTCACCGCCGAGACGTAGTATTCTTTTTTGATGTCGGCGCCGTCTTCAATCAACAGGCGGCGCACTTTTTGGCCTTCGGGGCCGGTCTGGTGCGTGACCAGTTGCATGCCCAAAATCTCACCGGCGAGTTTTCGCACATCGTCGATGGAGCGGGCCAGCTTCACACCGCCACCCTTGCCACGGCCACCGGCGTGAATCTGCGCCTTGACCACCCAGACTGGGCCGCCGAGTTTTTGCGCGGCTTCTACCGCTTCTTGAACAGTGAATGCCGCAATGCCGCGGGGCACTGGCACACCAGCTTGGCGCAAGATGTCCTTGCCTTGGTACTCGTGAATCTTCATGAGGTCTCTCTCGGGAACAGGGGTTGAAAGTGCACCTGAAAGCCGCTTCCGGGCAGCGGTATACCGACGCTTGCTGATGCGTCGCGGACTGTATCATGATGAATAGAATCATTCTTTGGCCAGTCTTACAAACCCGTTGGGGCACTTTTTTCACCATGCACAAAATCTTCATTGACGGCGAGGCCGGCACCACTGGCTTGCAGATTCGCGAACGTTTGCAGCATCTGGATGGCATTGAGCTGGTCAGCATTGCACCCGAGTTGCGCAAGGACGCCGACGCCAAACGTGCGTTGATGGCCCAGGTGGATCTGGTGGTGCTATGTCTGCATGACGAAACCGCTATTGAGTCTGTAGCAATGATCGAAGATATCGAAAGGGCTACAGGCACAAAAGGCCCCAAAATCATCGACGCATCCACCGCCCATCGCACACATCCAGAGTGGGTCTATGGTTTTGCCGAACTGTGCGCGGGGCAGCGCCAAGCCATCCAATCGGCGCGCCGGGTGGCCAACCCGGGTTGTTACGCCACCGGCGCCATCGCCCTGATCCGCCCGCTGGTGGACGCCGGGCTGATCCCGCGCGATTTCCCGCTGTGCCTGCCTGCCGTCAGTGGTTACTCAGGCGGCGGGCGCCCCATGATCGAGGCGTATGAACAAGGCAAAGCCCCGGCTTATGAGTTGTACGCGTTGGGCCTCAAGCACAAACACATCCCGGAAATCCAGGCCAACACCGGCCTGACGCGCCGCCCGTTGTTTGTGCCCTCGGTGGGCAACTTCAAACAGGGCATGCTGGTGCAGATTCCGCTGCATCTGGATCTGCTGCCGGGCCAGCCCAGTGTGGCGGACCTGCACCGGGCGCTGGCCAGCCACTACGCAGGCAGCGAATGGGTGAGCGTGATGGAAACCGCCTCAAACAGCAAGCTTGACGCGGTCGCGCTCGACGGCAGCGACGCCATGGAGTTGCGGGTGTTTGGCAACCAAGACAGCGGCGACAGCTTCCGCCACGCGGTGCTGGTGGCCCGGCTGGACAACCTGGGCAAAGGCGCCAGCGGCGCGGCGGTGCAGAATCTCAAGCTGATGTTGGGCTTGTAGGCAGCCGGTCGCCTGCGTTTGTGCGGCGATCAATCCTCGTCAGCGCCTGACACCACCCGGCGGATGGTGTCACCGCCAAAACCCCGGCTGACCAGAAAGCGCACTTGTTTGGCGCGCTGGCTCGCGTCTTGCGGCGCTTGGCCGAATTTTTTGCGCCAGACCTCTCGGGCGCGCGTCAACTCTGTGGCGCGCAACTCGGTCATCGCGTCGGCCACCGCTTGCGAGTCGAGTCCCTTGGCCTGCAACTCTTGTTTGATACGTGCTGCGCCCAACTTGCCCGCGCGGCGGTTGACCACCGACTCCAGCACCCGTTGCTCGCTGATGAAGCCCTTGGCCTGAAGATCATCGAGCGCGGCGGCCAGACTGCCTGGCTCTTCTTCAAAGGCGATGAGCTTGCGCTCCAGCTCCAGCCGTGAGTGTTCACGGCCGCTGAGCAGGCGCAGGGCGCGCCCTTTGAGCGAAGGTGTGGCAAAACCCATTCAACGATCAGTATCAAAAAGAGAGCTATTACCCCTTTAAGAATAAGGGCTAGGCGCCTTTTTTGCTTGCAGCTTTGGCCACAGCCTCGGCTGGCTCGGTACCCGCCAACAGCGGGATGCCCAGGGATGCACGGACCTTGTTTTCGATTTCTCGGGCCAGGTCGGTGTTTTCTTTCAGGAACTCACGCGCGTTGTCGCGGCCTTGACCGATTTTTTCGCCGTTGTAGGCGTACCAGGCGCCGGACTTTTCCAGGATGTTGGCGGTGACGCCCATGTCGATGATTTCACCCTCGCGGCTGATGCCTTGGCCAAACATGATGTCGAACTCGGCCGTCTTGAACGGGGGCGACACCTTGTTCTTGACCACCTTGACCTTGGTTTCGTTGCCGATCGACTCGTCGCCCTTCTTGATGGTCCCAGTGCGTCGGATGTCCAGCCGCACCGAAGCGTAAAACTTCAGCGCATTGCCGCCAGTGGTGGTCTCCGGGCTGCCAAACATCACACCAATCTTCATACGGATCTGGTTGATGAAGATGACCATGCAATTGGTCTTCTTGATGTGCGCGGTGAGTTTGCGCAGCGCCTGGCTCATCAATCGGGCTTGCAAGCCGGGCAGGCTGTCACCCATTTCGCCTTCCAGTTCGGCCTTGGGGGTCAAAGCCGCCACCGAGTCAACCACGATCAGATCGACCGCACCGGAGCGCACCAGGCTGTCGACAATCTCCAGCGCTTGTTCACCGGTGTCGGGCTGGCTGATCAGCAAATCCTGCAGGTTGACGCCGAGGTTCTGCGCGTACTGGATATCGAGCGCGTGTTCGGCATCGACAAATGCACATTGGCCGCCTGTTTTTTGCATCTCGGCGATCACTTGCAAGGTGAGCGTGGTTTTGCCGCTGGATTCCGGGCCGTAGATTTCAACAACGCGTCCACGCGGCAAGCCACCGACGCCCAGCGCAATGTCCAACCCGAGTGAGCCGGTGGACACCACCTGGATGTCTTCGATCACCTCGCCTTCACCCAGGCGCATGATGGTGCCCTTGCCAAACTGTTTCTCGATCTGGGCCAGCGCCACTTGCAGGGCTTTGGCTTTTTCGGCATTGGCGGGGGTGAGGGCTTTAACGGGTGCGTCCATGGTGGTCTCCTGAGGTATCAACAAGTGGGCGGGTGAAAAGGGGCGGCATCCTCTGTCGTTAACCACAGGCTGGATGCTTGAACAGTAGTTTATAGCGATGTTGAAATTGCAGACGACTATTTATAGTCAATTTGGTTTATCATTTAGACCATGGATTCTTTGCCCTCCGACAACGGCTGGCGCCAAGCGCATCTGGGCCATTGGCTGGCCCAGGCGCTGCAGCGTTTTGATGCCCGCGTGCTGCAGCTCATGGCACGCAATGACCGGGTGCCATTGGCGCTCAGCAACCTGGCCGCACGCGGCAGCCTGACCGCCTCCCACATCCACATCACCCGACACTTGGCGCTGCAGGGCTCGCGTCTGACTGAGCTGGCGCAGCGCGCTGGCGTCAGCAAACAGGCGATGGGCAAACTGGTGGACCAGTGTGCTGCCTGGGGCTTGGTGCAGCGCCAGGACGACCCGCAGGATGCGCGCGCACGCCGGGTGGTGTTCACTGCCACCGGCCTAGCCTGGCTGCAGGCTTTCGAAGAAGCCGTGGCACAAACCGAGGCCGAATTACGCGGCGCAGTGGGACCAGAAGTAGCCACCGTGATTGCTATCGGACTGGAAGCATACGCGGCCTAAAATGCCATGAAAAGAATGCGAAACAGCACGGAACCCTACAGGCCACAACGGTCAACATGAGGAGACAGCAATGCGAATTTTGATAGCCGAAGACGACCAAGTCATGGCAGACGGTTTGCTGCGCACCCTGCGCAGTTCGGGAGCCGCGGTGGACCATGTCTCCAGCGGCACCGAGGCCGAGGCGGCGTTGATGACCAACACCGAATTCGACCTGCTGATTCTGGACCTGGGACTGCCCAAAATGCACGGGCTGGAGGTGCTGAAAAAACTGCGCGCCAGAGGCTCCTCGCTGCCGGTGCTGATCCTGACTGCGGCGGACAGTGTCGAAGAACGCGTCAAGGGGCTGGACTACGGCGCGGACGACTACATGGCCAAACCCTTCAGCCTGCAAGAGCTCGAAGCCCGCGTGCGCGCCCTGAGCCGACGTGGCATGGGCGCGGCCAGCAGCACCATCAAACACGGCCCGCTGATTTATGACCAAGGCGGGCGGGTGGCCACCATTGACGGGGTGATGGTGGAGCTCTCAGCGCGCGAACTGGGTCTGCTGGAAGTGCTGCTGCAACGCGCAGGGCGCCTGGTCAGCAAAGACCAGCTGGTTGAGCGCCTGTGTGAATGGGGCGAAGAGGTCAGCAACAACGCCATCGAGGTCTACATCCACCGGCTGCGCAAGAAGATCGAAAAAGGCCCGATCCGCATTGCCACAGTGCGCGGGCTGGGATATTGCCTTGAGAAGATCCCCAGTTAAGTCGACGGCCCGCTTGGGTCGGGCGCTGTCATGAACAACTTCCAGCCTGAGCAGCGCTCCCTGTTTGGGGAAATTCTGGACTGGATGCTCACGCCACTGCTGCTGCTGTGGCCGGTGAGTCTGGTGCTGACCTGGCTGGTGGCGCAAAGCATTGCTGGCAAGCCGTTTGACCGGGCGTTGGAATACAACGCCCGCGCCATGGCCCAGCTGATCACGATGCATGGCAATGAGCCCGAATTTGTGCTGCCACGGCCTGCGCGCGAGCTGCTGCGTGCCGACGACTCCGACACCGTTTATTACCAGGTGATGGGGCCACACAACGACCTGCTCAGTGGCGAGCGTGAACTGCCCGCGCCACCCGCCACAGACAAGGTATCGACCAACCAGGTACGGGTACGCGACGATGTCATGAAGGGTTTTGACATCAAGGTGGCCTATGTTTGGGTCAAACTGCCGACCCCAGACAACCAGCTGGTTCTGGTGCAGGTGGCTGAGACGCTGGAAAAGCGATCCGTGCTGGCCACCGAAATTGTCAAAGGGGTGCTGTTGCCGCAATTTGCCATCCTGCCGCTGGCGGTGCTGCTGGTCTGGCTGGCGCTGGTACAGGCCATCAAACCACTGCATCAGCTCGAAGAACGTATCCGCGCCCGAAAACCTGACGACCTGAGTCCGATCGATGCCCGGGCGGTTCCGCTGGAAGTGTCGCCCCTGGTCGATGCGGTGAACGACCTGCTGCTGCGCCTGACCGACACGATTGCCACCCAAAAGCGCTTCCTGGCCGACGCGGCCCACCAACTCAAGACACCGCTGGCCGGTTTGCGCATGCAGGCCGACCTGGCCCAGCGCGAAGGGGCCAGCGCCGAAGACCTCAAACACTCGCTGCGCCAGATTGGCCGCGCCAGCATCCGCGCCACCCACAGCGTCAACCAGCTGCTGGCGCTGGCGCGCGCCGAGAGCAGCGGCGCGGCCATGCCACGCGCCCTGTGCGACCTGGCAGAGCTGTGCATGTCGGTGGTGCGCGACAGCGTGCCGCGCGCCCTGGAGAAACGCATCGACCTGGGTTACGAAGGTGCGCAACCCGGCACCCCAGGTGGCACCCTGCTGGGCAACGCCACCCTGATCAAAGAGATGATCCGCAACCTGGTGGACAACGCCATCAACTACACCCCGTCGACCCTGGAGTCACCGGGCATGATCACCGCGCGGGTGCTGGCCGACCCGGTAAGCCGGGTGCTGGTGCTGCAGGTGGAAGACTCCGGCCCCGGCATACCCGAGGCTGAGCGGGAGCTGATTTTTCAGCCCTTTTACCGTGCCTTGGGAACCGATGTCGATGGCTCCGGACTGGGTCTGCCGATTGTTCTGGAGATTGCCCAAAAACACGGTGCCAAAGTCAGCCTGGAAGACACCACACCGGGCCAAGCCGCGCCCGGCGCGCGTTTTGTGGTCAGCTTCACCGCCGCCCAGGCGGATGAGGTGCTGGCGTGAGCCAGTGTGTCTGCCAGCTACTGCGGCGCAGCGGCTGGCGCTGCTGAGGCCGCATCAGGCGCAGTCGCTGCGCTGGGCTGCGGGCAAAGCGCCAGCGGCTTGCCCGACGGCAACGCCGCCTTGATGCTGTCTAGCGCGGCTTGATCGGCACTGCCCATGCTGGGCAGGCGCAGGTGGTATGACACGCTCGCCGCGCGCTCTTGCAGCACCCGCGCCGAACGCACCCCACGCTTGGTCAAGTCTTGCAAACCGGCTTTGGCGGCCTCTTGCGACGAGAAAATTCCGAGCGAAAAACCGGGAGACTGGCCATTGCCAGTCAGCGCAAAAAACTTCAACTTCAAGTCGGTGAGTTGCTCACGCTTCTTGGCAAAGTCGGCAGCTTGGCTGTAGGGGCCCATGTACAGCATCCAGCGCGCCGGCAGCCGAGTTTCGTCAAGCGCCCACCCCCCCGGCGTCAACTTGGCCGCCAGCAACGGGCGCAGCGTGTTGACCTGGGCTTCATCCAAATCCGAGACGTGCCAGCAGCTGGTTGCAACAGGCTCAGCAGGGGCTGATGCGGGCGGGGCGTCCGCAGCAGATGCAGCGGCTTGCGCGGCCACAGCCTTGGGGGACAGCACCGTCAGGGCCTCGGGGTGAATTTGTTGCGCCAGGCGTTGTGGCTCGCGCTGCTGCGCCGGGCCCCAGCCATAGGCCAACAGCCAACCCTGCCCCCGGGCGAAGTAACCCAGGTTCAGCAGCACCAACACCAGCACAATCAGGCGCAACATACCAGCCCCTTAGTTGTCACTGCGGCGATCCGCCGGAAGCTGGGCGCGGCGCACGCTGACCTCGGCGCTGGTCACGCGCCGCAGGCCTTCTGTCGTTTGTAAGCGCAACGCCCCGTCTGGGTCCACGCCCTGGGCCACGCCGTGCTGGCCATCGCTCAGGTCAACCCGTGTCTGCGCCAGCGCATCGCGGGCTTGAAAACGCGCCTGAAACGGTGCAAACCCCTGTTGCTCAAACTCTTGCAAGGTCTCCACCAGCGGCGCCATCAGCTGCGCCAGCGCTTGCATCGCAGTGGTGCCGGGCAGCAGCTCCGCCAGACCGGCCGGTTCGGTGGATAAGCCAGCCACATCAGGGCGCAGGATGTTGAGGCCAACACCAATCACCACATAACGACTGCCTGGCTTGTCGGCCTTTTTGGCATTAGCTGTCTCGATCAACACCCCGGCCAGCTTGCGGCCCTGCCACCACAGGTCATTGGGCCACTTCAAACGGATCTCGGGGTGCAGGCTGTTGGCCAGGCTCCAGCCCACTGCCAGTGACAGGCCAGACCAGTCTTTGGGCGCCAGCGGCAAGCCCAGCGAGAACATCAATGTGCCCGGACCAGCGGTGCCAGCCGCACCTGGGCTGCTGTGCCAGGGGCGTGCCATGCGGCCACGCCCGGCCGTCTGGTGCTCAGCCACCAACAACACCGGATCCGCGCAGTCAGCGCGCAAGCGACGCATCAACTCGGCATTGGTGGAATCGATCTCGGGCACCACCTCCACCGAAAAACCGGGCAGCAGGGGCGCCACCAGCTGCCAGATCGCTTCGCTCGGCCACGGGGTGATGTCTGGCAGGCTCATGGGCAATGGCGCCTAGCTGCGCTTGCGCTTGGGGGCCAACAGGGTGCCACGGCAGTTTGCGGCGCCACACCAGCACGGGTACTCGGCCTTGAGCTTGGGCGTGTAGCGCTCGTCAATGATCAGGCCGTAGTCATAGTGCAACTCTTCACCAGCGGCAATGTTGCGACGCGCCTTGATAAAAATGCGGCCATCGCGTTCGTCGGCTTCGCAGTTGCCGTCGCAAGAGTGGTTGATCCAGCGTGAGGAATTGCCGTTGACGCCGCCGTCAATCACCCGTGTTTCGTCAACATGGAAATAGAAGGTGTGGTTTGGGTTGCTGGGGTCGTGCGGGTGGCGCGCCTGGGCTTGTTCCCAGGTGATGATCTCGCCAACATACTCGATGATGGTTTCACCCTCGGCGATATCCAGCAGTGCGTACACACCCCGGCCATGGATGCCGGAGCGGCGTACCTGAATTCGGCGGAAATTAGCGGGTGATTTTTTCGACACGGTTGAAAAATTTGGTATCGTGAACTCGTATGGGTGCGCGTGTGCGCCCGCGAGGAACAGGGATTGTATTCAGATGAAAATCGCAGAAATCGCTAAAAACGCAGGTATCGGCAAAACTCTGGTCATTGCAGAAAAACCGTCGGTGGCGCAAGACATCGTGCGTGCGCTCACGCCGGTGGCTGGCAAGTTCGAAAAACACGATGAACATTTCGAGAACGACAGTTATGTCGTGTCCAGCGCGGTCGGCCACTTGCTGGAAATTCAGGCACCCGAAGCCTATGACGTGAAACGTGGCAAATGGAGTTTTGCCCATCTGCCGGTGATCCCGCCGCACTTTGAACTCAAACCCGTCGACAAAACCAAAACCCGCCTCAACGCGGTGGTCAAACTGGCCAAACGCAAGGACGTGGGCCAACTCATCAACGCCTGTGACGCGGGCCGCGAGGGGGAGCTGATCTTCCGCCTGATCGAGCAATACGCCGGTGGTGCCAAACCGCTGGGCAAACCGGTCAGCCGCCTGTGGCTGCAGTCGATGACACCCCAAGCCATCCGCGACGGCTTCAACGCACTGCGCAGCAACACCCAGATGCAACCCCTGGCCGACGCCGCCCGCTGCCGCTCTGAGGCCGACTGGCTGGTGGGCATCAACGGCACCCGCGCCATGACGGCGTTTAACTCGCGTGATGGCGGTTTCTTTTTAACCACCGTGGGCCGGGTGCAAACCCCAACGCTGTCGGTGGTGGTGGAGCGCGAAGAACTGATCCGTGGCTTTGTCTCGCGCGATTACTGGGAAATCCATGCGTCATTTGCCGCTCAGGCGGGCAGTTACCCGGCCAAGTGGTTCAACCCGGCCTGGAAAAAAGACGCAGACGACGCCGAGAAAAAGGCCGACCGTGTCTGGAGCCAGCAAGAAGCCCAAGCCATTGCCAACGCAGTGCGCGGCCAGCAAGCCACCGTCACCGAAGAAAGCAAACCCACCACCCAAGCCAGCCCGCTGCTGTTTGACCTGACCAGCTTGCAACGCGAGGCCAATGGCAAGTTTGGCTTCAGCGCCAAAACCACGCTGTCCATTGCGCAAAGCCTGTACGAGCGCCACAAGGCCCTGACCTACCCGCGTACCGACTCGCGCGCCCTGCCCGAAGACTATGTGCCGGTGGTCAAACAGACCTTCGAGATGCTGGCCAACTCCGGCATGCGGCACCTGGCGCCGCACGCGCTCACCGCGCTGAACAACAACTACATCCGGCCATCCAAGCGCATCTTCGACAACAGCAAGGTCAGTGATCACTTTGCCATCATCCCCACGCTGCAAGCGCCCGGCGAGCTATCAGAAGCAGAGCAAAAGCTGTATGACCTGGTGGTCAAACGTTTTATGGCGGTGTTTTTCCCGAGTGCCGAATACCAGGTCACCACCCGCATCTCCAAGGCGCTGGAGCACCACTTCAAGACCGAAGGCAAGGTGCTGGTCAAACCGGGCTGGCTGGCCATCTACGGCAAGGAAGCCGCCGACGAAGTGGCCGACGCCAAAGACGGTGACAAGGGCCAAAGCCTGGTGCCAGTCGCCCCTGGCGAAAAGGTCAACACCGAATCGGTCGACGCCAAGGGCTTAAAAACCCGGCCACCCGCACGTTACTCTGAAGCCACCTTGCTCGGCGCCATGGAAGGTGCCGGCAAAACCGTGGAAGACGATGAGCTGCGCCAAGCCATGCAAGAGAAAGGCCTGGGCACACCTGCCACCCGTGCCAGCATCATCGAAGGTTTGATCTCCGAGAAATACATGCTGCGCGAAGGCCGCGAGCTGATCCCCACCGCCAAAGCCTTCCAGCTGATGACCCTGCTGCGCGGCCTGGGTGTGGAAGAACTCTCCAAAGCCGAACTCACCGGCGAGTGGGAATACAAACTCAGCCAGATGGAGCAAGGCAAACTGAGCCGCGCCACCTTCATGGGCGAAATTGCCGCGATGACCGAACACATCGTCAAAAAAGCCAAGGAATACGACCGCGACACCGTGCCCGGCAACTACGCCACCCTCAGCTCACCGTGCCCGAATTGCGGCGGTGTGGTCAAGGAAAACTACCGCCGCTATGCCTGCACCGGCGCAGACGGTCACAGCGAAGGCTGCGGCTTCTCATTCGGCAAAACCCCGGCTGGCCGCACTTTTGAGCTGGCCGAGGTGGAGCAATTCCTGCGTGACAAGAAGATTGGCCCACTCGACGGCTTCCGCTCCAAGGCCGGTTGGCCCTTCACCGCCGAGATGGTCATCAAGTTTGACGAAGAGGCCAAAAACTACAAACTCGAATTCGACTTTGGCGACGACAAAAAGGGCGAAGAAACCGGCGAGCTGGTCGACTTTGGCGAACAAACCAGCCTGGGCGCGTGCCCCAAATGTGGCGCCGCAGTGTTTGAACACGGCAAGAACTACGTGTGTGAAAAGTCTGTGCCCACCGATGCGCAGCCAACCCCAAGTTGTGACTTCAAAACCGGCCAGATCATCCTGCAGCAGCCGATTGAGCGTGAGCAGATGGGCAAGCTGCTGAGCACCGGCAAGACCGATCTGCTCGACAAGTTTGTCAGCATGCGCACCCGGCGCAACTTCAAGGCCATGCTGGTCTGGGATGCTGCGGCCGACAAGGTCAATTTTGAATTTGCACCCAGCAAGTTTCCACCGCGCAAAACCGCTGCGGCACCGCTGACACGCGCCGCAGTTGCTAGCAAAAAAGCAGCTGCTAGCCCAGGTGATAAAAGGGCTACAGGCACAAAAGCCACTAAACCTGCAGCCAAAAAGACGGCCGCCAAAACACCGCGCAAAGCACCCGCCGCAGGCGCTGGCTCCACCCCCAGCGCAGCATTGGCAGCGGTGATTGGCGCCGAGCCGATTGCCCGCGCCCAGGTCATCAAAAAACTGTGGGACTACATCAAGGCCAACAACTTGCAGGACGCCACCAACAAACGCGCCATCAACGCCGACGCCAAGTTACTCGCCGTGTTTGGCCAGCCACAGGTCAGCATGTTTGAACTGGCGGGCATTGTGGGCAAACACCTGGGTTAAAGCGTCGCAACAGTATGAGGTGTGGTGCCTGACAAGCGCCACACTGCCTTTAGCCCCTTGCATGACTGCAGTTTTGGCACCACGCCCAATGGTTACCACAACTTTCCACTATCAACTTTAGAGCAGACGAGTTGCTCGGCCTGGAATGCAGGTGCTGCAGCAACTCTTGCCAATCCATCAAGTTACCCAAAAAGAGACTGCCTCATGAAAAACACGAACCCTACGGCTCTGCAGCGAATGATGCGCCTGAGCCTCATTGCCCAGATCGCGATCGGCCTGGTCCTGGGTATCGCCCTGGCCCTGATCGCGCCTGGTGCGACCCCATCCGTCGCGATACTGGGCGACCTCTTCATCTCCAGCCTGAAGGCGGTCGCGCCAGTCCTGGTGTTCATCCTGGTGATGGCCGCCATCTCCAGTCACGAACATGGTCAGCCGACCCATATTCGCCCGATCTTGATGTTGTATGTCGTTGGCACGCTGGCCGCTGCTGCGGTGGCCGTCATCGCCAGCTTCAGCTTTCCAACCACACTGGTTCTTAGCGCGCCACCGGCCGCGGGCACACCGCCCAGTGGCATCGTGGTAGTGATCAAGAACCTGTTGCTCAGCGTCTTCACCAACCCCGTCAAAGCCCTGATGGAAGGCAACTTCATCGGCATTCTGGCGTGGGCGGTCGCCCTTGGCATGGCGCTGCGCCACGCCAGTGATGCCACGCGGACGACGCTCAACGACCTGGCCGACGCGGTGACCCGCATCGTGCAGACGGTCATCCGTTTTGCGCCGTTGGGTATCTTTGGCCTGGTCGCTGGCACGCTGGGCGAATCGGGTTTTGGTGCCCTGCTGGGCTACGCGCATCTGCTGCTGGTTCTCGTCGGTTGCATGCTTTTTGTGGCGCTGGTGATCAACCCGCTGATCGTGTTCTGGAAGATTCGCTGCAATCCTTATCCCCTGGTTTTCACCTGCCTGCGTGAGAGCGGCGTGACCGCCTTCTTCACCCGCAGCTCGGCAGCCAATATCCCGATCAACCTCGCACTGTGCAAGCGCTTGGGCCTGCACGAGGACACCTATTCGATCACCATTCCGCTGGGCGCCACGATCAACATGGCCGGGGCAGCCATCACGATCTCGGTGATGGCCCTGGCCACCACGCACACACTGGGCATTCATGTCGATATCCCGACCGCACTGCTGCTGTGCGTCGTGTCCTCGTTTGCGGCCGCTGGCGTGTCAGGGGTGGCGGGCGGCTCGCTGCTGCTGATCCCGATGGCCACCTCGCTGTTTGGCATTTCAAACGATGTGGCCATGCAGGTGGTGGCGATCGGCTTTGTCATCAGCGTGATCCAGGACTCGACCGAGACCGCCCTGAACTCCTCCACCGATGTGCTGCTAACCGCTGCCGGCTGTGCCGCTGAAACGGGCGAACCGTTGCAACTGGCGAGCACAAGTCAATAGCACGGTTGAGTTGCCGTGCGGTGAGCGATTGATCGGGTGACGTCCGGGCGGGCGTCAGCGCAAGACCGCCGAGATCATGGCGCAGCGCTGCCTGACCTCTACAACCCGCCCACCTTTACTGATCCAACCACTCACAAATCGGCTGCCACTGCGCCAGATCGCGCGCCACACGCTCGGGCGCCAGGTCAAACACGGTCAGGCCACGGGCGGCGAGTTGCACGTAGTTCTGGGTGTTGCGCACATAACCCAGCACCGGCAGGCCGGTGGATTCCACAAAGGTGCGTAACTGTTCGGCGGCGCGGCTGCTCTCGGCCAGTTCGTTCAGAAAATCATGGGTGGCAAAGATGTCAAACACGCTGGCCTGCAGCGGCACAATTCCCGCATGCCCCCCTCTCGCCACAGCCCACAGAACCTGCCTTCCCGCGCTGACGCACCTGATCGCACCGTCGCCATATGGGTGGACGCGCTGCGGCGCAAGGCAGATGCAGCCACTTTAAAGACGCTCCCTACCCTGGCCGATGCAGACGCGAGTCGCGTCATGGCCATCCTGCGAACGGACCCGCCGGCTGCGGCTGAACCATCGCCTGTGATGGCATCCGATGGCAACAGCGTCATCGGCCACTTCCGCCCCCGCATTAGCTTGCAAACGCTGGACCGTGGCCATGGGCTGCTCGGCCTCAAGCCCCAAGGCAAACTCGGCCCGCGTGGGGACAGTGTGACCCTGGCCCAGTTCGACTGGACCTATCAGACGCAAGCCGGGGATCGCTGGCAAACGCCCGCGCCCACCTCCACCCTCAACAACCGTGCGCCTGCCACTGTGGAACTGTTCGACACCGGTGGCCCGGTGGTGCGCATGCAGCGCGATCTGGCCGCCGAAGCCGATGCCATGGACCTCGTGTGGGAAATGGGTTTTGTCCCCTTGGCAGAAAGCACCTTCCAATGGCGTAGTCGTGCTCACAGCCCAGTGCTAGGCCCGGTATGGACACTGCCACAAGAAGAGTTCTTTGGCGACTTCTGGGCCGACCAGATACCGCAACTACAGACCAAAGGCTGGTCGGTGGTGGTGCTGCCCGGCTTTGCCCACGAAAGCGTGCCGGTGCAACGCTGGAAGCTAGTCGTTAGCCCCGACACCGGCGAGGTGTTAGGTAAGGAACTGGACAATCCTCTGATCAAACCCGAACGCGGTGTCAGCAAGCTGCAACTCCCTGAACGTGAAGGGGCCTGGCTGTTGAGCCTGGGCATCGAGATCGACGGCCAGACGCTGGACCTGGTCCCCATGCTGGCCGATCTGCTGCGCCGCGACGCCCGCTGGCTCAACGCGACGCAATTCGCTGCCATTGACGACCTGGCGATCGTGTCCTTGCGCGCGCCGGGTGGCAAGCGCATCGATGCCCCGGCCGCACCACTCAAAGCCATCATCGGCGCCATGGTCGATCTCCTGACCGACCCGACACGCAACCAACACCAGAGCCCACTGCACTTGGGTGCCTGGGAAGCACGTCGGCTCGACGCCTTGCGTGCCAGCCTGCTTGACACCCACCGCGTGGGTCCGCACAACACCTGGCAACTGGAGGGTGAGGCAGGCTTGACCAGCTTGGCCAAGCGCTTGAAGGCGATCGGTACAGCTCAACCCGTGATGGCACCGCAAGGCCTGCAAGTGCAACTACGCCCCTACCAGCTTGAGGGACTGGCCTGGTTGCAATACTTGCGTACCCATCACCTGGGGGGCATCCTGGCCGACGATATGGGCCTGGGCAAAACCGCCCAGGCCTTGGCCCATGTACTGACAGAAAAGCACGCGGGGCGACTTGACCTACCGGTGCTGGTGGTGCTTCCCACCTCGCTGATCTTCAACTGGCAGGCCGAATGCCGGCGCATGGCGCCCGATCTGCGCCTGCTCACCCTTCAAGGGCCGCAGCGTGAGGCTTTGTTTGCGCACATGTCAGATCACGATCTGGTGCTGACCACCTACGCACTGCTGTGGCGCGACGTGGATGCGCTGGCTGCGCAGCGCTTTCACCTGGTGATTTTGGACGAGGCGCAGATGGTGAAGAACGCCGGTAGTCGCAGCGCCCGCGCCCTGCGCCGATTGCAAACCCGGCACAGCCTGTGCCTGACCGGCACCCCCATGGAAAACCATCTTGGTGAGTTGTGGGCGCAATTTGACTGGCTCATGCCCGGCTTTTTGGGCGACTTGCGCCAATTTGCAGCCAACTGGCGCAAACCGATTGAAGAGAACGGCGAAACCCTGCGCGCCGCCTTGCTCGCGCAACGCGTGCGCCCCTTCATCCTGCGCCGGCGCAAGCAGGACGTGGCCAGCGAACTGCCACCTCGCACGGAAATCATCAAGTGGGTGCAATTGCAGGGCCAACAGCGTGAGCTGTACGAGAGCGTGCGCGTAGCGGCCGACAAACAAGTGCGCAGGGTGCTGCAGCGCCAGGATTTCAACGCCGCACAGATCAGCATTCTGGACGCGCTGCTCAAGCTGCGCCAAGTCTGTTGTGACCCGCATCTGGTCAAAGGCAACAAGGCAGGCCCCACTATGGAGCGCGCCAAGCTGGAACTGCTGGTAGACATGCTGCCCGCGCTGGTGGAAGAAGGCCGTCGTGTGCTGGTGTTCTCACAGTTCACCGAGCTACTGGACTTGGTTGCAGAACAACTGCAGAGGCTGTCGTTGCCGTATCTCAAACTGACCGGCAAAACACCCGCAAAGGAACGAGGCAGCGTGGTGCAGCGGTTTCAGGCACAAGAAGCACCCGTGCTGTTGCTCAGCCTGAAGGCGGGTGGCATCGGATTGAACCTGACGGCTGCCGATACCGTGATCCATATGGATCCCTGGTGGAACCCCGCCGTGGAGGAACAAGCGACCGCTCGCGCCCACCGCATCGGCCAGGACCAGCCGGTGTTTGTGTACAAGCTGGTGGTGCAAGGCAGCATCGAGGAACGCATGCTCGAACTTCAGGCCCGCAAACTGGCACTGGCCAACAGCGTGCTGGGACACGATGCTGCGGGCGCGCTCAAATTTGACGAAGCCGATCTGCAGGCCTTGTTATCACCGCTGGGGTTCTTGGTGGCCACGTCGCAAACGCCAGAAGAAGCTGCGCGGCGCTGGGGGCGCAGCGGGCGTCGGGCTTGATACCTACACTTCACACCATGAGAATGTTTTCAAAAAGCTTGCACACAAGATGCCGCTTCTGATCATTGATGCGTTGAACATCATCCGGCGCATCCACGAGGCTGTTCCCGAGGAGGACAGTGCGGTCAAGGTGGCGGACACCATCACCTCCAGCCTGGCTTCATTCAAGCGCGCCCTCAAGACGCACCGACCCAGCCATGCTGTGGCGGTGTTTGACCATGGCGGTCGGACCTGGAAGCATGAACTCTATGCACCCTACCAAGCCAACAGGAAACCCATGCCGTCTCTGTTGCGAGAGGGCTTGCAGACCATCAAACAGGAACTCCAACACTTGGGTTTGCACTGGATTGCCATTGAGGGAATCGAAGCGGATGATGCCATTGCCACGTTGGTGGAGAAATGGTGTCTGGCCAGCCCGGACCAGGTCACTATTTTGTCGACCGACAAGGACTTCTTGCAGCTGCTCAGTGACCAAGTCTGTATCTATGATCACTTCAAGGGCCTTTGGCGTGACCAGGCTTATGTGATTGCGAAATTTGGTGTCAAGCCATCCCAGATGGGCGATCTGCTGGCCCTGATGGGTGATGCTGTGGACGGTGTGCCGGGTGTGAGCAAGGTCGGAGCCAAGACCGCCGCAGAACTGCTTCGCATCAATGGCCATCTTGAGCGGGTGATCTCAAATGCCGACAAAGTCACCGGCCAAGTTGGCGCCAATCTGCGCAAAGGTGTTGAGATGGCAAGGCTGTCTAGGAAGTTGGTATCGTTCAAGACCGATGTGCCGCTCGGACTGACCTGGAAGATGTTGTCACAGAATTCGGGCGTGTCCCACGGTGAATAGTTGCCCAAAATGAAAACGAATTGGAAGAACGTGCCCAATGTTCGGTCATGCTGTAGATTGGGTGCCCGTTACAGGCTGTTTGGAGTCATTCACCCGGAACTTATTTAAGTCAGGTACGCAGCAGAAGTGGTCATACAGTCGCACTCCCCAATGGGGGATATGAATGCGAATTCGCTCACCGTTGATCCGCGAAGCTTCCAACTCCAGGATGCTTGGCGTTGGAAAGCGGTTTTTTTACAGCCTCGTTATACATTACTTATTCGATACGGATAGTTTGGAATGAATATTAATTGGGACTTATTAGGCGATTGTCTGGCTAAGCGATATCGTGAACACTTGAACATAAAGGAGCCAATCGCTCGTTATCTCGTATTAAATGAGAAAAACTTGGATTGGATTGATACTCAAGATTCAAATACAGAATCATTTGAGACTTTCTCCAAGGAAGTAAACAGGCTTGAACTTTCAATAAATCTTTTTGAAAACTTATTGCTCTTTGAAGATCTTCGGTATGAAGACGTCGGAAAAGAAGACTTTCCGATTGATATGCCACGAGAGTACTTTAGGTTTCCTGCAAAGAATGATCCTAGAGGCTATACAGCTCAAAATCTTGACTCGGAGGAATCAAAAAAAATAGAGAATGTCATTCGTGAGTCACGCGAATCGTTGAGAATAAGAAATGATGAAAACATTGCCAGAGAGTTAATGCATAGATTGGAATTTCTATCTTTGTTTAGTTACTTCGAGGCATTCCTTGAGCACTTTCTTGGCTCGGAGGCTTGGGGTGGATCCGAAGATAAAAAAAATAAAGCAAATCAAACGATAATGCGAATGCCTTTGTCAGATGCATTCAAGTTTGTACTTGATGAACTAAAAAAACCGGAACTTCTTAAGTTAGTTACAGCCTTGAATGGTTCAATTTTTAATATCCTCCATTTTGCATATCTAGTTCGCAATGCCCACACCCATAACTTGGGTAAAGCAACAAACTATGTTATCGAAAAAGGATTAAATTATGGAAGCCTAATTGAACAGCCGATTCAAGATGCTGAAGGCAATATCGTGCGTATAGAAATAGTGCCATCTATAGAAGGTATGGATATGAGGCCAATTAAACCAGGGCAATATATAAGCCTTTCGATATTAACCTCATTACTTCGAAGCTATCTTTTAGAGCTAGCATACATCTTGGACGCAAGTATCGGAAATGTATAACCGATCATTCAATTCTGACTGGCGCGATAAAGCCGTGCCAGCCGGCTAATTTAGACGTTTGGACATCCGCAGTCTGGCGTTTTGGAAGTCAGCTTCCAGCCTGTGGCTGATTACAGTTTGCAGCGAGAGCGGTCATTCCGTTCTATCCCCCATTTGGAGGATACCTTTTGAGCTTCGCGTGTCATATCGAGTAGCTAACGAATGAAAGGGACTTCCCCGTCCCGAGCAAGCCGCAACCCGTGCCGCCAAGGTTTGCAATCAATTTCGCAAGAAGCTGAAGTAATTTCCTTGCCTTTGAACCTTGTCGCCTATCCTGATGAAATTTGGCTAGTGTCTGGTTCGCTTCCCCAGCACTTTGTGCGGTTTGATTATGGCCGCACTGGACAACGCATATGGACGACCGGTATCCTGTGTCACTGACACTCAGCGTCGAATTTTTCTCCTGAAAATGCGTGCGGCCGATCCGAAGCTCAAAATCCATCGTTTTTCGCTCGAGATTTCATGCGGTCTTACCAAGGGGTCTTACTTGTCTGTGTGAATAAATGATCTGCCACGACCTTTTCACAGCATTCGACTAGACCATTGACGTGCTGAAGATACTTAATTCCAAGATCTTTCTTAATGCTCATCGTTGCATTAAGTCGATGCGCAATATCTCCACGCACTTGAATGAATTCATCTATCTTTCTTTCCGCATTTTCCTTTGACATGCCTTTCCAGTACCACTTAGAGCTCAGCGACTTTAATCCTAAGAGTTCTTCATACAAACCGTTCACCTGTGCAGTCTTTGGAGTATTAAATGAACCAAGCCAAGCTACCAAGGTCGTTGTCTTGTGAGTCAAGAGCAAAGCTCGCCACCCATCATCAGCGAGGTCCCATACTTTCGTTGTGTCTTTGTCCGCCAACAAAGTTTTGGATGCTAAGGCCTTCACTTTTTTCGGAATTACCGTCGATGTTGGAGCATTAGTTAGTAGAAAATCGAACGCTTCACTGGCAAGATCCTCAACATAGGACTCCCAACATGCTGTGATAAATACAATAGCCGAGCGATTAAGGACTTCCACGCCATACTTCCGACCGGGGCCTTGGCCACCTATTTCCTCGTGTATGTTCCAAAGTTCTTGGATGTCTAGGCTATTGTCCTGAAATGTTACTTTCGCTCTTGATGGCATGCTTTTGGTCACCTATGTAAGAAATTGGAAATCGTGATCTCAGATGCGCGTCAGGTTCGCAGCCTTGCGTTGCACAGATTATTGCATTGCCATGCAGTATTAAAAAAACCGAAGAACATTGCAATCTGTTTTGGATGATTCTAGGCGTCAAAGGGAGTCACAGTTTGAAACTAGAGGCGCTTGCTGTACGACCACTGCGCTGCCGACGGACGCCGTCGAAAAATGATTGACACCGTCGAATGTCCGATCCGAGCTTAGGGCCACAAAAATGGCGAATATGGACCTGCGATGGCGATGGCCGGTTAAGGGGAATCGACTCAACCCCACCCATCGCCGCGACCGTCCGGTTACGCTGCAATTAAGACACGGCCTCGACATGAAAGCGTCCCCGCTTGACACACAGGGCTCCGATTTTTGGTTTCCGGCAAATGATGCACCAAGCTGGTTGCCCGTCGGCGGTCATGAATGAAGAAACGCGCAGCCCATTCGACAGCCAGACAACCACCTCGGGTAATGCACCGAGAAATTGAATATTCTGAACCTTGGCGCCGATTAGCTTATCAAACATGGCTGGCCATCGGCCTTCGGGACTGAAACTTCCTCCCAATATGGAGCGAGGCCTCTCAATCCTCCATGACCATTCAATCATCAGCGTGCTTGCCCCTTGAGGCTGCAACTTGCGTCCTGTAATAGTGGATGAATTAAAGCTCAGTTCACCAAACTCCAAAAAAATGGCCGACCCGTGTCCTCGCCAAACACTTGATACGGCGGCATCCTGCAACGCATTCACGAAAGGCACTTCAATATTCATCAGCTTTTTCGAGTGAACTTCAAGTCAAATAGCATGTCCCATCCAATGTCAGGTATGGATTGATGACTGGCGCAACACGACACCAGCGCTCACAACCAGTCCCCAGTGACAGCCATGATTCCGATAAAAAATGTCCAGGCTAGACACAGCGCATTGACGATTTGCAGCCAGTGGCATTTGGGTGAGCCCTTGAAGAGTGATACGGATGCAATTGATAGGGTGACTGGCAATATTAGCGATGCCATGAAGGGGCTGCTCAGTGATGGTCTCGCCGTGTTTGACCAGAACACGAACATTGCAGCCACATACAAGAACGAAATCACCGCTCCGTGCGATGACGCGACCAGTCGTTGCCATAGCGGTTGAGATTTTGGCGACTGGAGAAAGTATGCAGCGCTGACGGCAAGAGACAGGATTGGCGCAAGTGCAAACTGGAGCCATGCGCCAACCATGCTTGCAGCGGCAGAGGATGAGTTCATGTTGTGCTGAACCGCTACATTCAGTGTTGAAAGGCCTGCTAAGTCGAAGGGATGTGGGTGTCAGGGCGCCATTTCACCGCGGCTGGATTCGCTCTCGGTATCGTATCAAACTGGGCGGTCCTGCCGTAAGACCGCTTTCGCTGCCTTGGAGCCATCCAACGGTCGGGAAAAGCAAGCTGACTCAGACTGGATGGACCATGAACAAAATGGGTGCGGCGCTGGCTGACCGCTACAACTCGCACACCGCTTACTGATCCAACCACTCACAAATCGGCTGCCATTGCGCCAGATCGCGCGCCACCCGCTCGGGGGCCAGGTCAAACACGGTCAGGCCACGGGCGGCGAGTTGGACGTAGTTCTGGGTGTTGCGCACATAACCCAGCACCGGCAGGCCGGTGGATTCGACGAAGGTGCGCAATTGTTCGGCGGCGCGGGTGCGTTCATCCACCCGCATACCCACGATGCCAATTTGTGTTTTGGCGGCCTTGCTGCTTTGCGCCAGTTCGTCCAGGAAATCCTTGGTGGCGAAGATGTCGAACACGCTGGCTTGTAATGGCACCACCACCTTGTGCGCCAGTTTCAGAACGTCCTTGAGGCGTTTGCCGTGTAGCCCAGCGGGCGTGTCCAGCACCACATGGGTGGTGCCTTTGGGTGGTTTGGCGATGTCGTCGCGGTCCACCTCCCAGCTGGTGATCGGTCGGGCGGTGTCGGGCCGTAAGGACAGCCAGAGTTTGCTGGACAACTGCCGGTCGGCGTCACCCAGCATCACCGACTGGCCACGTGAGGCAAAGTAGCCCGCGATCTGGGTTGAGAGTGTGGATTTGCCCACGCCTCCCTTGGGGTTGGCCACAACAATCACTGGCATAGATGCTCCTGGTTAAATAGCTACTAGCCCTTTATATAAAAGGGCTAGAGGCCAAAAATGCTTTGAAACCTTGGCGTTTATTCGTCTTCGCCACCCAGCAAGGTGCCACCCAGCGCCGCACCACCGAGCACCGAACCCTGCTCTGACGAGCGCCCACCCGCAGCCGGTGCCGAGGCAATGATGCGGTTGGCCAGGCGTGACAGCGGCAGCGACTGCAGCCAGATCTTGCCCGGGCCACGCAAGGTGGCAAAAAACAGGCCTTCGCCGCCAAACAGCGCCGACTTGACCTTGCCCACGTACTGGATGTCAAAGTCCACCGACGGCTGGTACGCCACCACACAGCCGGTGTCCACCCGCAGGGTTTCGCCTGGGGCCAAGGTGCGCTCCATCAGCGTGCCACCGGCGTGGATGAAGGCCATGCCGTCGCCATCGAGCTTTTGCATGATGAAGCCTTCACCGCCAAACAGTCCCACGCCCAGCTTTTGCTGGAAGGCAATGCCCAGCGACACACCCTTGGCGGCGCACAAAAACGAATCTTTCTGGCACAGCAGCGTGCCACCCAGTGCACTTAAGTCGATCGGCACAATCTTGCCGGGGTAGGGTGCGGCAAAGGCCACACGCTGTTTGCTGGAGGCGGTGTTCTGGAACACGGTGGTGAACAGGCTCTCGCCCGTCAGCAAACGCTTGCCTGCGCCCATCAGCTTGCCAAACAGGCCACCTTGCTGGGCGCCGTCGCCAAACACGGTGTCCATCTGGATACCGGCCTGCATGTACATCATGGCGCCAGCCTCGCCCACCGCGGCCTCACCGGGGTCGAGCTCGACCTCGACATACTGCATTTCGTTGCCAAAAATCTCGTAATCCACCACGTCCATCGCCATCATGTGCTCCTTGAAACGGCAGCGCCACCGGGCCTGCCCGGGCGCAACGATAGCAAGATTCTTTGACGATGCCGAGTCCACCAGCGCCTGATGCGCCCTGGCTGGCTCAGGCGGCGATGTCTGCCAACGGCTTGCGCCGCCTTGCAGCGCTGTTGCGTTCGTTGGCTAGCGGCTGGGTTTTGGCTTGGACAAAGGGGCAAACCGTGTGCGTCATGGCAGCCTCGGCGGCACGCTGGGCCAGCGTTGGCGCCACGGTGCGGTTGTCCGCCCAGTCAAGCCATTCGCCCTGCCAAACTGGGGTGTCGACCGGCTGTTGATGCGCAGCGATCTCCAGGCCGGTGGCGGCCAGGCTGTGGTCTGCGTGCGCTGACGTTGATTGCGGCACAGCGGCGAGCCATTCATCGACCCAGACATGGGTTTGTAGCGCTTGCTGGCGCGTCAAAACCTCTGCCCAGTCGGGCAGCGCGCTTTCCAACATGTGGGGAGCAAGAACCGGCTTCAAATTCACAAACGCATTCATAACTGACTCAAATCAAATGGTTACACACACCTTGTCTTGTCTGAGTCACAGAGCACATCAAACGCAAAGACAACTGGTTTTTGCCATCAACAGTCAGCACCACGCAAGGGATGACTGGTAGCGGCAAAACGGATGAGTGAATGTAGTTGTCTTGCTGCACCGCAGCAAACAATGAATTATGATGCTTACCATTAGTTTTATTTAGCCTAGCGCCGGGCAACTGGCCTCCCACCGTGGTTTACCGACTCCCTCCCTTGTCCACCTTTCGCACCTTTGAGGCAGCGGTGCGCCACCTCAGCTTTGCCAAGGCGGCTTTGGAATTGAATGTGACCCCGGCGGCGGTCAGCCAGCAGATCAAGAAGCTGGAGTCTTACCTGGGCGTGGCGCTGTTTGTGCGCAGCCCCAATGCGCTGGCCCTGACTGACGACGCACAGGCGATGTACCCCAAAATCCGCGCCGGGCTGGACCAGTTTGCGGCTGGGGTGGAACTCACGCAACATCACCCGCAGCGCACATTGCATGTGACGGCGCCACCCGCTTTTGCGGCGCGCTGGCTGATTCCGCGGCTGGCCCGGTTTTCAGCCGCCCACCCAGAGGTGCTGGTGCGCATCACCAGCCTGATTGGCAACATCGACGAGCCCGATGCGGTGCTGGCGCAGTCCCAAACCCTGATCGACCCGCGCAGCGAAACCAGCGAAGTGGCGATCCGTTTTGGCACCGGCCTCTACCCGGCCTACCAGGTTGAACACCTGTTCACCCCAGACTTTGTGGTGGCTTGCAGCCCCAGCCTGTGCAACGGGGAGCTGCCGCTGCAACAGCCGCAGGATCTGAGCCGCCACGTCCTGATCCACGACGAATCCACCCTGGTGGTGGCGTCCATGCCCAATTGGCAAACCTGGCTGCAACAGATGGGTGTCAGCGGTGTGGATGTGGCGCGTGGCCTGCGGTTCTCCAACGCCATCCTGACGCTGGAAGCCGCACTGGACGGGCAGGGCGTAGCCTTTGTCCAGAAACAGTTGATCGAGGCAGACGTGGCCAGCGGGCGGCTGCTGATCCCGTTTCAAACCAGCTTGCCCTCCCACTACGCCTATTGCCTGGTGATTGCCAAAGCGGCCACCACACAGCCGGTGGTGCAAGCGTTTGGGCAGTGGCTGGCGCAAGAAATTGGTGCTTGCCAGACCTAACGCCTTTCTTGTCAGGGTTGCCATCGGTTCGCAGTAAAGTGCGGCCATGACCCATCCAAACCTGACCGAACCCCAGCAGCAGGCCCTGCTGCAAGCCGCCCGCGCCGCCCAGCGCAAGGCTTACGCGCCGTATTCCCACTACCCCGTAGGCGCCGCGGTGCTGGACGACCAGGGCCGCATTCACGCGGGCTGCAACGTGGAAAACGCCGCTTACCCCGAAGGTGTGTGCGCCGAAGCCTCGGCCCTGAGCGCCATGGTGCTGGCGGGCAGCACCCGCGCCCGGGCTGTGCTGGTGGTCGGCAATGGTGGCAAAAATCATAGCGCCTGGACCACACCCTGCGGGGGCTGCAGGCAGAAATTGCGTGAATTTGGCGCGCCAGACATGTCCGTCCTGTGCGCCAATGACCAAACCACCGGCCCGAGCTACACCCTGGCGCAACTGCTGCCCGAGGGTTTTGGGCCGGATCACCTGGGGACGCAGCCATGAACGCGCTGGCCACCATTCAGGCCCGCGCCGGGCAACTGCAACCCCGCATCGCCGTGGTGCTGGGTTCAGGCTGGGGCGGGCTCACCGAGCACATCAGCAACGCCATCCAGATCCCCTACAGCGAACTCGAAGGCTTTCCGCAACCCACCGTGGCCGGCCACAGCGCCACCCTGTGGCTGGGCCACATCGGCGCACAGTCGGTGGCCGTGATGAGCGGGCGTAAACACGGCTACGAGACCGGCGCGGTCGACGGCATGGCGCTGCCGCTGCAGGTACTGCAGGCGCTGGGTTGCCACACCCTGGTGCAAACCAATGCCGCAGGCAGCCTGCGCACCGACATGCCACCGCAAAGCCTGATGCTGGTCAGCGACCACCTGAACCTGCCGCAGCGCTCCCCGCTGGTCGGCCTGACCGGCAACCAGCGTTTTGTGAATATGGTGGATGCCTACGATCCTGAGCTAAAACGGCTTGCAGCCCTTATTGCAAAAGGGCAAGGCGCTACACTTTTTGAAGGCGTGTACGCCTGGCTGCTGGGCCCGCAGTTTGAGACACCCGCCGAAATCCGCATGGCCAAACTGCTGGGTGCCGACGCGGTCGGCATGAGCACCGTACCCGAAACCATCCTGGCGCGTTACCTGGGCTTGCGCGTGCTGGCGCTGTCCTTCATCACCAACTACGGCGCGGGCCTGTCCACCGAACACCTGAGCCACGCCCACACGCTGGAGCAGGCGCAAGAAGGCAGCGCGAAAGCCAGCCGGTTGCTGGCGGACATCATTGCGGCGCTGCCGTGAGTGGCGCAGCCACTGCAGTTACTTTATTTGGTTCAAAAGAGCAGGCTCACCAAATTCGACAAGCTGACCGCGGGACTTTTCAAAATAGCTACGCCAAAAACTTGCAAGCGCCTGCATGGTCTTGGGATCCCGGTACTGACCCTTGCTCTTGTTGTCAAGGCCATTTAGCAGACCCGCACCGATGACATAGATACGAGCGCCACCAAAGTCAGCAACAAACTGATGCGTGGTAACCAGTTGTAGCTCTTGTGCAGGGTCGATTTTCCGCACTGCCTGGCTTGCATAAAAACTCGAAACAGACGAGTTCTCCAACATGTCAGACACCAGCAATACGACCTTCTCGGACGCTGGCGATTGACGTACCTTTGCTGAAATATCTTTCAAACTTGCCAAGATATCTGACTTTGCAATTTCACCGCTGGTGCCCTCAAATCCGGCGCGCAAAGCAGCACCAACGGCTTGTGCAGCCTGCGCTGGCTGACGAGACATGCATTGGTCAAATTTGGCCAATATCGGCTTAGAGATGTCATTGCGCTGTGCAACTGGCAAAGGGCTGTCAAGTTGCCCACTGGTTAACAACTGCGTGTATTTTCCTTGCGTGTAAGCAGAGAACACCAACACAGAAAAATGATTGCCAGCGACAAGAAAGGGGCGAACCTGGTTCGCCACCGCTTGTTTCAGACCGTCATCCAACAAGGTCGTCTGGTCAATCACCACAAACAACTCCACCGTTGGCGCAATACTTGGTGCTTGCAACTTCGCGTCATAACAGCTCGAAAGCGCACCGGCTGCCAAGCTGAAAGTAGAGGCCAAGCACAAAACCGATCCGATCAGTGCCTTTTTCATAGCAGGCTGTCCAATTCTGCGTCACGCTGATTAGCCAATCGCACCTCCTCGTCTTTTTGTGCCCTGAGCGCTTGCTTGACCTCAGTCTGCAAGCTGAGCGGCAAACTCTGGATGTACGCTTTCTTGGCCTCCTTATTCTCGCCAAGTCCCTGCAGTTTTGTCAGAACTTCCGACAACGTGGCAACACTCGGATTGGCGCTCACCACTTGGGCTGATGAGGCGGGTGTTGGCGACGCTGGGGCGGACGCTCCAGAAACAGGGCTCTCCATGCGGCCACGCTGCGCTGTGCGTTCCAGTTCACGCTGACGCTCCGCACCTTCACGATCTCGCTCGTTATCCATGAAATCGTAGAAAGTTTTAGAAGCGTGCAATCCGTCGTTCCCAGAGATGCTGTTGCGCTCCATGAGCCGTTGTTGGAGGTGTTCAAGCTTGGACTGCGCGGTATCAGCAATGACTTTGTAATGTCCGCGAACATCTGCGTAACTTGAGTACCGACCAGCACCAATCGCATTGAAAGCGTCCTCGCTTTGGTGCCCGGCAAACCCCCAGCGGAACCCGAAAAAGATGCTGAGTATTTGCAAGAAAACAAAGATGAACGCCAAAACAATAAAGGTACCCCAACCGCCATGTCGATCAATGTCAACCTCATCAGCCACGGCTTTTTGCTCGGCGCTACGGTTAGCGGCCGCATCTTCAGCTGGAAGCTCAATGCCCTTGCCGGTTTTTGTGACCATATTCAGTCCGTCGTTGCCGATGGAAACTGAAACATTGGTTGTGACGCTACTTGTTTGACCCGTGATCTGTTGCTGCAGTTGTTTCTCCAACACCTGCCCACGCACATAGGTAGCAAACACAGCCACAATGAGCACAAAAATGGCTGTGCCAATCGTTGCATAGTAAGTTGGCTTGGTACCAACGCGGTTCATCAACTGCACGTAGCCTGGTTGGTCATCGTCCACAGACTGAGGCTTTGCCAGCGGAACGGTACCGGTGTTTGTCTTGCCATGACGCCCCCCCTCAACCCATTCTTGCCGTGCGTTCTTAATCTTTCCAGACTTATAGAGTTCATGACCCGCAAAGTGGGTAAAGGCGACAAGAATCACAGAGAGCAAGAACGCTATGCCATAGGCTCCAGTTTGCTGCAGGTTCTCACTTGCACCTGGCAAGGTGTACCCAGCCAACACGTACGAGAACCCCATCGCCTCGACAAAAACCAAAGCAACTGTTAGTAACCAAATCAGCTTGGGAGTGGCTTTTCGCCCAATATCACCCGCCTTGGTCAGATAGGTGATTTTTTCGTTGAAATCGTGTTCATCCTGAATCCGGATAAATTGCTTGTAGTCGCGGCACAGCGTCTTTTCAGCCTTGAACCATGACAAATCGAGTGGGTCTTTGTTAGGGTCTTTCGACAGTCCCGAGATTTTGCCAATTACCGGAAAACTGTACCAAGTGTTGTGCCACCACCAACGGACCTTAGGCCAATTGAGTGCGATAACCACCATAGCCAGCACAACACTGACAATACTCCATGCCACAAACGGCGCTGTCGCGAACACTTCTTTTACGGCTTCCATAAATCTCCCTCAGAACGGTTATTGGAGTTGCGGTTTGAAATCGGCTACGTAGCGGTTAGCACTGGTGCTGCCGTAAAGTAATTTACCGGCTTTGGCTGTGGTCGCACCATCAGTTCCGAAGAGAACGTCCATGCATTTCAGACCACCAACGCCCTTGGGAAAAATGCGATAGAGAACCCCTTTGTCAACGAGATAACTGTTAACTGCAGGTTCCTCGTTGACGACCGGCTTAGCGTTGCTGCCGGGTTTGTATTGGGCATACACCTTGAGCTCAGGCAAGTTGGCTGGTGCCCCAGCGTCTCGCAAAATCGCCACATGGTTGAGAACCACCAGATTACCATTCACGTCGGTTGCCCATGTTTTGCCATATAGCTGGGGCAAGTGCTCCGAGGTTTTATAGCTATGCCCATCACGTAACGACTTCACTGAACCGACCGAGCGCGGTCTGTCAAAGCTGCAATCGGTAACCAGGACACTATCGTCTGCTTGTGCTTTGGAAATAAGGCTGAACCCTTTTTCTTGCAGCATCGCCCCAGTATCAATCTTCGCGATATTTGGCGCATAAGGGGTTCCACCAAAGTCAATGAGAGGCCCAGTCTTGCCAGTCTGCACCGCCGCTGCTTGCGTGACGGACGAGACAGAATTCTTGTCTTCGGATTTACGAGGTGACGCTGACATGGGTGCAGGAGCTACAGCGATAGATTTCTTCGCTTTAGAAGTGATTTGTGCAGCCGCTATCACTGCAGGCTCAGACGCAGGGGTAATGATTTCAGGCTGTGAACGATAAAAAGCGTATTGCGGTTTGCGTGCTTCCAGGTATTTCTTAAATCCGGCTTCGTCAGCCAACTCAACAATCTCAACGCGCCGATTTGTCGCACGCCCTTCTTCGGTTCGGTTGTCAGCGACTGGCAGACTCTCTCCAGCACCCTGATAAAAGATGGACTCTTCAGGAATGCCTTTTTGCTTCAAAAAGGCTGCCACAGCACGCGCACGGCGCTCAGACAAGCTGGCGTTCAGCTGGGTTGGTCCCGTATCATCCGTATGCCCAACAAGAAGAATACGGCGCTTGGCAAGCTGGTTTAACGTCTCCGCCTTTTGCTTGGAATCCAACTGAGCTTCTGCAATCGTAGTCGGTGCATATTGGGTTGCGATGGCAGAGAAATACTCCTTAGCCCTTGGAGTAAGCTGATCTGAGCCACTTTCGAAATGCCCCACCAAACCACCTTTGTCACGGACAGAAATACTGTTTCCAATGACAACTGCTGCGTCCTTATCCTTAGCTGAACTTACAGATTGGTTGGCCCCACCAACCGCAACACCCTTAACATCCCCTTGAGCTTCAATATTGGCAAACGTGATGTCTAGATCGTATTGCTTTGCGACTTTGGAGAGCTCGCAACGTTTGCGGTCCATATCCGCACCAATAAGCCCCCCAACCGCACCACCTAGCGCGGCGCCCAAAAGCCTCGACTCATTCTTTTTACCGCCGATCGCATTACCAAGCACTGCGCCAACCACAGCACCACCCAATATGCCAATATTTCTGGCGTTGTTTGAGCACGGATCGTCACTTGCAAAAGTCTGCTTGAGTTTGTCGCCGAACCCGGGTTGCCCTGGAGCAGTCGCACATCCTGCGACAAATAGAGTTGCACAAGCAACTGCCGTCGAACGTAATGCAATTAATTTCATATCAGCCCTCCCTTTACCCAGCATTCTCTATTGGTTTTTACGCTGATTTTTACAACTAGTCACCAAATTTTGATGTCATAACGCGATGAGATCTCGTCAGAAGGTACCCCGTGTTTGCGCGTTTGAAACATAGATACTGGTATGACGACTTATGACTCCGCAGCCCAAAGCGGGAGTCGTGTGATTGCAGGTCCAACAAACGGCAGAACTCGCCAATCCAGCCCTTGGGTGCGGTGTCCGCGCTGGAAGCCCAGTTACGCTTGGTGTCAGCGTAGGCCAAGCGCCAAGCTCAGGGCGCCAGCACCCGTATCTGCAGCAGGCGCTGGCTGTTGCTGGCGACTCGGCTGCTGTAGACGCCGGGTTCCGGGGCGCTGCCGCTGATGGCAATGGTGACCCACTGGCCCAGCGGCGCGTTCACGGTGGTGGCCACCTGGCTTTTGGATTGGTCGGGCAGCTCGGTGCCTGAGCGGGGTGCCACACTGTCCGACTGCACATCCAGGTCAACCCGCACCGGCTGTTTGCCGCCGGGCCAGCGCGGATGGACCTGAACGCTCTGGCCAGCTTGCAGCCACACCAGGCCATTGGTCACGCCACCGCCGGTGTTAGACGCTGACACGCCGGATGCGTTCATGGAAGCGCTTTGCACCGACACCGATTGCACCCACTGCATCGGCATCGACTTGGACACCTGCAAGCTGGCTTTTTCACCGTTGCGCACGGTGACCGTCTGCGCCGTCATCAGCGGCTCACGCGGTTTGGTGCTGACGGTGTAACCGCCGTCATTGCCTGCCTCCACCTGCCGCATATCCACGATCAGATTGCGCTGGGGCAGCTGCGCCAAAGACGCACCCACCACCAGCCAGGAGAGGCTGACAAAGCCAATGACAAAACGCATGCGATGGTTCATGCCTGCCATTGTGCGCTTGGAACGTGTCTCCCGTCAGGGTGTTTAAGCGCCCGCCACGTCCACCACCACGCGCCCGCGCACCTGCCCTTGCAGCAGCTCGCTGGCCACCTCAATGGCTTGCGCCAGCGTGATCTGACGCGTCATGGCTTCCAGCTTGGTCACATCCAGGTCACGCGCCAGGCGCTCCCAGGCTTGCTGGCGCACAGCCAGCGGGGCCATGACGCTGTCAATGCCATACAGCGTCACACCACGCAGGATGAAAGGCGCCACCGTGGCCGGGAAATCCATGCCACCGGCCAGCCCGCAGGCCGCCACCGCACCACTGTATTTGGTGGTGGCACAGGCATTGGCCAGGGTGTGGCTGCCCACGGAGTCGATGACACCGGCCCAGCGCTCCTTGCCGATGGCTTTGCCCGGTGCGGACAGCTCAGCACGGTCGATGACTTGGGCGGCACCCAGTGCCTTGAGGTAGTCTGACTCCGCCAGCCGCCCGGTAGAGGCCACCACGGTGTAGCCCAGTTTGGCCAGCAAGGCGATGGCCACACTGCCCACGCCACCGTTGGCGCCCGTCACCAGAATCTCGCCGTCAGCGGGCTTGATGCCGTGGCGCTCCAGTGCCAACACACACAGCATCGCGGTGTAACCGGCGGTGCCAATGGCCATGGCCTGGCGCTCGGTGAAGGCGGTGGGCAAAGGCACCAGCCAGTCGCCCTTGACCCGCGCCACTTGGGCGAGGCCACCACAATGGGTTTCACCCACACCCCAGCCGTTGAGGACCACCTTGTCGCCGACTTTCCAGCTTGCATGGCTGCTGTGGGTCACGGTGCCTGCCAAGTCGATGCCGGGAACCATCGGAAAACGGCGCACCACCGGTGACTTGCCGGTGATGGCCAGGCCATCTTTGTAGTTGAGGGTGGACCAGGCCACCTGCACCTGAACATCACCTTCGGGCAACACCGACTCGTCAATGGCTTGAAGTTCGGCCTTGTAGCCAGCGTCACCTTTGGTGATGAGAATTCCTGTGAACATGTTGTTGTTTCCTTGTACTTGATACGACGCTATTTTGAAGGCAGGCAGCTGGACTGGAGCGCGTATCAGACAGCCCGAGCACCTGTTAACGGCAACCTCAGTGGGTGATGCGTTGCGGGGTTAGATCACCACATTGGCGCCCAACTCCACCACGGCGTTGCTGGGCAGGTTGAGAAAACTTGCGGCACCGCTGGCGCTACGATGCATTTGCGCAAACAGCTTTTTGCGCCACAGCGGCATTTTTCCGCCCCGGGTTGGCACCACGATGTCACGCGATAAAAAGTAGCTGATGGTCATCGGGTCGTAGCGCCATTGCGGGCCACTGATTTGCTGCAGCCCTTTGGGAATATCCAGGTCGTCCAAAAAGCCGAACTTGATCACAACTTGCCAGCAGTCGTTGCCCAGCGCGGTGATGCTGACGCGGTCTTGCGATGCCACTTTGGGAACTTCTTCATTTTGCACAGTCAAGAAAAGATTGATCTTGTGCAGCACTTTGTTGTGTTTGAGGTTGTGCAACAAGGCCGTGGGCACCACACCCGGGCTGGAGGTCAAAAACACCGCCGAGCCTTCCGAGCGGGCAGGCGGGTAGACAAAGACCGCCTCCAGAAAGCTGGGCAGGTCGATGGCGTCGGCCTGGATCTTGTGCTTGATCAGGCGTCGGCCGTCCTTCCAGGTCGCCAAGATCAGGTACAGAGAACCCGCCATCAACAGCGGGAACCAGCCGCCGTCTGCGATCTTGAGCAAGTTAGAGGTAAAAAACGACATGTCCACAATGAAGAAAACGCTGGTCGCTGCGATGCACAAAGGCAGCGGCAAATGCCAGCCGTCACGGATCACAAAAAACGTCAGCACGGTGGTGATCACCATGACCAAGCTCACCGAAATGCCGTAAGCCGCCGCCAAAGCGCCAGAAGAGCCAAACCCCACCACCGACAACACCACGCCACACAGCAGCGCCCAGTTGATGACAGGGACATAGATTTGCCCGGTGTCTTTGTGTGAGGTGTGCAAAATGGTCAAGCGCGGCAGGTAGCCCAGTTGGATGGTCTGCTTGGTGGCTGAAAACGCGCCAGATATCAACGCTTGCGATGCAATCACCGTGGCGGCGGTGGCCAGCGCCACCATCGGGACGGCGGCCCAACCGGGCATCATCAGGAAAAACGGGTTTTCCGCCAACGCGGGATTGGCCAGCACCAACGCCCCCTGGCCAAAGTAGTTCAGGATCAAGCAGGGCATCACCAGGCCAAACCAGGCAATGCGAATGGGGCGCTTGCCAAAGTGCCCCATGTCGGCATACAAAGCCTCAGCACCTGTGACACACAGAAACACCGCGCCCAGGGTGACAAAAGCCAGCTGGTAATGAACGATCGCGAATTGCACTGCGTAATAGGGGGAAACGGCCTTGAGCACCTCTGGGTGCTCAAAAATGGGCAACAGCCCCATCAAGCCAATCGCCACAAACCAGACCACCATGATGGGGCCAAAAAACTTGCCAAGCATGTCGGTGCCGCGCTTTTGCACCAGAAACAGCAGCAGCAAAACCGCCAATGAAATGGGCAGGACATACGGTTTTGCCGCAGGCGTCACCGTCTCCAGCCCCTCTACCGCAGACAGCACCGAGACAGCCGGTGTGATCACGCCATCGCCAAAAAACAGGGCCACCCCAAACACGCCCAAGGTCATCAAAATGCGCCTGATCTTGGGCTTGTCTTGCACCGACTGCGATGCCAGTGTGAGAAGCGCCATGAGGCCACCTTCGCCCTGGTTGTCGGCACGCATGATCAACACCACATACTTGATGGAAACAATCAGCGCCAGCGTCCAGAAAAACAGCGACAACACGCCCAGGATGTTGCTGGTCGTCACCGGCACATGGCCGCTGGCAAAAACCTCTTTGAAGGCGTACAGCGGTGACGTGCCAATGTCGCCATAAACCACCCCGATGGCACCCAGGGTAAGAACCGAGAGCGAAGATTGGCTGCCCTTCATGCCCAATACCGCATGGGCAAAGATGGCGTGTGTGCCCGGTCTTGGTCTGAGGGCCCGCGAGTCAAAGGATTCATAGCGTCAATGTATTCGGTTAGCGCCACCATGATTTTCTGCAGGATATTCAGGTGCGTGAAGGGTGGCTCAGGCATCTTGTCTCTGCTGTGCAGATGCTTTAAGCCACCAATGATGCGGACTTGCTGTCTTACTGCTGGGCCGCTGTCCAGCGTTGCTCACACGTTATCGGGCTGGTGTGGCCCCATACTGAGTGAGATAGCCCGCGATTGTAAGAATGAAGTCAGGTGATGATTTCTTTCATGGCGTGGCGCTTGCCCCGCAGGCCAACATGCCAGACGTATCATCCTCGTCCCTCAAGACACCCACCCGGAACTTGCACTCGTCGATGCTTCCTTGGGACAGGCGCTAATGTGCAAATAGGCCGTTGCGAAGAATGCGGCGCAGGTAGTTCCAAGGTATCAATCTATCAACAGCCCCCCTGCGTGAAACGGGTGTGGCCCGTCAAAGTGGCCGCTGGCCACCGTGTGGCTGATGAGTTGTTGGGTGTCACTCAGCGCGTGCAAAACAAATCCGGGTGGCTCCAGCGTCCAGGCCGAGGCCGCATTGGGCGCCAGATCCAGGCAAACCTGATGGGCTGGCGAGGGCACGGTCATGGCCAGTGTGCCGCCAAAACGCACCTGAATGCTGCGGTGCAGGTGGCCGCAAATGATGCGCTCGACATTCGGGTGTTGTGCCACCAGGGCCTCCAGCTCGGCTGCACCTTGCCGCAGGCCAATGTCATCCATGTGGCCGATCAGTGTGGCAAACGGCGGGTGGTGCATGGCAATCACCACCGGGCGGTCACGGTGCTGGTCGAGGGTGTCGGCCAGCCATTGCAGGCGCTGCGCACACAGGCCGCCGTGGCTGGCGCCTTCCACCTGTGTGTCGAGGGCGATCAATTGCAGATCACCCACGGCCACGCTGTACTGGACAAAACCGTTGCGACCCAAATAGCGGTGTTCTGGAAAACTCAGGCGCATCTGCTCACGGTCATCGTGGTTGCCGGGCATCAGGTAAAGCGGCATGGTGAGTGGCGCAAGCAGGCTATGCAAGTGCGCGTATTCACCGGCACGGCCAAAGTCCGTCAAATCCCCCGTCAGCACCACCGCATCTGGCCGTTGTGGCAGGCGCAAGATGCTGTCAACCGCTTGTCTCAGATAAGGCGCGGTGTCCAGCCTGCCATAAGCCAGGCGGCCGGCCTCGCGAATGTGCAAGTCAGAGAGCTGCAATAAAAGCGTGTTCATACGGTGTTAGACGCTTTCTTCGCAGGACATCAAGCGATTGGCATCAATGTGGATGCCCACGGTGTCGCCAACCTTGGCGGGGTGGTCCCGCAGCACCTCGGCCTGCAGCAAGGCCTGATCGGCCAGCGCCAGCGTGAGCTGCACCCTGTCTCCCAAAAAGCTGCGGCGCTGCACCACGGCTTGGCCGGTGTCGGCCAGCACCGGGCCAACCTGGATGTCTTCCGGGCGCACCAGCAACACAGGCTGCCCCGCCCGTGCCGGGGGGCACCTCAGCATCAGCCCACCCAGTGGCAACAGGTTACGCGCCAGCGCGTGGGTATCACGCTGCAGGGTATTGACCCGACCCAAAAAGGCCGCCACAAAGGGATGGCCCGGGCGGCGGTACAAGGTCTCGCCATCACCGATCTGCACGATGCGCCCGGCCTGCATCACCGCCAGACGATCGGCAATGGCCAGGGCTTCTTGCTGGTCGTGGGTGACGTGGATGGCGGTGATGTGCAGGCGGCGCAGCAAGTCGGAAAGTTCGTCGCGCAGTGACTCTTTGAGTTTGGCATCCAGCGCACTCAGCGGCTCGTCGAGCAGCAAGACGCGCGGACGCATCGCCACCGCCCGCGCCAGGGCCACACGTTGGCGCTGGCCCCCGGAGAGTTCGGCCGGGCGTTTTTTCTCCAGCCCACCCAGGCGAACCATGTCGACCAACTCGCCCACGGTGCGGCGCTGCTCGTCTGGCGAGACGCCGTGGATGCGCAAACCGTAGCCGATGTTGGCCTCGACCGACATGTGCGGGAACAGCGCATAACTCTGGAACACCATGCCAATTTTGCGGCGCTCGATGGGCAGCGCCGTGACCTCTTCACCTCCAAACAGAATGCGGCTGCCCGTATCTGGGGTTTCCAGCCCCGCGATCAGGCGCAACAAGGTGGTTTTGCCGCAGCCTGATGGACCAAGCAGGGCCAGCACTTCACCGGGCTCGATGGTCAAGGTGGTGGGAAACAGACCGCGTGTGCCATCGGGATAGGTTTTGGCACAGTCGATCACATCGACGCGCGTGCGTTCAAGCTTCATTGGCACACCCCCAGGCTACGCACTGTGTGTCTTCGCCACCCCCCTTGCAGGGGGCAAACCCAGTGGCCCGGCAAAGTCGGTTCCACGGGTTTCTGGCCAGGGAGGCGTTGTGTTCATCGTTAAGAGTTGAGTTGTTATCCATTGCGTTTTTCGATGAGATGTCCAAGCCATTGCAAGCCCCACAGCACGGGCAGGATGACCACTAAAAAGACGAGCGTGTAGGCCGAGCCGATTTCAATGCGCATGGACGCATAACTGTCGGCCAAACCCACCGGCAGGGTGCGGGTGAGGGGGGTGTGCAGCATCCAGGTCAGGTTGAATTCACCCACCGACAAGGTGAACACCATCAGGCTACCTGCCACGATGGCCGGTAATACCGCAGGCACCAGCACCCCCATGAAACGCTGGCCAAAGTTGGCGCCCAGCGAGCGAGCGGCCTCTTCCAGCGCCAGCAGCTCGTGCCGACGGAACGCCGCGCCCACGGTGCGCACCATGAACGGCAGGGTGAACACCAGGTGCCCGACCAGGATGAAAGCAAAACTCTGGCGGAAGTCGCGCAGCTGCCCATAAGCCAGGATCAGCGCCAACGCGGTGGCCAAGCCCGGCACGGCCACCGGCAGGGTCAGCAGCTCCTCAAACAGCCGAGCCCAGCGTGAGGTGCTGCGCGCCAGGGCGTAGGCGCAAGGCACACCCAGCAGCAAGCAGCCGACCACGCTGAGCAAGGCCAGCAGCAGCGAGGCGCTGACGGTGCTGCCGTACACGTCCAACACCTCGCTGATCCAGCGCAGCGTCAGCCCGCTGGCCAGGCCGGTGCTGTAGTTGTTGACCAGCCCGGCCAGCACCGACAAGGCGATGGGCGCGAGCATAAAAACACTGACCAGCGTGGTGATGGCTGGCAGCAGAAAAGGGAGTTGTCGTGGGTGGGCCATGGTGTTATGCCCCCGCAGCAGCCGGGCCGGCCGCATGGCGCGCCAGGAACAGGCTCAGCCAGGTGATGATGCCCAGCGTGATCGACAGGCTGGCGGCCAGCGCGAAGTTGGCGTAGTTGGTGAACTCGTTGTAGAGCGTGATGGGCAACACCTCAAACTTGCTGGCCAAGGTGAAGGCGGTGCCAAAGGCACCCATAGCTGTAGCAAAAACAATAGCGCCACAGGCAAGCGTTGTCTGGGCTAGCTCGGGAATCCATACATCTCTGGCAACACGCCAGCGGGATGCGCCCAGCGAACGTGCGGCCTCTTCCAGCTGCGCATCCATGGCGCTGGCAGCAGCGGTGTAGGTAGCGATGGCGCGTGGCAGCGAGAAATACAGATACCCCAGAAACAGGCCGGTTAGCCCGTAGGCAAACGTGGTGCGGCCCAGGCCCAGCCACTCGGTCAGATCCGCCACCAAGCCCTGGCGCCCACCCAGCAAAATGATGAAAAAGCCGATGATCACGCCAGGAAAAGACAGCGGCAGCGTCAGCAAGGACAGCAGCAGCGGCTTGGCCGCAAAACGCTGGCGCGCCAGCGTGATACCCACCAGGCCACCCAGCAGCAGCGTGGCCAAGGTGACGACCAGCGACAGGCCCAGCGTGTTGAGCAGGCTGTGCAGGTAACGGCTGTCGGTCAACACCGCGAAATAGGTGGCCCAGCCTTTGTCTGCCGGCAGGGCAAACAAACGCACCACCGGCAGCAGCCAGAAAGCCGCAAAAAAAGCCACGGCTGGCGCCGCGCAGGCGCCCAGCAGGCGGGATTGGGAACTCATACAGGGCGCCTCACAACCGTGTTATTGCACGTCTTTCAGGTAGCGGTCTGAGAAGGCTTTTTGCACCGCAGCCATCTTGGCGTAGTCCACAGTCTTGGCGCGGGCGTACTCGCTGGCGGGCAGGAAGCGGGCCTGAATGTCTTTCGGCATCGCATTCGCACGCACCGGGCGCAGGTAGGCGTTGGCCCAGATGGCCTGGCCTTCGTCGGACAGCACAAAGTCCAGCACCTTGTGGGCGTTGTCGGCGTGCGGCGCGTTGGCCACCTGGCTCATGACATAAGGCACCGCCACAGTCCCTTCGGTTGGAATCACGAACTGCACGTTGGCTTGGTCTTTGTACTTGGCGCGGTAGGCGTTGAAGTCGTAGTCCAGCAGGATGGCGATCTCACCCGACAACACGCGGGCATAAGCCGTCTGCTTCGGCACGATGGGTTCGTTCTTTTGCAGCGCCTTGAAGTAATCGATGCCGGGGCCGAAGTTGTCCAGCGTGCCGCCACGCGCCTGGTTCACTGCCACCGCACCCACGTAGCCGACAAAAGCCGAGGCCGGGTCCAGGTAACCAATCAGGCCTTTGTAGTCGGGCTTGAGCAGGTCAGCCCAGGATTTGGGCACGGGTTTGCCCTTGAGCGCGTCCACATTCACCATAAAACCCATGGTGCCGGAATGGATGGTGAACCAGTGGCCTTGCGGGTCTTTCAGGCCATCGGGAATATCGGCCCAACCGGCGGGTTTGTAGGCGGCCACCACGCCTTCTTTTTGCGCCTGGATGGCAAAGGTCACGCCCAGGTAGGTCACGTCGGCCACCGGGCTGGCTTTCTCAGCCACCATTTGCGCCAGCGACTGGCCCGAGTTTTTGTTGTCAGGCGGCACGGTGACGCCGGTCTTGGCCTTGATCGCCTTGATCTGGCTGGCCCAGTCGGCCCATTCGGGCGGGCAGTTGTAACAAATGGCGTTTTGCGCGAAGGCGCTGGCGCCCACAAGACCCAGCGCCAGCAAGGCGGCACGGGTGAGGTTTTTCAAAGATTGACGCATAAAGACTCCGATGGGGGAAAAGAGAGGTTGGAACGAGAACAGAGAACAGCTTCTTCTTGTTGGAAATGGGGACTAGGCGTGGGGCGCCGGGGCGCAGGATTCACCGGCACGAAAACCGTGCGCCAGCAACAGGCTGGCGCTGGGGGCGGGTGGCAAACCATCGGCAAAAGCCTGTAGCAGCAGCTTCACGCTGCCGCGGCCAATATCCGCATTGGGTTGGGTCACCGTGCTGAGCATGGGGGTCAGGTCCTCACCCAACGCAATGCCGTCAAAACCGGTGATGCTGATGTCTTGCGGCACCCGCAGGCCGACCCATGTGGCTGCGCGGATGCTGCGAATGGCAATCAGGTCGTTGGAGCACACCAGCGCGGTCGGGCGTTGGCTGCGCTGTAACAGAGCGGAAATTTCTTTGACTGCGGTTTCGACAAACGGCACCTCCAGCCATTGCGAGCCATCCAGCCCATGCTCGGCCATGCCCGCAAAAAAACCACGTTGGCGCTGCTGGGCGCGGTCTGACGCCGCCAACTTGCCGCTGATCAGGCAGATGCGCCGGTGCCCCAGGGCCGTCAGCCGCGCCACCACATGGCGCACAGCCAGTTCGTTGTCCACCGACACGCAAGGGTGATCCACATGCCGGTTGTAGGCCAGCACATAGGGCAGGCCAGCCGTGCGCAAACGCTGCAGGGCGCTGGAGGTGGCGGGGTTGGACACCACCAGCACCAAACCGTCCACATTGCTGGCAAAAAGCTGCTGTACCGCTTGCTCTTCCTGCGCCAGCTGGTAGTTGGTGGTCATGGGCAGGATGGCGTAACCCGCATCGCTGGCAGCTTGGGCGATGCCGTCCAGGCATTCGGCAAACACCGGGTTCAATAACGTGGGCAGCACCACACCGATCACCCGGCTGCGCTGGGTGCGCAGGCTGCGCGCACTGCCGTTGGGCAAGTAACCCATGGCTTGCGCCATCTGAAGCACATGGGCGCGCGTGTCGGCATTCACCTTGTCAGGCAGGTTAAACACCCGCGATACGGTGGAAATGGAGACGCCGGTCTGCGCTGCGAGTTCTCTGATGCTCACACAATCCTTCGTTATGAAAACGTTTTCATTAGACCGACGCAGTGTTAAATTTTGATGACAGACGGTGCGGTCAATAATCTGTGGCCCGCCATGACTGCGGACGCAGTCTTTTCCCACCCCACCAGGAGACCCACCATGCATTTGCCCTGCGCCACACTGTTCTTCCGTGTTCCTTGTGCCCTCGCTCTGGTCATGGGTCTGGCTGCCGGGCCCGCTGCGGCGCAAAAGAAACCCTTCATGCTCTCCAGCCCGGACCTGGCCATGGGCACCTTTGACAACAAATTTGTTTTGGACGGTTTTGGCTGCCAAGGTGGCAATGTGTCGCCCGCGCTCGAATGGCAAAACGTGCCGCCCGGCACCAAATCACTCGCGCTGCAGGTGTTTGACCCCGACGCCCCCACCGGCGCGGGCTTTTGGCACTGGACGGTCTACAACCTGCCACCCACGTTGACCGCGCTGCCCCAGGGCGCGGGCAATGCCGCAGCCAAGCTGCCCGCCCCGGCTTATGGCGGTGCCACCGACTACCTGGACACCGGCGCCACCGGTGGCAACGGCAACTACGGTGGCCCCTGCCCGCCTGAGGCGGACAAACCACACCGCTACATCTTCACCCTCTACGCGCTGGCGGTGGACGACCTGGCCAAGGCCGGTGGCATCCCCAAGACCGGCAGCCCCTCGCTGTATGCCTTTGTGCTGAACAAAGGGCTGGGCGCCCTGCTGCTCGACAAAGCCAGCTTCACCGCCACTTACGGTCGCTAAACACCCACAGGAACACCCATGCTTGCCCAGGAAATCATCCGCGTCAAACGCGACGGCCACACCCTAGAACGCCCCCACATCGACAGTTTTGTGAAGGGCCTGGTCGATGGCTCCTGGAGCGAGGGCCAGGCCGCGGCACTGGCCATGGCCATGTTCCTCAAAGGCATGGCCCGTGACGAAACCGTGGCGCTGACCCAGGCCATGACGCATTCCGGTCTGGTGATGGACTGGTCCAGCGCCAAGCTCAACGGCCCGATCCTGGACAAACACTCCAGCGGCGGTGTCGGTGACAAGATCAGCCTGATGCTCGCGCCGCTGGTGGCGGCCTGCGGTGGGGTGGTGCCGATGATCTCGGGCCGGGGCCTGGGCCACACCGGCGGCACCCTCGACAAGCTCGGCAGCATCCCGGGCTACAAGACCACGCCCGACGTGGCCACGCTGCACCATGCGCTGCAGGCGGCAGGCTGCGCCATCATTGGCCAGACAGCGGACTTGGCTCCGGCGGATCGGCGGCTCTACGCCATCCGCGACGTGACCGCCACGGTCGAGTCGGTGCCATTGATCACCGCCAGCATCCTGTCCAAAAAACTCGCAGCCGGGCTGCAAGGCCTGGTGATGGACGTGAAGGTCGGCAACGGCGCGTTTGCCGACTCGCTGGCCATGGCCAGCACCCTGGCCGAGTCGCTGGTGCAGGTGGCCACCGGCGCCGACCTACCCACCCGCGCCTGGATCACCGACATGAACCAGGTGCTGGGCCACACCGCTGGCAACGCACTGGAGGTGCTTGAAGCCGTGGCCTTTCTCAAAGGCCAAGCGAAAGAACCGCGCCAGCTAGAAGTCACCCGCCGCCTGAGTGCCGAGCTGCTGCTGATGGGCGGCTTGGCTAAAGATGAGGCCGAGGCGCTACAAAAAATAGATCATGCTTTGCAGAGTGGACAAGGGCTAGAGCAGTTTTCACGCATGGTGGCCGCCTTGGGTGGCCCAGCCGACTTTGTGGAGCGCCCGACCCACTACCTGGCCAGCGCCCCGGTCACGCTGGCCGTGCCCGCGCCACGCAGCGGCTATGTCACCAGCATGGCCACCCGCGACATTGGCCTGGCCGTGGTCGAACTCGGCGGCGGCAGGCGCCTGGCCAGCGACACGGTCGACCCGCGTGTGGGTTTCTCCGACTTCGCCCAGATTGGCCAGCCGGTGCAGGCTGGGGAGCCACTGGCGGTGGTGCATGCGGCCGATGTGGCCTCCGCCGAGCGTGCACAAGCGTCCTTGCTGACGCTGATTCACATCGGCGACACGGCACCGGTGCTGGCGCCGGTGCTGGTCAAATACATCACGGCTTGATGGTCAAAATGGCCTGTAGCCCAATGAAAATTGGGATAGTTGCTATAAAAAAGATTAGAACTTGGAAAGCGCCAGCGCTATCTGATTTGCCTACCCAATGGGCTTGTCTGGCCCCATAACGTAGATAAGGGGGCGGCCCACAGTCCATCACCCAAAGGCAAGGTTTCTGTGCCGTCATAAAGCAAGACACCCAGCTTGAATTGGTCTCCGGCCGCGCTGGCCAGTTTTTTCAGACCACGCAAATCACGCTCATCGACTGTGGCTGCTGCTTTCACCTCCACACCCACCAATTGCCCGGCAGCGTTTTCGATCACCACATCGACTTCCACTTGATCAAGGTCGCGGTAATAAAGCAGGCGATAGTCACCCTCAGCGGTTGTGGTGTGCTTGAGCAATTCGCTGTAGACAAAGGTCTCCAGAACATGTCCAAACCGGGCACGGTTGCGCTGTGCCTCGGCAAAACCGAGTTCGGCCAGCGTGGCCAGCAAGCCAGCGTCCATAAACTGAAGCTTGGGGGTTTTGACGACGCGCTTGAGTCGGTTTCTGGCCCACACGTCAACCCGTTTGAGCAAATACATCTGTTCAAACACGCCCGTGTAGCGGGCTGCCGTTTTGCTGTCCAGGCCCACCTGCGCACCCAGTTGGGAGTAATTGCACATTTGCCCAGACACTTGCGCCAGGCAGCGCAAAAAACGCGGCAACTCGGCGAGTTTGTCGATGCCTGCCACGTCTCGGACATCCCGCTGAATCAACGCATCGGTGTAGTGACGTGCCCACGCCGTGCGCCGCCGCTCGGTCGAGCGCGACAAGGCTTCGGGGTAACCGCCGCGCAGAACGGTCTCAACCAATGCATCCCCCACCACCACCGTTGAAGCCGTCAGCACCTGGCCAGCAAAGGCCGCATCTATCCAGTTGGCAGTATTCCCGTGCAACTCACTTTGAGACAGGGGTAACAAGGACAAGGTTTCCATCCGGCCAGCCAGCGAGTCGGCGACCGCAGGCAGCGTCATCAGGTTGGCAGAGCCTGTTAATAAAAAACGCCCGGCCCGTCGATCCTCATCCACACTTTTTTTGATGGCCAGCAACAGTTGTGGCGCGCGTTGGACTTCGTCGATGACAGCGAAGTCCAAGCTGCGAACCATGCCCGTCGGGTCATGCCGGGCTGACAGCAGTGTCAAGTCATCGTCCAGCGTCAGGTAGCGCATGCCTTTGGCAAGGGCATGTTGGCGCACCAGCGTGGTTTTACCGACTTGACGTGGCCCCGCCAGCAAAACAACCGGCGTATCCGCCAAGGCCTCAGCCATGCGCGTTTGGATCAGACGGGGATAGAGGGATGCCGTATTCATAGGCGCATGGTAGCGTTAAATCTGGAATCTGATAGCGTTAAATTCGGAATCTATAGCCGTAAATTTTGGAATATATCTCCGTGAAATTCGGAATCAACTTTGAGCTTGGTGCCGCTCTTGCCGCGCCGCCAGCGTGCGTGCTGCCTTGGTGGTAGCGGGCGCTTGCCGAGGCAGCAGGCCTTGCAAAACCTTTGGGTTGGCGCGGGCGCCGCTGCTGAGGTAGTCGGCCAGCAGGGCTTGGCGCACGGTCTCAGGCGCCACGCTCTGGCTCAGGTACGCAAACAGGGTGTCCACCAGCAGCTCGGGCGTCAGCTTGTGGGTGCTGCCCAGGCGCTGCCACAACCAGTCTGACAGCAGCCAGAAGCGCCAGAACGGTGACGTTTGTGCTGCAGCGTTCTCCGCCTCATCGCCACCCAAGGCGCCAATCACATCTGCAGGGGGTGTTTGCAGCACCAACGCCAGCGTCTGGGCAAAACGCCCGGAGTTGGCCAGCAGGTCCCAGTAACGCACCAGGCGCGTGAAGCGTTGCACCGTGTCCGCATCGACCACGCCGGTATGCAACACGGTGTAGGGCGGCTCGGGGTCGTAGACCATGCCATGCGCGTTGGTGTGCCGCGCCACCGGTGCGCCGCGCAGGCGTTTGAGCACACCAAGCTGGATCTCGTGCGGGCCAATGGCCAGCAGGCGATCAAACCCGTCGGCAAAACTGGCCAGCGTCTCCCCCGGCAGGCCAAAAATCAGGTCGGCATGGATGTGGGCGTGGCTGTGGGTCAGCAGCCAGCGCAGGTTGGCCTGCGTGGCGGCGTTGTCCTGGCGGCGCGAGATGGTGTGTTGCACCTCGGCGTTGAAGCTTTGCACGCCCACTTCGAGCTGCAACACACCCGGTGGAAACTGAACCAGCATGGCCTTGAGCCGCTCGGGCAGGTGGTCGGGGATCACCTCAAAGTGCAGAAACAGCTGCTCGTTGGCCGGGGCACCTGCGGCGGGCAGGTGATCCAGAAAGAACTGCAGGATGCGCACCGAGTGCTCAATCTTCAGGTTGAAGGTGCGATCGACAAACTTGAAGTTGCGCGCACCGCGCTGGTACAGCGTCTCCAGCGCCGCCAGCACCCGCTCCTGTTCATACGCCCAGGCGGTTTTGTCGAGTGAACTCAGGCAAAACTCGCACTTGAACGGGCAGCCACGCGAGGCTTCCACATACAGCAGGCGGTGCGCCAGATCGGTTTCGCTGTACTCGCCGTAGGGCAGGGCAATCTCTGCCAGATCGGGCTGCTCACCCGCGATGATTTTCATCAAGGGCTGCGGGCCGTGGATCAGCGCACGGCACAACTTGGCAAAACTCACATCGCCCCAGCCGGTGATGACAAAGTCGGCCAGGCTGGTGATGGGTTGCTGCTGCGTCTCGTGGCTGACCTCGGGGCCACCCAGCACCACAGTGATGTCTGGCCGCGCCGCTTTGAGTTGGCGCAGTACCTCGGTGGTCTGGCTCACGTTCCAGATGTAGACGCCAAAACCGACGATCTGCACCGCGCCATTGGCCTCACCGAGCGTGGCCAGCAGGTCGGCCACCACCTCGTTGGCCGGGCGGGAAATGGTGTACTCGCGCAGCCGGGCCACATCGCGCAGCCTCGCGCCGCCGTGTTGGTCCAGGTTGGCCAGCAGGTAACGCAAGCCCAGCGAGGCGTGGATGTAGCGCGCGTTGAGCGTGGCCAGCACAATTTTTGGGGTGGCGCTGGTTTGATGCATTTTTGGCCTCTAGCCCTTATTTCAAAAGGGCTAGTAGCTATTGTTTTTATAACTTAGAGGCGCGCAGGCCACTCAGGCAGACGCCGCCTCATCCTGGCCCGGATGGGTGCCGTCGATGTAGAGCCAGCGGCCGTCTTCGCGCACAAAGCGGCTGATCTCATGCAGGCGGGCACCACGCCCGGCGTCGCGCAGGCGGGCGATGAACTCGACCACACCGGCGTCACCGGTGGCCTCGGCGTGGCGGATGTCGAGCTCCAGCCACTTCACCGGCGGCAGCTCCAGCTCGCCCGGCGCGGTGCTGGGGTGCCAGGTGGCCAGCAGGTAGTCGATGTGCCCTTTGACATAGGCGCTGTAGCGCGAGCGCATCAGCGCCTCGGGGGTGGGGGCATGTTGGCCCTGTGCCAGCCCGCTGTGCCAGGGGCCGCAGCATTGGGCGTAGGTCAAACCACTGCCGCAAGGGCAGGCCGTGTGGGTGTCGGGGACTTTGTTTCGCATGGTGTTTCTCGGCAGAAGGGCTGATTTTCTGCCAACTCAAGCGATGCTCAGGCGGTCCAGCAGGCGTTGGCGTGCCACTGCTCGGTCCAAGCCGGCAGTTGGGCCGCGGGCATGGGCCGGGCAATGCCGTAACCCTGGGCCAGGGTGCACCCCAGGCTGGCCAGCAACTGGCCATGGGCGGCGGTTTCCACGCCTTCGGCAATCACCTCGCGGCCGAACGCTTTGGCCAGGCCAATCACGCCGTCAACGATGGCCAGGTCATTGGGGTCGTCCAGCATGTCGCGCACAAAGCTTTGGTCAATCTTGAGGGTTTGGGCAGGCAGGCGGCGCAAATAGGCCAGCGATGAGTAGCCGGTGCCAAAGTCATCCAGCGCAAAATTCACACCGAGTTTTTGGCACTCGGTCATGACCGCGCAAACCCGGCCCAGGTCATCGATGGAGCTGGTTTCCAGCACCTCCAGCTGCAAGTGCTGGGGCGCAACCTCTGGCTGCGCGGCCAACAGCTCGGCCAGCCGTTGGACAAACCCGTCCTGGCGCAGTTGCCGCGCCGAGATGTTGACACTGACCGGCAGCTGCAGCCCCTGGGCTTGCCAGCTGTGCATTTGCGCCAGGGCGGTGGCAATCACCCACTCACCCACGTCGATGCTCAGGGGTTGTTCTTCAATCATCGGCAAGAAACTGGCTGGCGACAGCAGGCCGCGCTCGGGGTGTTGCCAGCGAATCAAGGCCTCGGCCCCAATGATGCGCCCGCTTTTCAGGTGGACCTTGGGCTGATAGAACAGCACCAGCTCGTGCTGGTCCAGCGCCTGGCGCACACCAACCAAACCTTGCATCTGCGCTTTCATCGCTTCGTGCTGCGCCAGGTCAAACAAGCGGTAGCGGTTTTTGCCGCTTTGCTTGGCAGCGTACATGGCCTGGTCGGCATGGCGCATCAGCAAGTCGGCGTCAGAGTCGTCTTGCGGGTACAGCGTCACGCCGATGCTGGCAGACACCTGCAGCTCAACCAGCCCAGAGCGGGTCTGGATCTGCACCGGGTTGGCGGCGGCCTGCAGCAAGCGCTGCAGCATGGGTTCGTGATCGTCATAGTGGCTCAGCTCGGCCAGCACCGCCACAAACTCGTCGCCGCCAATGCGTGCCAGTGTGTCGCCCGCGCGCAAAGTGCTTTTCATGTTGTGGGCCAGGGCCATCAGCAGCGCGTCACCCACATCGTGGCCATGGCTGTCGTTGATGGCCTTGAAGCCGTCCAGGTCCAGATAGGCCACCGCCATCGGGCTGTGGTGGCGCTGGGTTTGCAGCATGGCCTGTTTGAGGCGGTCGGCCAGCAGCAGCCGGTTTGGCAGCTGGGTCAGGGGGTCAAAGTGGGCGATGTTTTCCAGCTGTTGCTGGTGGTCTTTGAGCGGCGTGATGTCCGAGAACAGGGCGACGTAGTGTTGCAACTCGTCTTGGGCATTGCGCACCGCGCTGATGGTCAGCATTTCTGCATACAGTGCGCCGTTTTTGTGCCGGTTCCAGAGCTCACCGATCCACTGGTCGGTGTCGGTCAGCGTCTGCCACATCTCGCGGAAAAAGTTATCGTCTTGGCGGTCGGACTTGAGCAGACGCGGGTTTTTCCCCAGCACCTCGGCGCGGGAGTAGCCGGTGATGTCGGTGAAGGTGTCGTTCACGTCAACGATGTTGGCCTGTGCGTCGGTGATGACGATGCCCTCACGCGCGTAGGTGAACACATTGGCCGCCAGTTGCAGCTTCTCCTCGGTGCGTTTGCGCTCGCTGACATCGGCAATCACACCCACCAGACCCAGTTTCTCGCCTTGGGTGCCCAGCCACAGTTTGCCGGTCAAGTGGCCCCAGAACACCTCGCCACTGGATCGTACATAGCGGCGGTCCAGGTCAATCATGGCCACCTCACCGCGCATCAACATCAACATCGCTTGCCGACGCAGCTCCAACTCCGACGGCTCGACCAACGCCAGATAGTCCCGGCCCACCAGATTGGCCATCGGCAGCTCGAACATCTCGGTCATGACGGAGTTGGCCTGGGCAATGCGCCCTTGCATGTCTATCAAAAAGATGGCAACCGGCGCGGTGTCGATGATCTGGCGCAGCATCAACCCGCGCTCGGCGAGTTGTTGGGTGCGCTCCTGCACCCGTTGCTCCAGCTCCTCTTGTGCCAGCGCCAGCGCCTGATTCTGGTCCAGCAGGCGCTGTGTCATGGTGTTGAACGACTGCGCCAGTTCGCCAATTTCATCGGCCACCGCCACACTGGCACGGGCCTGCAGCTGACCCATGCCGATTTGCTGGGTCACCTCCACCAGCGAGCGGATCGGACGCAAGATTTCGTGCGACAGGTAACGCGAGGACACCAAGGCCAGCAAAAGGGTCAGCACAAAGATCAAGCCTGTGAGCGCAACAGCCAGGGCGATCTGCTCGCGGATCAGCTGGTCCATGTAGGCATTGATTTGCTGGTTTCTCAGCTCCAGCGTGTCTGAAATCTTGTCCAGTTGCAGTTCGGTCGCCACATTGAACTGGTGCAACCGCGTGAAGCTGTCGAGGCTGTCGACGTAGTCCGCAGCGGTATGCTGGATGCTGTAGAGCTGCTGCTGAAAGGCAGCGCTGCTGCGTGGCTGCTGGCTGGTGTCGCGCAGTCGCCGCATGGTGGCGTTGATCAGCGTCCAGGACGACTCACTGGCCCGACTGTGGCGCTGAATCATCTGAACAGACATGCCCAGCCCCTGCAAGGCCATCACCTGCGACTGCAGCTGCGCAAAAATCCGACGATCCGAAGCACTCAGCTTTTCCAGGCGCACCAAATCCAGATCCCGCGTCAAGTCTTGGCTTAGCCGCAAAGAACGGCTTTGCAGCGTGGCTTTTTGGTTGGCCTCCACCATGTATTTCTGGAAATTGAGCTTGAAGTCATCCAGCAAAGGGGCCAAGGTGCCGACCTGCACCTTATCCATCCCGACGATGGCCGTGTTGATGAGCTGGCGGGTGGCATCCAGCCCCACAAACACCTGGCGCGCCACATCAGGAGACAAGCCATCCACATAGCGGGCCACCAGCAATCGCACCTTGCCGACCTCTGTCACCACCGCACTCACCTTGTCTTTTTGCCCCATCTGGACAAACACGGCATAGGTGACAGCCCCCACCACCAGGGCGTTGACCAAAATCAGCGCCGTCAGCCCGGCAAAGCTGATGCGGATCTTGTCATGCAGTCTGAGTTGCTTGAGAAACCGCATTCTCAGGAGGCTGGATTGGCGCGAAAGTAGGCTTCGGCGTCCTGCGCGAGTTTGTGCAGGACGCGGGGGTACGCCTTAGGCAAGGCCAGAAATTCCTGAAAGGCGTCCAGCCCCATGTCGGCCACCTCGCTCGGCGTGGCCAAATCGAAGAGAAATACAAAGTCGCTGTGCTGGTTGACCACGTCAAGCAGGTGCTGCTGGGTCGCGCTGTAAGCGCTGCGCTGGACTTGCAGGTTGGCAGCCAATGCGCCGGTGTGTTGGATGAAGGCTTGTTGTTGCGGCCAATCCGCCAGATAGGTCAGTACCTGCTGCGCGCCTTCCTTGTTTGCGGCCTGTTTGGGCAAAACCAACCCGTCCACCGAGCCTGCAGACACCATCGGCAGGTCGTCGCGGATGCGGGGAAAGGCGAAAAAGTCATAGTCTTGCCCCAAGGTCCATTTCTGGTTGCCATCTTCAACATAGTCCATGGCCCAGCCGCCCATCAGGGTCATGGCCGCGTCACCCTTGAAGACCATTTGGCTGGCACCCTGGTACCAAGTCTGTTCAATGGCATCGGGGTTGAAGTAGCCCTTGTCGAGCAAACTGGCCCAGCGGGCAAATACGGCCATCACACGCGGGTCGTCATACCGTTCATGGCCCTGCATCAAGCGCTCCCGAAAAGAGAGCGGCGCGGTGCGCAGCAGCAGCATGTCAAACCACAGCTGGGTCGGCCAGTCACTTTTGGCGCCCAGGGCAATGGGCGTCACCCCTTTGGACTTGAAGACGCCGCACACCGCCAGAAACTCTTTCCAGGTGTGTGGCGGCTTGAGTTTGTGGGTGTCAAACAGCTTTTTGTTGTAGATGAAAACCACGTCATAGCGGGTCAGCGGAATCAAATACTTGTGCCCCTGGTAGACGCTGGCCGCTTGCACCAGTGCGGGCGGGAAATGCTCGTCAAGCCTGGCCTGCTGCCACAGATCGTCGATCGGCGCCAAATCAGCCACCAGGGCCGCCGTGGGTTTGCCAGCCCAGCTGGAATACAAGTCTGACGGATGCCCCACCTTGAAGCTGCTTTGCACCGCACTTTTGAAAGAGGCGCGCTGCAGCCGCATCGCCTTGAGTTCGTAACTGGGACTGTTGGCGTTGAAATTGTCGGTGAGGTGCTGCAGGTTGTCCCCCACCGAGCGGGTGAAATAGTGCAGCAGCGTCACCGCCGTTTTGGGTGCGGCGTCGGCGCTCGGTTCAGGCGTGCGTTTGCAGGCCACCAGCGCAAGCGGCAACAAAAAACATAGCAGAGATTTCATCCCACGCATGACAAACTTTCCATAACGGCGAGCGTATCACCATGGTCAGAAAGTTGGCATGCCGGGGGCCTGCGCGAGCCGCCGAAGGCGGCAATTAGTTACGGAAGTACCAAAAACCAGCGTTGACCCACTCGGTGAGCTGGCGCACCAGCTCCGGCTGGTTCAAACCGCTCTGCAACGCGGCAAAGCTGGGTTCGTCCAAATCACACAGCGCCAGCACAGCGTCTTTGCTGGCAGCGCCAAATTCAAAGCGCTCACCGTCCACATAACACACGCCCTGCGCCAGCGTTTCATCCACATAAAAACAGCGCAGGCCACCGGTGCGCACCAGCGGCTGTTCGCGCAGGGTGTCCATCAGCTCAACAGCGTCCAGTGGCTCGTCGAGCACCTGCAGGTCCAGCGCACATTTGGTCTTGGAGAAGTAGCTGCCAGCAAAGTCGGCCAGCAGCACGTCGTTGTCCAGCACACTTTGCAGATGCGCCTTGATGCGGGCAAAGTCAGCCGCATCGATCTGGCCCTGGTGCTGGGCAATCGGGCGGTGCGGGTCGGCCAGCAGATGCTGCGCCTGCTCTTTGTCAAGCACATGGTCGGCCAGGCCGCTGAGCATGTCGCAAGCCGACTTGGCGCGAAAACCGACCGAAAAGCTCATCGACTCTTCCAGCGTCACGCCGTCATGCGGGAAACCCGGCGGAATGTAGAGGATGTCACCGGGCAACAGCTCGGTGTCGATGATGGCTTCAAACGGGTCGGTGTGCAGCAGCGCCGCATGCGCGGCAAACTGGCGGTGGTTGCCCACGTCACCCACGCGCCAACGCCTGCGGCCCGAGCCTTGGCAAATGAACACGTCGTACAGGTCAATGTGTGGGCCGACACCACCGCCGGGCACCGCGTAGCTGATCATCACGTCGTCGAGCCGCCATTTGGGGATGAAGGCAAAGGGTTTGACCAACTCGGCCACCTCGGGTGACCAGTGGTTCACCGCCTGCACCACCAGCGTCCAGCCGTTGTCGCCAAAACGCTCGAACGACTCAAACGGCCCAAATTCGGCCTGCCACTGTTCGCCTTGTTTGTAGACCATGCGCGATTCGACCTCGTCTTCACAGGCCAGGCCAGCCAGTTCGTTGGGGGAAATCAGATCCGCCCAGTTTTTGAAACCTTGGCGAATAACGACTGGCTTTTGCTGCCAGTAGTGGGCCATGAAATGTTCCAGGGAGAAGTCGGCAAGGTCGAGTGTGAGTGCGGGCATAGGGTGGTAACGGGTGGGAGCAAGCGGCAGCTTTTTGCAGCGGTTGCAGTAAGAGCGGGCGTCAGAGGCTTGTTTAACTTGCCAAGCAAGTCCAGCGCCCCTGACGGAGCCGCCGGATGGTAGAGGATTACCTGACGCCGGGCCACCGCAATCTGGCCTTGTCTTGATGTGGCTCAGTGTCAGCCCAAACAAATCTGCGGGCCGCAGAGGCATTGGCAACACCCACACCCGCCCAAAGTGGCGGTGTGAGCGGTCAGGGTATGGGCACCGGCGCCCCGCCCAGTGGCCACCTTGCGCGAAAATGCCCAACCCGCCGCATACCGCTGGCCCATACCCACATTCCCATGAACATCGAAAAAGACACCGTTGTCACCCTGCGCTACAAAGTGGCCGACGCCAAGGGCAAACTGCTTGAAGAAGCCAAGGAACCCATGGCCTACTTACACGGCGGCTACAACAACACCCTGCCCAAGATCGAAGAGGCGCTGCAAGGCAAAACTGCCGGATTTCAGACCACTCTGCTGCTGCAACCCGAAGACGCCTTTGGCCTGCGTGATGAGAGCCTGGCGCAAACCATGCCGCGCCGCGACTTCCCGCCGGGTGTCAAGGTGGGCGGGCAATTGCATGGCCACACCGCCGACGGGCGCGAACAGGCGTTTCGCGTGGTCAAGATCAAAGGCGACACCGTGCTGCTGGACGGCAACCACCCCTGGGCGGGTTTGGAACTGCGCTTTAGCCTCAAGGTGACCGAGGTGCGCGCCGCCAGCGCCGAAGAGCTGGCCCACGGCCACGTTCATGGCGCGCATGGGCACCACCATTGAGCCGTTTTAGCTTGGCCCATCCTCCTGAGAGGCACATCTCACACTAGCTCTGCGCCAACAACGCTGCCAACTCCAGCAAGCCAATCGCCTGTGCGCCATGCCTCAAAGGGAGGCGCTCCTGCCCTGGGTACACCACGTAGCGCTGCGTGATCTGCAGGTCGTCGCAGGCGATGGCAAAGCCTTTTTCCGGGCTGGGGGCCATGGAGCGCTTGACCTCGATCGCGATCTCGGGCTTGCCACCTTTTTCCAGCACCAGGTCAATTTCTGCGCCCACCTGGGTACGGTAAAAGTAGGGCACGCGCAAACTGCCTGCGGCCTGGATCAGGTTCTCCAGGCAATGGCCCTCGTAACTCAGGCCACACACCGGGTGGCCCAGCAGGTCGTTCAAGCTCTCCAGCGCCAGCAGGCCATGCAGCAGACCACTGTCGCGCACATACACCTTGGGCGACTTGACCAGCCGTTTGCCAAGATTGCCAGCCCACGGGCGCAGGCGGCGCACCAGTTGTAAGTCCACCAGCAGGTCGATGTAGCGGTCAATGGTGGGGTTGGCCACACCCAGCGCACTGGCCATGCGCGCCTGGTTGAGCACACTGCCCTGGTTGTGCGCCAGCATGGTCCACAGGCGGCCAATCGTCTCGGCAGGCAGGCGCGGCGCAAACATGGGCACGTCACGCTCCAGGTAGCTGCGGATAAAGTCGCGCCGCCAGTCCAGGCTTTGGCTGTCGTCTGGGGCCAGCAGGCTGTCGGGGAAACCGCCGCGCAGCCACAGGGTGCTTTCAGTCAGGCTGGCGGCAGTGGCCTCCATCACATTGAATGGCGCCATGTCGAGGTAGGCCACGCGCCCGGCCAGGGTTTCGCTGCTTTGGCGCATCAAATCCAGCGCGGCCGAGCCCAGCAGCAGAAACTGCCCACTGCGAATGCCTGCTTGCCGGTTGTCGTCAATGATGCCGCGCAAGACTTCAAACACACCGGGTGCGCGGTGAATCTCGTCCAGGATGACCAGTTTGCCCTGCTGGGCGCGCAGATAGGTGTCGGCATCATCGAGGCGCAAACGGTCAGCCGGGCGTTCCAAGTCCAGATACACCGCACCGCCCGGCCAGTCCTTGGCAAGGGTGCGCGCCAAGGTGGTTTTACCGACTTGGCGCGGCCCCAACAGCACCACGGCGGGGGTTTGAAGCAGTTTTTGGCGGACGGTGGATTCGAATTGGCGACTCTTCATCATTGAAATTTTAACTTGTCACGTTAATATTTCAATGTTAATCGGTGCTTGGCGTTTAGAAAGATAGGCACCATGGGGCGGGTTGACGCACCTTGCCACGGTTCGACTTGAACGTTCTTGCAACATTTGGCTGCCGGTCAGCGTCTGAAAAATTGATTTAGGTCAACTATAAATAGAGTAGCTGATACCGCTTGTTTTATAAGGGCTAGAGGCACTTTTTATCTATAGAATGCCATCACAGGGGTAAGCCGCATGGCTGCGAGACAGCTTGGCGGTATGAAGCACGCGACAAGAACAATCTCACTCAGGGGTGATTCGGGATGGCGACTTTCATTTCTTCCATCAGCGCCAAGCTTGGCGTGCAGCACACTGGCAAGGTGCAGCCATGAGCCAAGTCGTCCCCGAATCTGCCAACAGCCTGCACACCGAACTGCGCACCCTGATTGCCCGCAGCCGCCAACGGCTGGCTGGTGCGGTGAATGCTCAGCTGACGCGGTTGTACTGGACAGTTGGGCAACGCTTGCGCACCGAGGTGCTGGGTGGGAATGGCGGCTTGGGAGCAAGGCTAGGAACATGAAAAGGCCACAAGCATGATTGCGAATAACACGCTACTGGTACCGCGTATTGAGAGCCGTATCCAGGTGATTCGCGGCCTGCGGGTCATGCTGGATGTGGACCTGGCTGCGCTGTATGGGGTGCAGACCAAGCGACTCAATGAGCAGGTCAAACGCAACCGAGACCGCTTTCCTAGCGATTTTCAGTTTCAACTTACGGCTGATGAGAAAGCCGAGGTGGTCGCAAATTGCGACCACCTCCAGAATCTGAAGTTCTCCAAGGCGCTGCCGTTTGCGTTTACCGAACACGGGGCGATTCAGGCGGCCAATGTGCTGGCGTCAAGTCAAGCCGTTGAAATGGGGATTTACGTCGTGCGGGCGTTTGTGCAATTGCGCCAGGCACTTGCTGCCAATGCAGATATTGCCAAGCGCTTGGCTGAGTTGGAGATGAAGACCGAATCGCTAGAGATGTCGCACGACACCTTCAGCCGTAACACCCGACTGCAACTGCGCCAATTGCTGGACGCGGTGCGTGAGCTGACCACACCACCGGAGCCACCCAAGCGACCCATCGGCTTTCTGACGCATGAGGACAAAAAGACACCCAAGGCCAGCAGCTTGACCAAAGGAAAGAAGGCCCCGTGAGCGTCGTCCAACCAAAGACATTAATGCGCTCGCCAGTCATGACAATGGCAAGCAGCATGAGTCACATGGTGGCGTTTGCCGACGCGATCCCAATTTTGTCGACACTGTCGGCAAAAAGCTTGCGACACAAGGTGCAGCTTGTACTGCCACTTCCCCAGTTTGTCGCGACACTGTCACGACATTTGAGCTGGAGCCACTTTGTCAACTTATTGCCCCTCAAAAGGCTGAACAAGCACGAGCGCCAAGCGGGCGAAGAGGCCCCCATCGGCCTCTTCCTGTGCGCCCGCACCTTGGCGCAACGCAAGCTGCCGGTAGAGAACCGACTGGGCTCTGGCGAATTTGACCCCACCAGCAACAAGATCAAGGTGATGACCATGAAGGTCAGCAAGGGCCTGGAATTCCCCGTGGTGGCGCTTCCCGGCGTGGGGCATATGCCTGCGGCGGGGGAGGATGAGAAGGAGGCGGCGCGGGTGTTTTATGTGGCGGCTACGAGGGTAACGCAGAGGTTGGTAATGGGCGTGGGTGGAATTGGAATATTTGGCTCGCGCCTTCATCTTCATTCACTAAACAGCGGAATTTCAAATCGACAATCAACTTAGGGGGGGAAATGAGCACTCGGCAAATTCACGTGTTTATCAGTCACGCATGGTCATATTCGGAACATTACGAAACTCTGGAGAATTGGATATTTCAAGAGCGATGGAACGTTGGGCAAGCATTGTTAGATTTTCAAGACTTCTCAATCCCACGTAGCAATCCGATTCATAACGCAACGAGTTCCAAAGCCCTTCAAGACGCGATCTTTAATCAAATAGCACGATCGCATGTTGTTGTAATACCGAGTGGAATGTATGCCGCTTATAGCCACTGGATTCAAAAAGAGATTGATGGTTCCAAGGCGTATAACAAGCCGATTGTGGCCGTAAATCCATGGGGACAACAGAGAAAGGCCGGAGTCGTTCTATCGAATGCTGACATCGGTGTGGGTTGGAATAAGCAGCCGCTAATTGAAGCCATATGGCAACTTTACTATGCACGCAACAAATGAAACACTCAGACTATCCAGCTCTATATCAATCGGCCTCTGATCTTTCAGGGAGGGCACAAAATGCCTTCTATCGAACCTTCTTATCTCATATGGTGTTACTGGCGATTGCATCAGCAATATCGGTCGCCAACTCCGCTTGCGCAGAAGTAGCAATTCTTCAAGCATTGGTACTAATTGGCGCTCTCGGTTGTGCGCTTTATCTGTACTTCGTCCGACCGGAACGGCATTGGTATTCTAGTCGAGCCGTTGCAGAGTCCATCAAAACATCTACTTGGCGATATATAACGCGAGCTGAGCCGTTTAACAATTCAGATGAAGCTGATCGTGACAATTTCAGACTGAAGCTAAAAGCCATTGTTGAGCAGAATAAAGACGTTGCAGGATTACTAGTCACACATCTCGATGGTCTTCAAATTTCCGACGCAATGGAAAGTCTGAGACAAACAACACACACTGAACGACTAGATTACTACCGAACCCATCGAATCGTTGATCAACAAACTTGGTATGCCAATAAAGCAGGTGCAAATCGCAAGAAGGTCAATAGATATTTCATCGCACTACTGCTAACAATCGGGGTTTCTATATTTCTGTCTATTACCAAAGTTCGGTATCCAACAGCGTCCTACTGGCCAACAGATTTCTTCGTCACAGTTGCGGCGGCTCTATTGAGCTGGATTCAAGCAAAGCGCTTTCAAGAACTATCCGCGTCCTATTCGCTGGCTGCTCACGAGATTAGTCTCATTCGGGAGCAGGCAGCCGCCCCCATGAATGAGAACGATCTTTCAAAGTTTGTTGGCGATGCCGAAAACGCTTTTTCTAGAGAGCACACCCAATGGGTCGCTAGAAAAGATACCTAATTTTGACCGGCACTAATTAATTAATTCGAAGGAAATCAAATGGCGACAACCAAACCTCGTACCGCAAAAAAGCAGATAGACATCGATGCTGTACCGGAGGTGACTGCACCACAGCCGAGGTCTAAAGCACTTGTTTTTGTGAGTCATGACTCACGAGATGCTGATATTGCAGAGGCTTTCGCCAACCTGTTATCCGATGTAAGCGCGGGAACACTGAAATCTTTTCGATCCTCGGACAGAAAGGGTAATACTGGAATTGAATTTGGAGCCGAGTGGTACACCTCAATCATGTCCCAACTCGATGAGGCAACTGATGTGGTCGCACTACTTACCGCGCGGAGTATTGATCGGCCATGGATTCTGTACGAAGCTGGTGTAGCAAAGGGTAAGTTGGGAACCACCGTGCTTGGGCTGGCTCTTGGCGTCCCCTTAGATAAGGTAAGTACTGGACCCTTTGGCCAGTTCCAGAACTGCGGCGACGACGAAGATTCTTTGACACGACTTGTCATGCAACTGCTGCTGCGAAATCCTGATGCCTCGCCGCGTGAGGAGGCCGTTCGAATGCAGGTGAAACTGTTTATTAAATCGCTGTCAACCGTTTTAGCAAAAACGCCCAAGAAGGCGAGTACGGAATCTGGAGGGGAAGATCAAAATGTTGCCAAGCTTTTCGAAGAAGTGAAGGCAATGGTTCGTGAGTTGCCTGAGCGGGTGGATAGCAAGTTCCTACAGATTTCACGTCGAACACCCGACAAAGCAATGCGACACATGCATCCAAAAATGCTGGAGGAGATGCTTTTTGTGGGCTCGGGGCCTGATGGAAGGGGCGACGCTACTGTGGCGGCACTACTTTTGATATTGTCTTTTGTCAAAGATGATCTTCCATGGCTTCATGAAGCTGGCATGGCGATCTACAGAGCTATGACTATGGACAATCGCCTGCTTGTGAAGTCCGCACATAGACAGTTTCGAATTACGGTGGAGATGGCAATGCACGGTATGTGGCGTCGCAATTTCATTCGGGACGACGAAGCATCTTTTATGCTGTCAAGTTACTTGCCTAAATTGATTGAGCGCGCGGTTGAGCGGTATATGGAATCCGCACCAGTTCGCAGAAGTTTCAGTAAGAGCAGGCTGGCACCTAGTGACGCTGAAGCCCCCTGATTTTTACCAATAGAGGGGGGGTATAGCGTTCGAATCCAGTCAGCTAAGTAAGCGTTGCAATGACTGCTTATGCTCAGGCACTCCAACAAACACGAATAGTCCCACTCCCCATGCACGAAATCATCTGCCCCCACTGCCGCAAAGCCTTCAAGATCGACGAAGCGGGTTATGCCGACATCCTCAAGCAGGTGCGCGATGGCGAGTTCGAGCAAGCTTTGCACGAGCGCCTCGAATTGGCCGAACGGGAAAAGCGCGACGCGATTGCCTTGGCCAAGGCTGAGGTCACCAATGCGCTGCAAAAGGCTGCGGCTGCCAAAGACACCGAGATTCAGGCGCTGAAAACCCAGCTGGATGCGGGCGAGGTGGCGCGCAAGCTGGCGGTGACAGAGGCCTTGGGCACGGTAAGCAAAGAGCGCGATGCGCTGGCCAACGAGCTGGCCCAAGCGCGCAACAGCAGCCAAGCTGCAGCCCAATTGGCCGAGGCCAAGCTGGCCCATGCGCTGCAGGCCGAAGCGGCCAAAAAGGACGCAGAGATTCAGGCGCTACAAGCCAAGTTGGCGGCCAGCGACACAGCGCGCCAGTTGGCCGTGAACGAGGCCGTGGGAGTGGTCGCCCGGGAGCGCGATGGGTTGAAAAATGACATCAGCCTCATCACCGTCAAAAACCAGCTGGAAGAGAAAGCCATCAAAGAGCAATTCGCCCTGCAGTTGCGCGACCGTGAAGGGGAGATTGAGCGCCTGCGGAACATGAAAGCGCGGCTATCCACCAAGATGGTGGGCGAGACGTTGGAGCAGCACTGCGAGATTGAGTTCAACCGCATTCGTGCCGCGGCCTTTCAGCGCGCGCATTTTGAAAAAGACAACGACGCGCGCACCGGCAGCAAGGGGGACTACATTTTTCGTGAGTCGGATGAACACGGTACCGAGATCGTTTCCATCATGTTTGAGATGAAGAACGAGAGCGATGAGACGGCCACCAAAAAGAGGAACGAAGATTTTCTGAAAGAGCTGGACAAGGACCGCACTGAAAAGGCGTGCGAATACGCGGTGCTGGTGTCCCTGCTGGAGCCGGAGAGCGAGCTGTACAACAGCGGCATCGTCGATGTGTCGCACCGCTACCCGAAGATGTATGTGGTGCGGCCGCAATTTTTTGTGCCCCTGATCACACTGCTGCGCAATGCCGCGTTGAATTCGTTGAAGTACAAGTCCGAGCTGGCGCTGGTGCGCTCGCAAAACGTGGACATCACCAAGTTTGAGACCCAGCTGGACGAATTTAAAACCGCGTTTGGCCGCAACTGGCGCCTGGCCTCCGAAGGCTTTGAAGAAGCTATTCGGCGCATCGACGAAGCCATCAAAGACCTGGAAAAAACCAAGGAAGCGCTGCACAAGTCAGCCAACAATTTGCGGCTCGCCAACGACAAGGCCGACGACTTGACGATCAAAAAGCTCACACGCGGCAACCCCACGATGGCGGCCAAGTTTGCTGAGTTGAACAATAGTTAAGACACCCCACTCCGGAGCCCCCATGCAACTCGGCTACACCATCCCCTTGTGCCAGACGCGCCCTGTTTTGAGGTGGCGCTGTGCACGCTCATGGCGTGAATGCTGCTGTTTTAGTAGCTGGTTGCCCTTATTTCACAAGGTCTAGCGGCCTATTTCTCAAATCAGCGTGACAGCTTCGCGCAACAAATCCGCCGTCATCGGCAACCCACGCCTCTCAAACGCCTCAATCAACTCTTGCGCTGGCCGTGCAGGATTGGTCCAGCGGGCACGCATTTTTTTGATGGCGCTCAGCGCAGGTATCTTCTGCAACTGCAATTGGTTCATCACGAACTCGTCGGGGTGTTGCACTTCAATGCCGTAGAGCTGCAGCACATCTGCCGGAAAGTCTTTGGTGTTGAAGGTGACGATGGCGTCGGCGTGCCCGGCAATGGCTGCAGCCACAACATGCCGGTCGTCCGGGTCGGGTAGGTCGATGTTGGTGATCAATCTCTCATAGTTGGTCACCAGGGAGTCGGGCACGCTGGCGTTCATCAGCTCAACGACCCGTGGCAGTCTGGTGGCAAGCTCGGGTCGGTCTTTGGCCAGATTGCGCGTCCACTCGGCGTGGATGGTGGTGGTCCAGCGTGCGTGGTAAAGGCGCTCAGCGGCCAGACTCAGAAGGGTGTCACGCACCAGTTGCGGGTACAGGACATTCGCATCCAGAATGGCCGTGTAACGCGCCGCGCCAGCCACTTACAGCTCCAACCCCAGTTCTTCAGACAACTTGGTCAGGTCTTGCAAGGCCTGCTCAGACTGTTGTTGCTGCGCGGCCTGGTAGCGGCGCAGTTCTTCAAATTCAATGCGGCGGTGGCGGTTGACTTTGCGGCATGCCAAGCGGTTGGCCTCGATCTCCTTGATCACAAAAGGCCGCGACACATTCAGAAAATTGGCGGCCTCTTGGGTGGTGAGTTCGTGCTTTTGCGGCACCAGCAGCATGGGCTCTTGTTTGGCCATTTGCCGTAACACGTCGGCAAAAAAGCGCAGGGCACGGGGCGGCAGTTTCAGCACCGGGGTTTCATGCTTGGCGCTACCCTCTTCGCTCACATCCAGAATGATGTTGATATGGTCCGCCTTGGAATGGTCCAGCGCGGTCATCAGGCACTGGTGGGCAATGGCGGCCATGTCGGCTTCAGCGTCATTGGCGGGGTCAAGCACTTCCTGGTCTTTCATGGGGTTCTCCTTGGCGCGATGGCTTTGGGTCAGGCCAGTTGCAATGGGTGGAAATAATAGCATTATTCGCAATAAACGCAACACTCGAAACAAATGAATGTGCTAACTAGCTGTATATTTGATAGCTGTTAGCCCAAGTAAATAAAGGGCTGGAGGCCTATTTCGTATCGAATGCTCTGTCAACTACCATCCACTTAGCCAATTTCTGCTGCAACTCCTCTTTGCTGGGCAAATAGAGCGCGTATTACTGGCGTGGATGGTCGAGATTTCGGCAGCTTTAGCGGTTTTGCGCCGTCTATGCCATCTTTCCATCCCACATAGAGCTGCATTTCCGAAAATACACCTCACTTCTTGAGCCGTATAGTCCAAAATACGCCTCATGTCCACCCCCAACCCGCCCGCATCCCTCCGCTACATCTGGCAACACCGCGCGTGGCCACAACTCAGCTTTGATGCGGCGGCACTGGCTCCTGCGCTGGACCAAGCCCGGCTGGAGCAAGGCCGCTTGTTGGGGCTGCTGGGCGCCATCGGGCTGGAGCAGGCCAATGCGGTGCAGCGCGATCTGTGGGTGCAAGAGGCGCTGGCCACCGCCGCCATAGAGGGCGAGCAGCTCAATCTGGAGTCCTTGCGCTCGTCGGTGGCGCACCGGCTGGCACTGGCCGACGCGCCGGGTGCTGACCGGTCTGTGGACGGCTTGGTGCAGGTGATGCAAGACGCGCTGGCCAACCACAGCGCTCCGCTTGATCTGGACCGGCTGTGCCGCTGGCAGTCGGCACTGTTTCCCGGGGGCACGTCGGGCATCACCCGCATTGCCGTGGGACGCTTGCGCGACCATGCCGATGCCATGCAGATCGTCAGCGGGGCTCTGGGGCGCGAGGTGGTGCACTACGAAGCGCCGCCCTCGGCCCAGGTGGCGTCGGAGTTGGATCGCTTGTTGACGTGGTTTGCCAGCACCCGGCCCTCGGATACAGCCCCCACAAACACAGCCGTGAACGGCATTGCCCGTGCGGCGTTGGCGCACCTGTGGTTTGAGTCCATCCACCCGTTTGAAGATGGCAATGGCCGCCTGGGCCGCGCCCTGGCCGACATGGCGCTGGCGCAAGACATGCAGGCGCATGATGCACAAGCCAGCCCGGTGCTGGTGCGGGTCTATGGTTTGGCCCACCAGATGCTCAAAACCCGCGCCGCCTACTACGACGCGCTGAACCACGCGCAGCGCCTGCGTGGCGCAACGCCCGAGGCCAGCACGATTGATGCGACACCCTGGGTGCAGTGGTTTGTGCAGGCCTTTACCCGAGCGTGCGTCACCAGCCAGGCTGTGGTGCGGGACGCTACCGACAAGGCGCAATTTCGGCTGCGGGCAGCGCAGTGCCATATCAACCCCCGCCAGAGCAAGGTGTTGGAGCGCTTGTTGGATGCCGGGCATGTGGGCTCGGGCGGTGGTTTCTTGGGCGGCATGACCAATGAGAAATACGCCAAGATCACCGCCACCTCCAAAGCCACCGCCACCCGCGACCTGGCCGACCTGCTGGCCCATGGTCTGCTGCGCGTGGAAGGTGTGGGCAAGGCCACACGCTACGCGGTGAACGTGCCCGGCTGGGAGCAGCCTGCGCTGAAGCCCTGAACTTCTTCATCCACGATACCGGAGCTCACCATGCAACTCGGCTACACCATCCTCTACGTGCCAGACGTGCCCGCCACGCTCAGGTTCTATGAAGCGGCCTTTGGGCTGAAGACGCGGTTTTTGCACGAGGGCGGTGACTATGGCGAGCTGGACACCGGCAGCACCACGCTGGCGTTTTCAGCCCACCGCCTGATGCAGCAGCTGGGCAAGAACCCGCAGACGGCCAAGCCCGAAGCGCCCAGCTTTGAGATTGCGCTGTGCACACCCGATGTGCCCGCCGCGCTGGCGCAGGCCGTAGCCGCCGGTGCCACACCCATGCGCCCGGTTGAGGTCATGCCCTGGGGCCAGACCATCGCCTATGTCGCCGACCTCAATGGTTTTCTGGTGGAGTTGTGCACGCCTGTGGGTTGAGCATGGCTGCTCCTGTTAGCGTGCAGGCAATGTAGCGCAAACGTGCTACTTCCAGGTATCTCCAGTGCCGACGGATTGACCCAAAACACACTGCCAGTTTCTGCCGCAATTGTTCTTGGCTCTATGACTTTATTGTTATTACAATAAATTCATGCACACGGTCATTGGGTCACCCGTTTTCATCGAATGGTCCGCCAAGGTTTGGAGCGATGCAGAGCGCATGGCATTCATTGACTGGATAGCCGAGAACGCCTTGGCAGGTGATGTGATTCCTGGCGCCGGGGCTTTGCGCAAAGTGCATTGGTCGCGCCAGGGTATGGGCAAACGGGGCGGTGCGCGGGTCATCTACTTCAACCGCTTGGCCAGCGGCGAGATCGTTTTGCTGATGGTCTATGCCAAGGCCAAGTTCGACAACTTGCGGCCCGAGTTTTTATTGACACTGAAGGAGCGCTTTGATGAAAAAAGCTAAACACGACATCGACCCCGAAGTGGCTGAATTTGAGGCGGCCCTTTTGCGCTCCATCGACCAGGCAGCGCGTGGCGAAGGCCGGGTCACCACACGCGAGCAAATCGCGGCACGGCGGGTTGGGCGGCCAGCAGGCTCTGTGAAAGCGGCGCCCAAAGTGCCCACCACCATCCGCTTGTCGCCTGACGTGATTCAAGCCTTTCGTGCCGCTGGTGATGGCTGGCAAACCCGCATCGATGCAGCGCTGAAGGATTGGCTCAGAACGCACTCGCCGGTGTGATCCATGGCGCCGCAAGATGGACTATCAATTCGGTGGATGAGCTTGACTAAGCCCGCCAGCCTCGGCATTTGAACCTTTTCTTTTCTTAAGCAAATCATCACCATGCATTTACCGACCCTGATTGACGCTGGCCCTATCGACTGGGTGATCTACACCTACCTTTTTTACCTGTTGTTCGTGGTCACCATGGCGGCCAAGGCGGCGTGGGACAACCTGAGCATCGTGCCCCGCGTGCTGCTGGTGCCTGCGGCGCTGGTCGCCGTGTTGATGGATGTTTTTTTCAACCTGGTCCCCGCAACCGTCATCTTTTTCGACCTGCCGCGTGAGTGGCTCTTTACCCAGCGGCTGGAGCGTTACAAAGCGCAGGGGGCGGGGTGGCGCTACACCCTGGCGCGCTGGATTTGCCAGAACCTGCTCGACCCCTTCCAGCAAGGCGGGCACTGCAATTTGTAGTGGCGGGGACGCCATTTGCGCGTGGTCAGTGTGCCAGCGCGACTTTCAAGCCAGATACACGCTCGGCACTGTCGCAGTGGCGCCGGGTCTGGCTTCTGGCATTTCGGCAAATTGGTTTGTATCTCTGATAAATACCGTAACTTGTTTAAAAACAAGTCGTTAGCTCTACTCTGACACATCTGCCTCGGCCTCAGGCCACAGCTGCGGAAACAGAAACCGCAGCGCATGCTGCGGCAAACCAAAACGCACCTTGCCTTGCGGCGAGTCTGACTTGAGCAGGCCGCGTTTGACCAGTGCCCCCAGCGCGTCGGTGGCGCCTCGGTCGCTCATGCCCAGCATGGACTTGAAGTCACCGCGCGTCATGTCTTCGCCACTCAAAAACAGGTAGTGCAACGCGCGCAGCGACTCCTGGCGCACGCCTTGTTTGACCACGGTGGACTCAAACACCAGGCAGGCCTCGATGCGCGCTTTCATGGTCGCAAAGTCCAGCATGCCGCCCATGAAGTGCACCTGATCCAGACAGGTGTCCAGCACATAGTCGGCCCAGGCGATCAGGGCCTGTTCACTCAGGTTGCCACGCCCATCCAGATCGCCCCGGCGCAGGCTGTCGGCATCGGCCAGCAGCGCGTAGTAACGCTCGGTGCTGCGGGCAAAACCACGCAACGGCGACCACAACCCACCGGTGTAGCCCAGGGCACTGAGCAGGGTGTGGGTGTGCAAGCGCATGACGCGGCCATTGCCGTCCACAAACGGATGCACCCAACCCAGGCGCTGGTGCGCGCAGGCCATGGCCACCAGCGCGGCCTCGCCACGGCGCACACCACCATAGAAGCTGGCCCACCGTTGCAAAAAGCCAGGCACGCTGGTGTGGACTGGTGCTACATGCTGGCCCACCTGCACGTCCTGCTGGCGCAAGGCGCCGGGCACGATGGGCGCTTGTTCCGGGGTCAACAGGTCGGCTGCGGGTAGTCGGCCAAACAGTTCGCGGTGCAAGTCCTGCACCGCTTGGGCCGAATACAGCGCAGCGGCACCCTCTGGCCCTTTGTGGCGTTGCTCCAGCACTTGCTCGGCCTGGATGTGTGCCACCGCCAGGCGTTGTTTGGCGGCAAGTGCGGCATCCTGGGAAAAGTCTTGGCGCAAGGCCTGGTCAATTTCATGCGGTCGGGTGTGCTGGCCTTCGATCCGGTTGGTGTAGTACGAATTCATGTTGCGCAGCAGGCCACGCAACTCTGGCGGCACACGGGTACCTGCAAGCAGGGTGGCCACGCGGGACAGGTCATGCGCTTTGGCCAGCAGTGGCTCCAAACGCGCACCGGACGGGATCAATGGCTCAAACTGGTGGGGTTCGCTGTACATGCTGACATTTTTGCCAAGTTTTATTGTTTTGTAAACTATTGTTTTACTTATATTAAATTCAATTATTGCTAACTTACATGCCAACTTATATGGCAATCTTTCTCGCATCGGTGCATGACGTCAATGGCCTCGCGTACCATCACCCGGTTCAAATCTGCTCAACAACCCGCGCTCAGCGCAAGCCTCGGAGAAAGCCATGTTCAGTCATGTGATGGTTGGTGTGAAAGACCTTGAGGTCTCCAAGACGTTTTACGACGCGGTGCTCGGCACGCTCGGCATTGCCCCCGGGGTGGCCAACAAAAGCCGCTATTTCTACCGCAGCCCCAACGGCGCGTTTGGCATCACCCTGCCGATCAATGGCGAGCCCGCTACCCATGCCAACGGCGGCACCATCGGGTTTGCCATGCAGTCACCCGAGCAAGCGGCTGCTTTCCATGCGGCGGGTGTGGCCCATGGCGGCACCACCTGCGAAGACCCACCGGGCTGGCGCGAAGGCCCGTCTGGCCGGGTTTACTTGGCCTATCTGCGTGACCCGGACAACCACAAGATTTGTGCGGCGCACCGGCCTGCCAATTGACATCATCCTATTTTTGATAGCTGCCAGCCCATATTCCAAAAGGGCTGGAGGCCAATTTGACACCCAAGCAGCGGCGCCGCCTGAGCGCGTGCTCAGCTGCGACTGCGTGGGCCAAGGTGTTCAGACGGGGCCAGCCGCCGTCCACATGCCCGCTGGCGCCAGAGCCAGTGTGTGTTGAAGGCTTGGTCCCCGGGTGGTCGATCCAAGCCGCCTCGGCGTTTTCAGGCGGGCCGTTTTACACTGGAATCTACCCCCACCGGAGACCCCCCAGATGAGCATTCAGATCCAGCGCAAACCCGACGCACCCCTGGCCCAGACCATCCACATCGGTGCGCACCAGTTGTGCGCTGATGTGACCGCTGCCGAGGGCGGTGGCGACGAAGGCCCCAGCCCGCACGACCTGTACGACGCCGCTTTGGGTGCCTGCAAGGCGCTCACCGTCCTGTGGTTTGCCAAGAAGAGAAACATCGCGGTGGACGATGTGCACACCGAGGTGCTGCGCGACGACAGCCAGGAGCGCAACGGTGTCTACAAGCTCAGCACCCGGCTGGTGATCAGCGGCAGCTTCAGCGATGCCGAGCTGGCGCAGCTGACCGCCGTGGCCGACAAGTGCCCGGTGCACAAGCTCATGACCAGTGTCACCACCGAGATCACCACCCGCGTGGAGCGGGCCGCGTGAGTGCGCCGCAGCTGCTGGGTGCCCATGTCCATGACCTGGGCGGTGGTTTTGTGGTGCGCCGCCTGTTGCCCGCCGCGCAGCGCCAGGCGGTGGGGCCGTTCCTCTTTTTTGACCACTTTGGCCCGGTCACCGTCACACCGGCTGACAACCACGATGTGCGGCCACACCCGCACATCGGGCTGGCGACGCTGACCTACCTGTTTGACGGCGTCATCCTCCACCGCGACAACCTGGGCTACACCCAGCGCATCGAGCCCGGTGCCATCAACTGGATGACGGCGGGCAGCGGCATCGTGCATTCCGAGCGCAAACCCGAGGCCGAGTGCCACAGCACCTACATCAACCACGGCCTGCAGCTGTGGCTGGCGTTGCCGCAAGACCAGCAGGAGGTGCCCGCCAGTTTTGTCCACACCCCGGCCAGCGCCATCCCCGAGCTGCAGGACGGCTGCGCCCAGGTGCGGGTGTTGGTGGGCCAAGCGCTGGGCGCCCAGTCGCCAGTGGCCACCCTGTCACCCACGCTGTACCTCGACATTCGTCTGCCCGCCCATGGCCAGTGGACTTTGCCGATGCTGGCCGAGGAACAGGCGGTTTATGGGGTGCAGGGTGATCTGCAGCTGGACGGCCAGCCACTGGCGCCACACACGCTGGCTGTGCTGAGTGAAAGCACCGTGCTGAGCGCCGGGCCAGAAGGCGCACGCTTGGCGGTGGTGGGTGGTCAGCCCCTGGGGCGGCGGTTCATCTGGTGGAACTTTGTGTCAACCAGCAAGGAGCGCATTGAACAAGCCGCCCGCGCCTGGGTCGCCATGGACCCCAGTCAAGGCATGGGCCAGGTGCCGGGTGAGACCGAGCACATCCCCTTGCCACAGCGCGGGCCGTCACGCACCACCGGCGGCAAACCTTAAGGAAACACATGGCCAGCCAGGTCTTTCTCCATATCAACAGGCTCAAAGTTGCTAAGAAGCGGCGCGGCGCGCTCCTCGTTTCACTGTCCATCCTGGGGTTAACCGCCTTGGGCTGCGGTGCGGCTTGTGGCATGGAACTGGCCACGTTTGGCAACACCCTTATTTTGTCGGGGCCGGTCACGGGTTCAGAGCTTGCTCTGGTCAAAGACGCTTTGGCTGCCAACCCCAAAATTGACCTGGTTGTGTTGCGCAACTCGCACGGTGGCGACGCCTGGACAGGCTACCGAGTTGGCGACATGTTGCGCGAGGCCGGGGTCACCACTGCGGTTTCGGGGTACTGCATTTCGTCGTGTTCGCGCATGTTCCTGGGCGGCAAATACCGGGTTTTTACAGACGACTATCCGGCGGATCGCACCTATGTTGGCTTCCATGGGCACTATGACGCCCAAGGCAACCTGGACCGCAACTCGGTCAACAAGGGCGGGCTGTTCAGCTGGATCATCCAGCACTCAGACGGCAAGGCCGATCCCGATCTGGTCATGCGCTGGATTGCCATCGAAAAGAACAAGGGCGCGGCCAACTTCTTTCACCCCGATGTGGCGGCCACCCTGGGACACAGCGTGTTTTTCTGCGACGGTCTGAAGGTGCAAAAACCCACAAGCTGCGAACCTGTTCCCACCAACGCGTTCGAGCGCGGTGTGGTGACAGACTTGCGCCGGGTGTCCAGCCCCGATCAGGAAACGTTGCCCGCACGGCTGCGCGCGCGCCAGTTTCCGCCCAGTGGCTTGGCTGCGCTTGAGGACATGCAGAAGCTGCCGCTCGACGCAGCTGCCGGCCAGGAGCAATACCAGCGCTACCTGCAGGCCAGCTTGCCCAGGGCCTTTGCGGTAGCACCAACGCGGCAGCATTGGGCCTGGGTCTCCAGCGCCACGGACGATGTCAACACACTGGCGCTCAAGCGCTGTGAAGAACGGGCCAAACAGCCTTGCGTGCTGTACAGCGTGGACGACAACGTGGTTTACAAGCCCTGAGCGCTTGGTACCGGCCGCGCCAACCACAAGTGCGTGTCAGGGTATGGGCCAGGTGCCGGGCGATACTGAAGGCTCTGCACTACCAGCGCAAATGAAAATCCGGTAACGAGGCTGCGGTTGCTGCGTATAAAGTAGCAGAATGCCCTTTATTTACAAGGGCTAGAGGCCAATTTCTCTATTGATTTGGCGACGACCTGCGCATGAGCCACAAACCTTCTGCGCTGTAAATCACCAAAGCCGCCCAGATCAGATAAAAGCCGATGGCACGTGCTGGCTCAAACGGTTCACCGTACAGCCACACGCCCAGCAGCATCTGCAGACTCGGTGAGATGTACTGCAGCAGACCCATCGTGGCCAGCGGAATGCGCCGGGCACCGGCGGCAAACAGCAGCAAGGGGATGGCGGTCAGCGGCCCGGCCAGCAGCAGCCATCCCCAGGTCACCGGGTCGCCCTGCACCAGCGCGCCTTGCCCATGCCAGGTCCACCACCCCAGCAAAGCCATGGCCATGGGCAGCAGCAGCAAGGTCTCCAGCGTCAGGCCTTCCAGCGCACCCAGCTTGGCCACCTTGCGCAGCAAACCATAAGTCCCAAACGTGCACGCCAGCGCCAACGCCACCCAAGGCAGCCGACCCGCCTGCACCGTGAGCCACAACACGCCGCTGGCGGCAACGGCCACCGCCAGCCACTGCACAGGTCGCGGGCGTTCGTGCAAAAAGGCAAAGCCCATCGCCACATTCACCAAAGGCAGGATGAAGTAACCCAAACTGGCATCGAGCATGTGGGCGTGTTGCACCGCCCACACGTAGACCGACCAATTGGCGGACAACAGCAGGGCCGACAGCCCAAAAGCGAACAGCACGCGCGGTTGACGGGCTACCTCGCGCAGCCAGGCCCAGCGTTTGAGCACCATCAGCACAGCCATCAGAAACACAAACGACCAGACCATGCGGTGCATCACCACCTCAAACGCATTGACCCCGACCAGTTGCTTGAAGTAGATGGGGAACAGACCCCAAGCCGTGTAGGCCAAGGTGGCGTAGAGCAAACCAGGGTTCATCGATGACGGGTGCCCATGCAGCAGGCGTTGACGGAGGGTGTTCGAGTTTAGGAGTCTGGGCGGCAGAAGAAATCGAAGCGAAACGGGTGGGAAAAGAGGCCAGTTTGCGCCCACTTTTGAGGACGGTAGCCGTAGCTACCGCCGGAAAAATGGGTGCGAAGTGGGACTTTTCTCC
>Ga0302214_1000015_pt1 | contig 162314 bp, 143 predicted proteins | sample II_Fen_N1_3_FD_194584 | JGI IMG/M metagenome (GOLD analysis project Ga0302214, IMG submission 194584) | Peat permafrost microbial communities from Stordalen Mire near Abisko, Sweden - II_Fen_N1_3 | ecosystem: Environmental > Terrestrial > Soil > Wetlands > Permafrost | place: Sweden: Abisko... | reverse complement strand
TAAAGTTGCGATATAAGAAATCATAATTCTCAAGCTTGGAATAAGAGGCTGCCATCATGATGAAATTAACGGTGGTTTTTTTAACAAGAACTAGCAGTCGTGAGATTTATGAGATGACGATGAAATCGCTTTGCACCATGATGGATGGTGCCGATTCAAAGCTTTTTGATATCTCAACTGTGATTGTTGAAAGTGATATAAATTCAGCCTATAAATATCCTGAAAATGTAAGTGTTATTACTCCAGATGAGAATTTCAACTTTCATAGATTTCTAAATCATGGCATAAAAACTCAGTCGGCATCTGATTGGTATCTGCTTTGTAATAATGATCTGATTTTTTACCCGCACTGGCTGAGCGAGCTTGAGAAGGTAATCTTGGCTAAACCGGAAATAGAGTCGCTTAGCCCTATTTCACCCACATGCAAAGAGCAGATTCGATTAGTGAAAAATATCGATTTGACATTGACGCCATTTTTGCTTGGATTTGATCGCCGCCAGCATCTTTCTGGATGGTGTTTTATGGTGAAAAATGATACCTTGAAGAAAATTGGTGGCTTGGATGAAAGATTTTCTTTCTATTTTGCTGATGATGACTATTCGTTGTCATTGCGGAGGTTAAATATTTTTCACGCTTTGGTTCTCAATTCACAAGTAAAGCATCTTGAGGACGAAAAGGTTTCGAAAAAAATAAAATACCTTAATAGTAATCTGCCCCAGGAGACGCCTGTTCTAAAAGTTTTGTTGAGCAATAGATACTCTTGGATATTGGTGAATGATAAAATGCGTGATGGCTTTCTGATTTATACGGCCAAGTGGGGGGATATACGCTTGATCGCCTTGAAAAGAAAACTTCACGATTTCTTGTTTTTGAAACTTGGAATTTCTTTTTTTTCGAAATACCTATTTAAAGCCAAATGCTGATTTCTGGTATGGACGATGATTCTGAATAGCTGCGAATAACGGCATCAGGGCATCGACAAATAGGGTTTTCTGGATTGAAGTCGCTCAGATGCTACCTAGTAGTAAATAGCATTGGGCCGCCCATTGGCCGGGCGGTTCGGGATTAGTCCTGTGCTGCCTGTGGCTGTTCGGCACACCTTCTACAGTGAACTGGTGCTGAGCAACCTGCGGCACATTTTTAAAAAACGTTCTGCCACCGCTTGGGTGTTGTTGGCCAAAGCCAATTGCAGTCCCTGCTGGCCCATCTTGTGGGAAAGGTCTGGGTCTCTGAGAAGTTGGAGTATGGCGGCCGCAATGCTGTTGACATCTTGGCCATCGACCAAAAGTCCGCTTTCGCCATCGATGACGGCCTCTACTGCGCCCCCAGCCCGACCGCCGATCACCGGTTTGGCGCACGCGTTGGCTTCTCTGAAAACCAAGCCAAATCCTTCGGTATCGCCGTCGGGCATGGTTCGGTTGGGCATCAGGAAGACATCGCAGCACCTCAGATAGTTCAGCAGGTCTTCGTCACCTGTTTTTCCCACCAGGGTGACATGGGTGGAGAGCTTTTCTTCATCAATGATGCGCTCCAACGTGGCGCGATAGTCGCCCTCTCCGACAACAATGTGATGCACGTTGGGGAGTTCATCCACCACCCGCCGCATCGCCCTGATGGCCATGTCTATGCCCTTGCGTGGCACCAGTCGGCCAACCGTCACGACAATTTTTTTGCCAGTCAGGCCATGTTTTGCCAGAAAGGCCGGGTCTGGCACGCCAGGGGTGAACCGGTCGGTATCGACGCCGTTTTGGATCAGCGCCAACCGGGTGGGCTGTACCCCCATGTCGCGGGTGAGCGCGTCGCAGGTGAAGCTGCTGACCGCCACCACTTTGTCTGCGCGCCGCAGATGCTCGCCTCGTCTGTTGCCATGCAGGCGTCCACCGGTGGCCGTGGTGACTTCTTCGCCATGCACATAAATCACCACCTTGCAGCCAAACAATCGTTTGAGGGCAAAGCCCAGCCAGCTGCCCGTGACGAGCTCACCCACACACACCAGGTTGATGTGGTGTTTGCGCACAATGCGCGCGGCAGTCCAAAGGCTGCGTGCGTAAAGCGGTATGTCATTCGTTACCAGCCGCACCAGCGAAACCAGGATGTTGGCCGGAGGCGGCAGCATGTGTGGCCGCAAGAGTGGCAACCGATCCACCGGGTATGGCGCAGATTGATCATGCGCCTGCCAGCCGTTAATGGGTTGGTGCGTCAGGTAGTTTTCTTTGGCAGTCAGCACCCGTATGCTTCCTGGCGGCATGTGCAGGCAGAGGTTGTGGTAAACCACCGCCGAGCCCCCGTGGATGGGCGGGAACGTGCTGGCGATCAGCAAGCAGCGTACGTCCTGGTTTGTTTCGGCCGGCACCGCATCGGCGTGGACCAACTTCTGATGGGAGAACATATTGCGACCTAGGTGGTAAGCCATTCGAACGTGGCTATTGCCCCATATCGTGGTGCGAGGGATTTGAAAAACATCCGAATCGGCGGTGAAGACGCCTCCACTGCTTGCCAGCGCCCCGACGTACCCGCTGGCTTTGACCATGGCCACATGTTTGGCCTGGTAGTCCAGTCCTGGGCGACCATTGGGGTAGGCAAAGAATCGGACCTTGGCGCCGATGGTTTCCTCCAGGGACGCTTTGCAACCAGCCATTTCAGCGATGGCTTCGGCATCGGTGCATTCGTTCAAGATGGGGTGTCGGATGGTGTGAGCCCCAATCTCAAAGCCCTGGCTGTGCAGATGGCGCACGTCATCAGCGTCAAACTTGTCAGGCAGCAGCAAAGGTGTGCATGCTTGGGCCTCCAACATGTCAATGGTCGCCAGACGCTCACTCAGGGGCAAGTATTTGAGGCGCTCTTGCAGGTCGCGTACCAAGGTCATGCGGGCCTGGGGCGCGCAAAGGTCAGCAACGCTGCCAAAACCTGTTGGCAGCTGCATGCCGACAGCGGGTAACGCACGGACCGCCGCCACGATGCGCTCATGCCACAGCGGCACACCGTCAAAAAGTTCCGTTGTTACAAAAAATGTAGCTGGAAGCCCCCGTTTTAAAAGGGCTGGAGCCACATTTTGTCGCCATTCTGCATACCCATCATCGAATGTGATGGCGACCGAGCGACGCGGCAGCTTACGCTGCTGAGCGGCTTGCACTGCCTCTGCCAAAGGCAGTACCCGCATGTTGCCTTGCAGGAAATCGAGCATGTTTTCGAAATCTGCAAAACACAACTCGTTCGGCGTCAATGCGTCGGCTTGAACCGGGACTTTGTGAAAGAGCAAGACGGTCAGAGGTGCTGCGGCCCCGCTAGGCGCGATGGTGGTCAGTCCTGCTCGGATGAAGGCGGCGTCAAACCAGGGTGTTTTCATAACGCGGGGCTCAAGCACGCAACACCTTGCGCTGAGCAGTCAGGTTCAGATCGCGAAGAACCTGTTGTTTAAGCGCTTCCATCAACATGATCAGAATGTAGGGAATTTCAAAGTAAGCGGCGCTCAGTGCCGCGCCGCAGACCATGAAGGCCAAAAGTGCGGCCATCAATGCGACCGACAAATCGTTGGCCCAGGCTAGTTCGATCGCCTTCTCTTGCGTTAAGGCCTGAATCTTCTTGAAATTACGATAAGAAATAATCAAGGATGCCAAAAATAAAAATAATCCTAAAAATCCCAAATCACCAAGGATCTCAAAATAAATACTGTGCGTTGCGGCAGGATAGTAAGACGGGGGCGTATCAATAAAACCAAGTATCCCGGGTTTGTCTCGAAACTGGTAGTAAATGCTTGGTGCTTGACCCGCGTGGTAGCCGCCGCCAAGTATCGGGTTTTCAACCGCAATCGCACTGGCTCGCTTCCATGCGGTGACCCGCCCCATAAAGGATGAATCTTGCTCGGCCTCCTTGATGCTCTCCATGCGGGAGGTCCAGCTTTGGGGGGCCATGGCCAGCATGACACTGGCGACAAAGAGAATGGACAAAATACCAAGCACTTTGCGCTTGCTATGCATGACCAAAAACAACGCCACCGCCACCAAGCCCAATAACCCGCCGCGCGAGTTGGTACTGATGACTGCCAAACAGATAATGCAAAAGGAAGTAATGCAACCTACTCTGACTATTTTGTTGATGGCGTATTTGTAGACATACAGGATGAGTGGTAACACCATCACCAAAACCATCGCAAAGTGGTTGTTGTCGCCAAATTTTTGGATGCCTTTGGTTAAATGGGCCCCACCACTTGCAACAAATTTCAGCCCCTCCAAAACACCATGAAAGCCAAGCGAAAGAATGATCACCAGCACCAGGGCATATAGTCGCAATCGGTTGCTGGCCAGCATAGGCATCAGCAGACAAAATAGAAGGGTTTTCGCGACATTGGTGTAGAGCTCCCAGTTTCGGTCCAGTCCGGGGTAGGCAAAGGTGGCGCTCAGTAAACCATGCAACATAATAAAAATGAAGACGATGCTGGTGCTGTTGGGCTCCCATTTCAGGCGGTGTTTGTCTTTGCTGACAAAGAGCAAAACCAGACCGATCAAGGCAAACACCTGCACATAAGGCACCCCAGCCATGGGGCCGTAGAGGTAACTGTTGAGCGAGACCAGCCCGGCCCAGCACCACAGCAAATAGGCGAGATACGCATGGCTGAAGGCCAGTGGCACCAGCACCAGCATGAAGCCCAAAACGGCCAAATCACGCACGGCGATTCTCTTCTTGGCGGTCAGACAGTGGTGTCGCGGGCGAATCCCGGTAAGCAAAAAGTCCTAAGTCAGGCTTGCCATCAGAATTCATACTGTGTCGAACGCTTTTGAGCAGCAACACCATGCAGCAAAGTTCCAGAACAAGGAGAAGAGCTTCAATCATTTTGGGCTGATTCAGAGAAGGGCATCAGGGAGGGCTGTCAACAGGCAAGCTGGCTTGTCTGCTGCCAGATGCCGACAGCATGTTAGCAGGGGGCTTGGGCTGACTGGCGCCGGTGGGCGGGCTCTTTCCCAGCATCTGTTCGAGCATCAGTCCACCCAACGCGCTCTTGAAATGGCCCGCTTCCCAATACCATTGCATGGTGGACTTGCGGTCACCAGGCGCTGGAACCGCTTCTGCGGTTCTGGCATTGATCTGGCTGAAGTCCCACAGCCGGAAGGCGGGCTGGCCAGAAGCCGCCGCCTCTTCAGCGATGACTTCTACCAACCTGCGTCGCCACAGTTCCAGCCCGGGGGCATGGCCTGTTTTGCGAAAAATCTCGTGCATGGAGGCATGGTAGGGGTAGGTAAACAGGCGCAACTCAATCCCGTTCTGACGGCACAGTCGCATGACTTCCTTCAGGTCTTCCCAGTGCTTGGACGTTGTGCCGCTGGCATCAAAGAGGCTTTTGGGGAAATTTGAAAACGACTTGTTGTAGGCCACGTCCTTTTGGCGAAAAACGGACCAGTAGCCCTCGTCTGCGGTGATTTTGATGTAATCGCGCATGGGGTTGAATCCCTGTGCGGTGAGGTCGGTCGCATAGGGATCATGCTGGCTGGCCAGTGTTTGCACGCTGTCAAGCACGGCGTTCAGCGTCAGCGTCGATTCGGCGTAGTCTCGCAATTGCTGTCGCCAGCGTTGGCTGATGTTGGCACTCATCAGGCGGAGACTCTCTGCGTTGTTGTCGTGGTGGTCGTGCGCCACTGGAGGTGCCGTTGGCTCGGTCAAGAAGTCCATGAAGTCCAACCCCCATAGCACCAGGGTTGGCCGGGCTGCGGTGGGGATGCCGTCGGTGGCCAGCACATGCTGCATGAACTGAAGACTTGTTGCGGTACCGGTACCCGGCAAGGCTGCGTTATAGACTGGTCGGGCGTTCTGAGGCCAGGCCGCATGGTTGGGGTCCAGTCCCACCTCGGCGCGGGAGTTGCCCAAGATCAGCGTCTTGGGCTGAATCCGCAGAACCTGGTAAGCCTTGGCCATGTGACCGTGCTTGGCCGCGGCGGGCTTGACACGGTTGAAGCCGACTTGGTCCACCCAGCGAAAGATGCCGTAGGGGTCAACTACTGTATTGATAGCAGCAACCAAAGCCAAGATAAGGGCTGTGGCCATAAACCAGATGTAGACATAACGCTTCATGCTGACGCCTTCCATCAAAACTGGAAGTACAAAAATTCGCTGGGCCGGGTGAGCGACAACAGGCCCAGGGCCAGCACCACCGCCATGGCCAGCGCCCAGCGGGTGTTACAGCGCCAGGTCAGTCGACTGGTGTGATCACTGTCCTGCTGATCCAAGGTGGGTTTGAACCGCTGCATGATTTGCTGGGTGTTGGGGCTGATAAATACCATGGGCAACAGCGCGATCACCCAGAGGAAGGTCATGGCAAAGTCGCGTCCGCCACCGGGCGTCAGCAGCACGCCGTGACTGGCCAACCAGGGCCCCAGGGGGCCCAGCCGGGCAGCCACCATGTCGGGCAGGCTGATGCCATGCAGGCCAACCATCCCGGACAGGACGAGCAGGGCGGCGTTCAGGCTGCTGGCCTTGAAAAACACCCACCCCACCACGACCACCAAAAACGTCAGCCCGATACTGGCCGTGCGCCCGGCCCTTGTGCTGATGGCCAGGTTGTGGCCCAGCCGCACCCGGAGCCCGCGCCAGGCTTGGTGCACCACCAGGGCCAGACCATGCAGGCCGCCCCAGATCACAAAGGTCCAGCCAGCGCCATGCCACAAGCCACCGAGCAACATGGTGAGCATCAGGTTGACGTATCGCCGGGCCGGTCCTTTCTGGTTGCCACCCAGCGGGATATAGAGGTAGTCGCGCAAGAAGCGAGACAGCGTCATATGCCAGCGCCGCCAGAAGTCAGCAATGCTGATGGCTTTGTAGGGCGAGTTGAAGTTGAGCGGCAGGCGTACACCAATCATGTAAGACAGGCCAATGGCCATGTCGGAGTAGCCCGAGAAGTCGAAATACAGTTGCAATGTGTAAGACAGCGCCCCGCCCCAGGCTTGAAACAATCCGACGGCCGTGCCCTGGTCCGCTGCGGCAAAAAGTGGCGCGGCGTAGGGCGCAATCCCATCGGCCAGCACCACCTTTTTGAAGAGGCCCAGCACAAAAGTGGTGAGGCCGACGGTGAAGAACTCGCTGCTGAACCGGTAGGTGCTTGCCTGGGAGAACTGGGGCATCATTTCCCCATGGTGCAACACGGGGCCGGCAATCAGGTGTGGAAAGTAGGTGACAAAAAGGCCGTAGTGGATCGGGTCGAATTCTTTGGCCTTGCCCCGGGCGGCATCGACCAAAAAGGCGATTTGGGTGAAGGTGAAGAACGAAATGCCCAAAGGCAACACGATATCTGCCAGGGCGTAATGGGTCCCCAACGCAAGGTTGACCGAGTCCACGAAGAAGTTGGCGTATTTGTAATAAGCCAGCAGCGCCAGGTTGGCCGTGACACCCAGTGTCAGCAGCCGGGTGCGCCGTCGGCTGCCGACATCGTTGCCCTGGGTCAGGGTGCGCCCGACGCTGTAGTTGAAGCCGATGGAGCACAGCAGCAGCAAGACATAAACGGGGTTCCACCAGGCATAAAAAAACAATGAGCCCAGCGCCAACCAGCTGGCGGCCAGGCGCTGGCTGATGCCTGCCAGTTGGAAGAAGACCAGCAACAGGATCGGCAGAAATACAAACAGAAATTCTGGCGAATTAAACAGCATGCTGCGCTTTTTGAGAGGGTCGCCTGGTCGTCATGCAAGCGCCCCGGGGTTCATCAGAACTGGCCAATCACTTTGGCAAACAACTTGAGCTGTCCCTGGGTGGTCGCCTCCCAGGAAAAGGTCTCTGCATGCGCCCGGGTGGCTGTGCGCTGGGGGTAGTTGGCAAACAGCCTGGCCCAGGCTTGCACCAACCCCGGGCCGCTGCGCTCGGGCATCAGCACCCCTGCATCCGGCGTGCTGACCACCTCGGGTGTACCCCAGATATTGGTGGCGATCACCGGCGTGCCGCAAGCCATGGCCTCCAGCAACACATTGGCCCAGCCTTCTCGGCTGGAGCACAGGGCCAGCGCATCGGCGGCGCTGTACCACCACTTGAGCTCGGTCTGCGCCACCACCCCCACAAACCGCACCCGGCTGGCCACACCCAGCCTTTCGGCTTGGCGTTGCAGGGCGTCGCGGTCTGGCCCGCCACCGGCAATCAGCAGCTGCACATCGGGCGGCAGCAAGGGCAGGGCGTCGATGGCAACAAAATGGCCCTTGCGCTCGATCAGATGGCCCACGCTCAGCAGCAGCTTGGCCTGTTCTGGCAGGCCCAGTTTCTGTCGGGCCAGCTCACGCGGCTCGGGCACAAAACGTTGCAGGTCGACCCCGTTGCGCAGGGTGTTGAGCTTGCTGGGGTCGGCGCCCAAGTCACGCAGGCTGTCCATCAGCGCCTGGCAAACGCCGATCGAGGCGCCCGCGGCAGCGGCCGTCTGCAGAATCAGCTTGCGCGGGTAGGGGTGTTGGGGGATCAGGTTGAGGTCGGTGCCACGCGCGGTCACCACAAAGGGTTTGCCAAGTTTTTTGGCCAGAATGCCCGCCGCCACCCCATCGGGGTAGTAGTAATGGGCGTCAATCAGATCAAAGTCAAAGCCTTCGCGCATGAGTTGTCTGGCCAGCGGCAAGGCGGCAGCGGCCAGCGTATGTGGCGCGATGTTCATGCCGACTTTGGGCGGCAACAGGTAGCGCGGGTGGTAGACGTCCAGCCCATTGCGTTGTTCAAAGCGGGGCGTGGCAGCAAACAGGCCATATTCGCCAAATTGTGCTCCAGCCCAAGGAAACCAAGGGACAGGTGCTATAACTTTTGCTTCAACCTGTCCGGTTTTGATGAGCTCACGCAAGCGGGTTTCGACAAAAATACCGTGAATGGGCCGCACCGCGCTGGGAAACAGGGTGGACAACAGCAGGATACGCATGGGTGATGGGGTCATGGGGTGTGTACCAGTGCCACCACGCGCCGGGCATTGCCCAGCCAGGTCAGGTCCAGCCGTTCAATCGTGTCATAAGCGCCTTGTGCCAGGCGCGCACGCAGCGCGGTGTCAGCACACAGGCGGGTCAGTGCGGCCTCAAAACTGCCCGGGGTCTTGTCGTCAAACAGCAAGGCGTTTTGACCGTCGGTCAGAACTTCGAGCAGATTGGGCTCGCGTGGTGCCACCACCGCCTTGGCCAGCACCAGGTATTCCATCAGTTTGAGGGGGGATGCGTAGGCGGTGACGGCCGGTTGCAAGGCGATATCGAAGGCGGCGACGTGTTCGGGCACGCGGTGTCGGTCAATCACCCCGGTGAAGGTGACACGCGGGCCCACGCCCAGCTGCACCGCCAGCGCTTCAAGCTCAGCCCGCACCGGCCCATCTCCCACCACCAGCAGGTGGCCGTTCGCCGGGGCTTGGGGTGTGGCGAGCCAGCGCACCACACGGTCCACACCATGCCAGTCACGGACAAAACCGGTAAACCCGAGCACGATCCGGCCCTGCAGCCCGAGCTGTTGTTTGGCGGCGTCAGGTGTGGGTGCGGTGACAAAATGCGCGCGGTTGATGCCATTGGGGATGACGGTGATGCGCTGGCTTGGCACACCGTAAGCCTGTACGTGACGGGCCAGCACCTGCGTCACTGGCAGCACATGGTCGGCACTGCGCCAGGCGGTGCCTTCCGCCCAGCGGGCCAGTGCCAGCAGCGACAGGCCGCCGCTGTGTTTGAGGCGTTCATCCACCAGCGGGGCGTTGACCTCCAGCAGCAGCGGGATGCCCAGCTTGCGTTTGAGCAGGGTGCCCGCCAGCAAAAACAGGTTGTAACGCTCGTAAATGACGTCCGGTTTGAACTCGTGCGCGGCCTGGACCAGCTTGCGGTAAGCCACCAGGGAGTAGGCGAGCTCCAGCAGCTCGTAAACAGCGTTGGGCAGGGCCGCTTTGAGGCGGTGCACCCAACCCACTTCTCCTCCCATGGCTCCTTGCTGTGCGGCCTGTCCGCCGATGCTGGGTGCAACCACCCGCACCTCATGCCCCAGGCTGCGCAGGGCGTCAATCATTTCTTCAATGTGAACGGCCTGCCCGTCTTTGGAGGCGGTGCGGTGGTGGTAGAGGATTCTCATGAACGATGTGTTATCAAATTTAATAGCGTCTTCTGCATGTTACACGCTGGCTGCGCCAGATGTGATGGCAGCGAGCAGCCAGTAGACCCAGACTTTGGGTTGCCAGAATGCGTGTTGTAAGGCTTGGCCAAAAGCGTGCCTGGCGCGGCGGCGACTGCCGTACCAGAAATGGAAATAGGCGTGGCCAAAACAGATGCCAAACAGGCGGTTTTGCAGTGACTTGGCGTCGACGCTGCGCCCATCGGGCCCGGTGCTGCCCCAAGTTGCCAACGCGTGCCGGAGCACCACATATTCATTGTTTTCGGGGCGTGGCACCTTGGTCAGGCTGGCGGGGTGAATGCGGTAGCAGGCCAGCGTCTGGGCCAGTTGGTCCATCTTGAACTGGCGCGAGCTGCGCAGCCAGAAGTCGTAGTCCTCCCCCGTGGGAAGCTGGGTGTTAAAAACGCCAACCGTGTCAAACACCGATTGGCGTACCAGCGCGGTGATGATGTGCACCACGCTGTCGAGCAGCAGGTCGGTATAGATCCAGCCCGAGGGCTGGGCCAGGGTGAGCTGTGCGCTGGCTGGTGGCGCCACGTTTGGCACCACAAAGTGCCCATCGGCCGTGGCCTCCCAGCGTTGGAAACCACCAAAAACAATGCTGATGTCGGGGTGGGCCTGCAGATAAGCCACCTGCAGGCGCAATTTGCCCGGCAGCCAGAGATCATCGGCATCAATGAATGCAATCAACACCCCTTTGGCCTGCGCTAACCCCAGGTTTCTTGCGCTGGCGGGCCCGGCGTTGTGCTGGCGCAGCACACGGATGCGCGGGTCTTGCAAGGCTGGATGGTCCGCTGTGCCATCGGTGGAGCCATCGTCAACCACCAACAATTCAAGGTGCGCGTAGTCTTGCTCAAGCACACTGGCCACCGCCTGTGCGATGTAGGCCCGCGCGTTGAAGGCGGGCAGGATGACGCTGACCAGAGGGGTGGTGCTGTTCACGTTAGCAAGGAATCAGGGGCAAACTTTGGCCTGGCACAACGTGCATGATGTTGGGTCTTGTGGGTGAGATGCGCAGGCCGTCGGCTTGGACCCTAGGCGTTGGCCTGCCGCAAAAACGCATCAAACATCAGCAGCGTCCACAGCGGCGCCGAGTGGTCGCGTTGGCCGCTCAGGTGCTGGCGCACCATGGTTTGTAGCGTGTCTTGGTTGAAATAGCCGGTGGCCTCTAACTGCGGGCCTAGCACCGCCTGCTGCAGGCGCTCACGCAACGGGCCGCGCAACCACTTGGCCAAGGGCACCGAGAACCCCATCTTGGGCCGGTAAAGCACGTCGTTGGGCAGGCTGGGTTCAAAGGCTTTTTTCAGCAGCCATTTGCCCTCCTGGCCTTTGATTTTGAGGTCGCTGGGCAGGGTGGCCAGCCATTCAATCAGCTGGTGATCCATCAGCGGCTCACGCACTTCGAGCGAGTGCGCCATCGCAGCCCGGTCCACCTTGGTGTTGATGTCGCCCACCAGCCAGGTTTTGTAGTCGAGGTACTGGATCAGCGCCAGCGGGTCTTGGGTGTTGGCCTTGGCCGCATGGTGCTTGAACACCTCTTGTGCGCGGTATCCGGCCAAAGTGCGCTTGAACCCTGATGAATAAAGGGCCTCACGCTCATCTAAACGCAGCACTGAGACACTGTGCAAATAGGCCTGGGTGGCGTCCAGCGCCAGGGCTTGGAAGGTGGTTTTGGCGCGGAACATGCGGGGTGCCCAGTCCAGCTTGGGAAACAGTTGGCCCAGCGCCCCAAACAGTGGCTGGCGCAAGCCCAGCGGCAGTGTGTTGCGCACACGCTCTTCTGCCGCGTGCAGCCGGTAGCGCCGGTAGCCGCCAAAACTCTCGTCCCCGCCATCGCCCGACAGGGCCACGGTGACATGTTTGCGTGCCAGTTGGCAGACGCGGTAGGTCGGGATGGCGGAGCTGTCGGCAAAAGGCTCGTCGTACAGCCAGGCCAGGGTGTCGATCAGGTCGAAGTCGTCGCTTTTGACGATCTCCAGGTGGTGGTCGGTGTGGTAACGCTCGGCCACCTGTTGGGCAAAGGCCGACTCGTTGAACTTGGGGTCGTCAAACCCGATGGCGCAGGTACGCACTTGGGTGCTGGAGACGCTGGCCATGGTGGCCACCACCGCGCTGGAGTCCACACCGCCGGACAGGAAGGCGCCCAGCGGCACCTCGGCCATCAGGCGCAGCCGCACCGATTCGTCCAGGCGCGCGCGCAACTCATGCACGGCGTCCTCGGCGCTGATGGGGTTGTCCTGGGTGAAGGCCACATCCCAATAGGCTTTGGGCTCAGGCAGGCCCTGGCCGTGGCGCAACGTGAGGGTGTGCGCAGCCGCCAACTTGTGCGCGCCGGTGTAGATGCAGCGCGGGTCGGCCACATAACCCAGGGCAAAGTACTCCTCGACCGCGAGCGGGTCGATGGTGCGGACAAAGGCCGGGTGCGCGGTGATGACCTTGAGCTCGGAGCCAAAAATGAAACTGCCATCCGCCAGCAGCGCGTAGAACATCGGCTTGACACCCATGCGGTCGCGCGCCAGAAACAGGGTTTGCTGGTTGCGGTCCCACACCGCAAAAGCAAACATGCCGCGCAGGTGCTGCACACAGGCCTCGCCCCAGGATTCCCAGGCGTGGATGATCACCTCGGTGTCGCTGCGGGTGCGAAACACATGGCCCAGCGCTTTGAGTTCGGTGGTGAGCGCCTGGTAGTTGTAGATCTCGCCGTTGAAGACGATCGCCACGCTGTGGTCTTCGTTGAACAGCGGCTGCTGCCCGGTGGAGAGGTCGATCACCGACAGGCGCCGGTGGCCAAAAGCCAGGCCCGGCTCCATGTGCAGGCCCAGTTCGTCTGGACCGCGGTGCGCCTGCACATTGTTGATGCGCTCCATCAGCTGGGGCGCAAAGTCGCGTTGGCCGCGTGTGTCAAAAAGTCCGGCGATGCCACACATAGGAGTTGTTCAGGGAGTGGGGTGGTTGCGCTGGGTGGCTTCCAGCAACTGGATGATGGACGCACCATTGGCTTGCACAAAGCTTTGCAGGCGCTGCGCGCCTTCAGTGCCTGGGCCTTTGTCGGTGTAAAGAATGATGGCGGCCGCATCGTCGCCGTGCCCCTGCAGCTTCTGCAGCGCGCCATAGAGCTTGGCCTTGGCACTGCTGGCGGTCAGTTGGCCGTTGACCCAGTAGACCAGCCAGACCGTCAGGCGGTCGTCGGTGGGGCTGGCGGCTGCAGATGATTTCCGCAGTTCGCCCTGATAAATATTGGTCTGTTTGCTATCAAAAATGATGTTTTGAATGTTGCTGGTCACCTGTGCCCAGAACTCGTCTTTGGAGCGGACCAGCACGTTTTCAGAGCTGACCAGCTTGCGTTGGTAGTTTTGCTGGCGGTAGTAACCCAGGTACAGGCCGACGCGTTGGCCGCCTTGGGTGTAGGTGGTATTGATGCTGGCAGACGGGTTTTCAAAAGCAGGTGCCAACAGGACGGGTGTGTTGGCATCTGCCACCCAGTTGGCTGACAGTGCGGCCGGGGCGACGAGTTGGACTGGTGAGGCCGTATTGTTGTGCTCCAGCGCCCAGCGCGCGGCCAGTGGCAGCGCCAGAGTCAGCACAGCAAGCACGGCAAACAGTTCAAACGGGGGGCGCCTCGCAGGGCGCGCATCCGGCATGGGTTTGGTCCGAGTCACCGAGTCGAGGTCCGCCGCCGTCACGCTGGGCTCCGGTTCAGACCAGCGCGCACCGATCACAAACATCAACAAAATGACGATGCCAAAAAACACCCAGCCGTAGATAAGGTGGTCCACCCCAGCTGCCAGCTTGTTGCCCGACAAATGCCCCAGCATCACGATCATGTAGGCGCGCAGCCAGTTGGCAATCACCGGCACGATGATCGAGACAATGATGAACAGCACCCGGCGCTTGGTGGATTGGTAATTCAGGTAGGCAAACAAGGTGCCCACGGTGAGTGACGCAATCAGGTAACGCACCCCACTGCAAGCTTCGATCACCGACCAGCTGCCTGACGGGATGACAAACTGCAGGCCTTCGCGGTAGACCGGGATGCCACTCAGGCGCAGCGCCAGCACGGTGAAGTTGGCCGTCCAGGTCATCAGCTGGGGCATGGCAAATTCGCCAAATGGCACCGCAAAAAACAAAAATGCCAGGGGAAAAAGCAGCGCACGCGTCACCGTCAAGCCCAGCAAGGTCGGCACCAGCAACACCAGCATGGCCACCAACGCCAGCTGGGTCAGCGCGTTGACGGCAACCAAATCACCGAGCAGCCAGCCCAAGCCCACCAGCACCAGTGCGGCCAGCCCCCAGGCGTTGGGCTGTGGGTGCAGATGCGACAGATTCGTGCGCTGGCGCCAGACCATCCACAACACCAGCGGCAGCACCAGAAAACCGTGGGTGAAGGTCTCGGAGCGCCACCAAATGCCAACGATGGCGCTTGCTGTGTCGAAGTAGAGTGCTATTAAAACAAAAGCAAGCAGTGCAAACACCACAGCCGCGCTTGGCCAGTGGTGCATGGGTTTGAGTTGCACAGCGGTGGTCATGGGCAGGCTTGGGCGGGCAAATGGGCGTTGATTTTGGACAGGTGGGCATGCCAACTGTAATCGCTCAGCACCCTTTGCCGACCGGCAGTGCCAACCAGGGCACTGCGCTCAGGTGAAGCCAGCAGTGCACTGATCTGGGTGATGAAGTCGGCCGGGCTGGTGGCAGGCAACAACTCGGTGTCAGTGTCGGCTTGGATCGCCTGTGCGCATGCGGCAGATGCCACCACCGGGCGGGCCATGGCCATGGCCTCCAGAATTTTGTTTTGGATGCCACGCGCTACCCGCAAAGGCGCCACCACCACTGTGGCGTGCTGCAGATAGGGCCGCACATCCGCCACGGTGCCGGTCACCACCACCCCTGGGCCAGCCAGCGCCTGCACCGCGGGCGGTGGGCTGCGCCCGACGATGTAAAAACACAGCTGGGGCCACTGCTGGCGCAGGCTGGGCAGCATGTCAGCCACAAACCAGGTCACCGCATCGATGTTGGGCCAATAGTCCATGGCGCCGGTAAACACCAGCGGGATCTGTGTGGGCTGGTCTGTTTCGTTGGCAAATGGCGAGGGCCGTGCCAGGTCGGGCGCAAAAAACTCGGCGTCTACGCCGTTGCTGATGGCATCGACCGTGGCGGCGCTTTCTGGTGCCAACTGCTTGAACAAGCTGGCTTCGTTGTCGGTCACAAAAAAAGAGCGCTGGGCGCGTTGCGCCACTTTGCGTTCAAAGGTCAGCAGACGCTCGCCTTCACGCCGGTACAGCCAGGACAGCGGCCAGTGATGGTCGGGCGCGTATTGCGTCCATTTGGCAGAGTCCACATCCACAAAGTCCACCAACATCGGAACCTTGGACGACACCTCAATGTACTGCGCCATGACCGACGAGAAGATCACCACCGCGTCGATGTTGTGTTCAGCCAGTGTTTGTGTCACCCAGGTCCGCAAACCGGCATGTTGGTAGTAATGCTGGCTCAGCGATTGCCCGGTGAGCAAGCCGGCAAGGCTGCGCAATTTGGCGCTGCGCGGATGAATGCGCCCCACAAACAGATCTGGGCAGAGACCACGTACCGTGTCGAGGTAAGCCTCATCCGCCGGGTCGTCGATGAAGGTGCCCAAAAAGACGCGATGCGACTGCGTCAGGTGCTTGAGCAAATGGTAGGAGCGCACCTTGTCCCCCTTGTTGGGTGGGTAGGGCAGGCGGTGCACCAGGTAAAGCAGCTTGCCCATGGCGCGCCTCAGGCCAGGTTGCGCACGATGAACGGCCCCAGCCAGTTGGCCAGGCCAATGGGCATGCGCCGCCAGGTTTGAATCAGCAGCTTGAACTTGGCGTTGGATGGGTTGTTCTGCGGGATGCTGTCGCGCTTGTACAGGCGGTAGGCGTAGTGGAGCTGGGTCGGCTCAAAGCCCCAGTTTTTCTTGAAGGCGTAGGGGCCGGTGTCTTTTTTGCTGCGGCCGTAGTCAAACACCTTGAGCCCGCGCGCGCAGGCGCGGCGCATCAGCTCCCAGTATTTGAAGTCGTTGGCGGCCAGGTCACGCGCGGCCTCGTCATCCCCGGCGTAATAGGGCAGCACTTCATCGCGGAAGTAAAAGCTCAGCACGCTGCTCAGGGGTTTGCCATTGGGTGAGACCACGGTGAGCACTTCGCAGTCCGGGCCAAACACTTTTAAAAGGGCCTGGAAGTATTTCTTGGGCAAGGCCGGGGTGCCGTGGCGGTGCACGTTGTCGGCAAACAGCGCAAAAAAGCGGTCAGCGTTGCTGTCGATCTCGCTGCGCAGCTCGTTCTTGATACCTTTGCGCACCATGGCGCGTTGCTTGCGCGGAATGGCCAGCATGTTGGCCTCTTCTGTCGGCAGAATTTCTTTGCGGAAGGTCACATACAGCTCTTGCGTCGGCCAGTCCGGGTGGCGGTTGTCGACATGGCGCAGTTCCAGGTGGTCCACGTCCAAGCTTTCGGCGATTTTTTGGGCTTCCTGTTCCAGCGCGGCAGCTGCCTGCTCGTTGCTGGCTGCCACACCGCCATAGACTGTGAACGGCAGGCTGGTCAACGAGTTGCCAAACAGCCAGCTGTGGATATGGCCCAGCGGCAACACGCCTTCGATCTGTCCGTCAGTGCCCTCGACATACAAAAAATAGCTATCGTGTTTGAACACATCGGTGACGATGGTCTGCCAGCCTGCTCGGTGGAAAAACGTGGCCTGTGGGCAGGCCAGCACAAACGCATCCCAGCGCTGGGCGGTGGTGGTGTCGTGGGGTAGAAGACGTTTGACCTGTGCCATGCCGATGTCAGGCCGCCAGCGGCATAGGCGCAATCTGATTCACAAACACTTGGTCGACTCGGCCCCAGGTGAAGTCGCTCAGCAGACGGTCCAAGCGGGCCTGGGTTTGCCCGATGTTGACGTAGTGGCGGAACTGTGACTTGCGGTCAATGCCCGCAACGCGGGGTTGGTCAGGGTCGATCTCCCAGGGGTGGAAGTAAAACATGCCGGGCTGTTGGTCACGGGTGTTGACACGTTGGATCAGCCAGCGTGTCACCGGGTAGGGCAGCAGCCTGAAGTAGCCACCGCCACTGGAGGGGAAGTTGCGCTCAAACAGCCGCACGGTGGTGATCGGGATCTCGGTCAGCCCTGGTCGCACTTCATAAGCAAATCGCGGGGAATCCGGCATGCCGTAATGGTCGTGTGCTATCGGATAGATACTGGAGCTGTAGCTGTAGCCCGCTTCCAGCAATGTGTCGTAGGCCCACAAGTTGCCCTTGCCAATCGAGAAGCTCGGCGCCCGGTAGCCCAGGATACGCTGGCCGGAAAGGTCTTCGAGCAGCTTTTTGGCGCTGTCGATGTCGTTGAAGAACTCTTCGGGTGACTGCTCGCTGGCGCGGCGGTGGCCGTGGCCATGGCTGGCCAGTTCATGCCCGTTGTCGACAATCTGGCGCACCAGGTGAGGGTAACGCTCGGCGATCCAGCCCAGCGTGAAAAAGGTGGCGTGGGTGTTGTGCCGCGCCAGCAAGGCCAGGATGGTGTCGATGTTGCGCTCCACCCGGCATTCGCGGCTGTCCCATTCGGTGCGGGCGATATAAGGGGCGAAGGCCGAGACTTGAAAATAGTCCTCGACATCAATCGTCATCGCGTTGGTCAGACCTGTCATGTGCGTGCTTTGTCTTTGGCGCGTTGGCGGTGCTTCACGTCTCTTTGTCCGCAGGCGTGCCGCTGGCTGCTTTGACCAAGCGCTGCAGCATCACCAAAATTTCCAGGTTGATGCGCTCCAGCCGCAAGGCACTGGCTTCCAGACGGCGCAGGCGGATGTCGTACTGCTCAGCGTTCAGAGTAGCGATCTGGCCAGAGATAGCCTGGCCCAGGGCCGGCGGAAACTGTAGCTTGGCCAAGTCCGCGTCGGAGGCGTTGGCCGAGGACAGCTCCGAGATAAAAGAGTCAGTCCAGCCTGGGCCTTCGGGGGTGGAGACGGGTTTGGCCATGGAGACGGACTCATCGTTGATCTCGCTGACCACCTCGTTGACATCCTCTTCCGCAAAGTGGGTCTTGCTCGCCAGATAGCCCGACAGCAGCAGGCGATCACACACCAGATTGATGCGCCGCGGGATGCCGTTGGTGGCTTTGAAAATCGCTTCAAAGGCGGCGGCATCAAAGCTAGGGTGTTCCGGCTTGGCGCCAGCACATTTCAGCCGGTGTTCGATATAGGCCTGTGTCTCGGTCTGATCCAGCGGCCCGATGTGGCAGGTGGCGGTGACCCGCTGGCGCAGCTGCTGCATACCGGGGCTTTGCAAAATAGCGCGAAATTCGGGCTGCCCGATCAAAAAAGTTTGCAGCAGAGCTTGTTGGCCGTATTGAAAGTTGGACAACATGCGCAACTCTTCGACCGCCCGAGGGGTCAGGTTTTGCGCTTCATCAACGATCAGCAGACAGCGCTTGCCTTGGCTGGTGTGGCTGACCAAAAAGGCTTCCAATGTCATCAACAAGTCGGACTTGGAGACATCTTTGACCCGAACGCCAAAAGCTGCGCCCACCATGCGCAAGGTGTCTTCGGCATCGAGTTGGGTCGTCACCAAATTGGCGGCCACCACCTTGTCGGCATCCAGGCCGTCCAGCAGGCCACGAACGACGGTGGTTTTACCCGCGCCAATTTCGCCGGTAATAACGATGAAACCCTCGTTGCGCATGACGCCATACTCAAGGTAGGCCTTGGCACGTCTGTGTTGTTTGCTAGCGTAATAGAAGCGCGGGTCGGGGTTGATCTGGAATGGCTCGCTGCTTAATCCGTAATAGTCTGCGTACATGGGTCAAAACTGCACATTGAGGTTGCCTGTCACCGCATTTTCGGTGTAAGGGGTGGCAACGTTGTCAGACACCACCCGGCGCAGGCCCAGCGAAGCCGCTGAATTTTTGCCTACTTTGCCAGAGAGGTTGACGTTGAAAGAGTTAAGGGTGGTTTCGTCGGTCGTGGTGTTGCCGATGGTTTTTTGCCGAGACAGCACCATGCCCAATGAATAGTCAGGCGTCAAACGGTGGCTGTAATTGATGCTGAAACCGTTTTGGATGACGGTGGTGCCATCGGACAGGTTGTCAACGACATTGCTCACGGTGTCCAGGCGGTTGTTTTCGGTGCGTGTCAGCAAGAAGGTGATGGTGTCGCGGACACCCAGCAGGGCCAATGATACGTTTTGGCTGCGTTGAACCGAAATAGCGGAGGTTAGAAAGCTGTTGACCACCGGCGTGTTGGCGCTCAATCCATATTGTTGCAGCAGCGCGTTGACCTTTTGTGCCCGCTCTGCCGCCGTCAGGCCGCTGCCCTCTAGCTGGTTGTAAAACAAGTCGTAATAGTTGCCAACGCTGCCAGTGTTATTCTGATTTGGATTGGTTGAAACATCTTTCAGGTCAGAAAACCGCCAGACGGTGCGGGCAGTGCGATGCTCAAAACTCACATTGTGGGTATTGCCAAACGAGCGCTTGCCGGTTTGTGCCGATAGCTTGGTTGCCTCCGAGATCGCCCAGTCCAGTCCCATGGTGTGGGTGCTGTAGGACTGCTTGTCCAAGCTGGTGTAGTTGTTGGATTCTTGACCTGTTGTGGCTGACAACTTGACCTGGGGGGTCAGCTCGTAAGTCAGGCCCATGCTGTAGATGTTCGCCTCGGTGGTGCGGCCAGCGCTGTAGCTGGCTTGCTGGCGCGAGAGGTCGGCCGTCCAGCCCAGGCTGCGGTAAGCCGATGCATTGCTGACCTTGACCACACTGTTGCTGGTGGCGGTGTTGGAGACGGCTGCACTGTCGCTGGAGCTCACAGAGCGAGTAAAACGCGCTTCGTAGTTGGCAGCGTCACCTAGTCGACCCTTCACGTAGGGTGAGAGGTTGTAGGTGGCAACTTCGGTCCGGTTCGCGTTGACCGCGGTGTTATCGGTGGACTGGGTTCCAAAAGCGGAAATAGTCTGTTGCGAGATATTGCCGCTGAAATCCAGAAACGCCCAGTTGTCCACCGCTTCCAGCGTACCAAAGGTGTTGAGCGCATTCTGGTTGTGATTGCTGGCTGACCCCTGAGCGTAATCGACATGGGTCAGCGAATAGTCCAAATAGGTTTTGAGGCGGGCACCGTTGATATTAAGGTGGATACCGGGGCTGACTTCCGTGACCTGATCAGACTTGGCGTTTGTACTGCTGAGCGCCACGTTATTGGTCAGCGTCTCGGTCACCGATACCCGTGTCGTGACCGATACCGTCTGCGTGGCCGCACCCTGATCGGCGTCCTGAGCCCAGGCACTAGGTCCGGACAACAGCAACAACGCCGCGATGGGAGAGGTGACGCGCACAGGAGTCATGTTGCCTGCTCTAGCTGCTTGTCTTGGCCATACCCCGCGCCATAGCCATAGCTGTAGCCGTAGCCGCTCTTGAACAAGGCGCTGGCGCGGTTGAGCAAGAGCAGTTTGATAGAGCAGGCGTCAATGGTGGCCAGTGCTTGCTTGACCTCGGACTGCAGTGTTTTCCCGGCATGAACCACCACCACGATTTGCCCCATGTGTGTTGCCAGCACACGCGACTCGGTGGTAATCAGCAATGGCGGCGAATCAAAAATGATGATGCGATCCGGGTAGCGTGCGGCCATATCCTCCAGCAGGCGGGCCATGGCGTCACTGGCCAACAACTCGGTAGCACGCGGGTGTGGTGTGCCGCTGGGCAAAATGGTCAACTTCTCGACGTTGGTTTTGAGCAAAACAGACGACATGTCCAATTTGTCATCCTGCACCAGATCAAGCAGACCGGGGCCATCGGGCAGACCCAACATGCGCATGATGGAGGGGCGTGCCACGTCAGCATCCACCAGCATCACGGTGTTGTCCAGTTCGGTGGCAATGCTCATGGCCAGGTTGATTGAGGTGAAGCTCTTGCCTTCACCCGGCAAGGCACTGGTCACCATGATCAGGTTGCCATTGGCAATGATCGACGCCCCTTTGCCCATGGCGTTTCTGATCAGCGGTCGTTTGATGACGCGGTATTGGTCCGCAATCTCGCTGCGCGGCGAACTGGGGTTGATGATGCCCTCTTGCGTCAGTTTGTCCAAATCGAGTTCAATCCGCCGCGAGGTCGCCGCAGGTTTGGCGGGGTCCACTTCGGCGGCGGAGGTTGGCGCTTCGGTTCGTGGCGAAGCTGCGGCAGTGGGCGTGGCAGGCAGATCCACACCCGCTTGGCGCAGTTGTTCCAGCCGCTTGGCTGCCTGTTCAATCAAGCTACTCATAGGTGATTCATCCTGCCTGGTTGGACGTCAGGAACAGTATGGCCATTCCCAACCCGAACACAACTACCAGAGATCCGGTAGCGGTCAAAAATTTTAATAATTCTGACTTGCGACGCTGTGTCGCCCCGTCGTCCACCACCAACGACACCACGCCCAGCAGGGGCAAGCCCAACGCTTCACTCATGGTTTCTGGGTCGTAGAACACCGCCCGGATCTGGCTCAGTACAAAGGTCACAGCCAAGCCCGCTGCCAAAGCGGCTAGCAAGGCCAGTGGCATCAACAGCAGCCGATTGGGTGCCACAGGTTTGGGCGAAGCGCGAGGTGGATCAATCAGGCGGAAATCTGCAACGCCTGTCGCGCTGTCGAGATCTCCGGACATGGTGGCTGATTCGCGGCGTGACACCAGATCGTTGTAATTCTTCTTGTTGATTTCGTAATCGCGGTTGAGTTGGGCAAATTCGGCTTCAATCTGTGGTGCCGTTTTCATGGCTTCGCGTGCCTTGGCATAGCGTGCATCGTATTCCGCCACACGCGCCCTCAGCGAGGCGACCTGAACTTCTGACGTTGCCATGACCCGGTTCAACTCCTGATCGGCCAGCGTACTACCGGATGTCACTGCTGAAGGGTTGGCGAGAGCAGCTTTACGCAGATCCTGAATTTCTTTGTGTTTCTGTTCTTCCAGATCCTTGATCAAGCGTCTGGCCCCAATGACGTCCGGGTGCTGCTCGGTGAAGCGCTGCAACAAGGCGTCCAGATTACGTTTTTGTGCATCAATGCGGGCATCGATTTCGGGGGTGGAAATGGAACCCGCAGAATCGGACATCAGACTCTTGGAGTTGGCAGCACGCTGTGCATCGAGTTGCTTTCTGGCTGCGTCCCGCGCATTCTCTGCCTCGCGCAATTCCAGTCGGGCTTGCTGCAATTGTTCTGAAATAGCCCCGAGTTGACTGGCCATATCCCGCCCTTCGGTCGTCTGCAGGTCGATATTGCGCAGTTTGAATTCTTTGAGACGGGCCTCCGCCTCTTCGAGCTTGGCGACATAGGTCTTGATTTGCTCGTCTATGAATTTTTTGGCTGTGTCTGAATCCTGGCGCGAACTGCCCATGCTGGATTCAACAAAAATGGACACCAAGGACTGCACCACCTTTTTGGCGCGTTCTGGATTCGGGTCACGGTAGGACAGTGTGTAGATGTTGTCGCGCCCGACGTTCTTGATTTCCAGGGTTTTTGTTACCTGATCAATCAGCACATCCTGCTCTGCTTTTGAAGCGTTGCCCAGATCCAGATCCGCCATGCGGATGAGTTTCTCGACATTGGGGCGGGTGATCAGCGTGCGACTCAGCATCATCACTTGCTGCTCTACGTTGGGTTGCACTGCCAAGCCCGACATCAGTGGCTTCAGAATGGACTGGGTATCGACATAAATGCGTGCGCTGGCTTCGTATTTGTCTGGCACGGCCATCACCACAATGGCACCCACAACGGCCACTAACCAAGCCACGATCAGACCGCGCCAGCGGTGCTTCCACATGCCTCGAGCTATGGTTGCAATCTGGCTAATCAACTCATCCATGGGGAAAGTTCTTTTTTGGTCAAGGAAATAACGTCACAACTTCTACAAGACTCCGTTGGAGCCTTGTAGACGGCAGAGAAAATCAGAACCAGCCCTGAGGGATGATCAATACATCGCCCGGCTTCATCTCGACGTTGGCCGAGATGTCGCCGCGTTTGATCAGGTCTTTCAATCGCACAGAGTAACGCTTGTCGCCTTCAGCCGCGCGGGTGATAGAGGCGCCGTTGCCATCCGCAAAGTCGGTGAGGCCGCCCACGGCGATCATCACGTCAAGCAAGGTCATCTTTTGCTTGTAAGGAAGGGCCTGAGGTTTCGCTGCTTCACCCACCACACGGATCTGCTCACTGTAGGGGCCTACAAAGCTGGTGACGATCACGGTGACGACTGGGTCACGCACCAGTTTGCTCAAAGCCTTTTCAACATCTCGGGCGATTTCGGTGGACGTTTTGCCTTGCACCACGAGCTCATCAACCAGAGGTGTTGCCAGTTTGCCGTCGGGGCGGACCGGCACCGACATGGACAGCTCGGGATTACGCCAGACGATGATGTTCAGGTTGTCGCCTGGGCCGACGATGTAGTTGTAATCTGGCGTGGCCGCAATGGTTGGCGCAGCTGGGTAGTTGCCGCTGCTGGCGCAGCCAGCCAGCCAGAAAGCTGCCAAGCCCATGGTGATAACGCGGCCAAGGCGTGTGAAGATAGATGCTTTGAATGAGATGCTGGTCAAGATAATCCCCTGGGTAAAGCCGACGAGAAACTCGGGAAACGATGATGGCTTGATTTAAAGCAATATAACGCATTATTGCTGCAAGTCCTCGCTAGGAAACAAATCAGTTGCGATGTTGGTTCGCGTGTCAAGTGCGCATCTTGTCTATTGCCCTGCGGGCTTGTTGCCGCGCAGCACTGGGCGGATGAATTTGAGCAGCAATTGCTGCAGTGGATTGGCATTGCCGAACGGCCGCCAAGTGTGCTTGAGCTTCTGGTGATAAGCGTCAAAGTGCATGCCCCAGGGTGCCGCCTTGATCTCGCCGCGTTTGAGCAACACTTTGAGTACCGCTGTGCCCATCACGCCTGCGCACAGATCGCACGCCATGATGGTGGACGGCCCGCGCCTTTCCTGGAAATTCACAGCTTCGGGCGCTACCAGATAGTCGCGGTTCATCATGGCCGGAGACAGCCCCGCGATGAAGCGGGCGTATTGCTCTTGCTGTTCTTGTCCCTCTACCTTGAAGTAGTCTTCAAAACTCATGCCGGTTGGACTGAAGTAAAGAAAAGCGACTCCCATACCCAGCGGTGCGGCGGTGAGTGCAGGGATGCCTTTTTCGCGGCATTTCGCAAACACCATGCGTCGTGCAGGCAGGGCAAAAAAATCCAGTCCGTCTACATACACGTCGACATCTTTCAGAAAATCGTCCACGTTGTCCGAGGTGACGCCCTGCGGGAACAGGCGAACGTCGATTTCTGGGTTGATATCACGAGCGAGTTGGGCCACCGTGTCAATCTTGGGTTGCCCCATGAACGGCATGAAGGCGCCGGCCTGCCGATTCATGTTGTGGACATCAAAGTCGTCAAAGTCCGCAATGGTGAAGTTGGCCACCCCCAGGCGAGCCAGCGTGAACAAATGCGCGCCGCCCACTCCGCCAAGCCCTGCGATGGCGATGCGGGCCTTGCGCAGTCGTTCTTGCTCGTCTTGCGTAACCCACCCTATATTGCGGGAAAAGGCTTGGGCATACACGAACGGGTGTGAATTTTGATTTGAGTGGGACATCGTGGACCAGCCTCTCTGGGGCGCTTTCATTTGTATGAGTTTGTCATGAATCAGCCCTGTTTTGACGGCAGCGGTTGCGGGCTCGGTCGTTCAGTTTCCAATCGCGCTCATTGAACATTATTTTTCCAATAGACAGCCTTGGTTCTTCAGCTTCGATGAACACGCGGCAAGTCAGAAGTCGTAGTCCACGGTAATTGGTGCATGGTCGGAGAATTTTTCCGCTTTGTAAATGGCCACCGACCGGGCGCAGGCGGCCAATTGCGGTGTCGCCAAGTGGTAGTCGAGCCGCCATCCAACGTTTTTGGCATAGGCTTGGCCGCGGTTGCTCCACCAGGTATAGGCCTCGTCCGTTGCTGTTGGGTGCAACTGTCGGTAGACATCCACTATGCCGCCATCACTCAGTAGCTTGGTCATCCAGGCGCGTTCGTCTGGCAAGAAGCCAGAGTTTTTCTGGTTGCCTTTCCAGTTTTTGAGGTCGATTTCTTGGTGAGCGATGTTGACATCGCTGCACACAATGAAGTCGCGGGTGGCTTTGAGTTGTTGCAGATGGGGGTACATCCGTGCCAGAAAGCGGTATTTGGCGTGTTGACGATCTTCACCGGAGGAGCCGCTGGGAAAGTAGCAGCTAATGATGGAGCGCTTGGCGCTGGGCGTGTCAAAGCGCAGTTCCAGGTAGCGCCCCTCTGCATCAAACTCGCCACCATCAAAACCGGCAATCACCTCACTGGGTTCTGCGCGGCTGTAGACACCCACGCCTGAATAGCCTTTTTTGTCGGCCAGATGAAAGTACCCCGGCATACCCGCAAGGTGTTCAAACCGGTCGGCCAGGTCTGGGGCCTGCGCCTTGATTTCCTGCACGCAAATACAATCCGGGCTGGTTTCGCGGATCCAGGCCTCCAGCCCCTTGCTGGTGGCAGAGCGAATACCATTGAGGTTCAGGCTGGTTAATTTGAACAAGGAAGTCCCCATGTCAGAGTGTGTCGAAATCGAAACCTGTACCAGCCTAGGCCAAGACCATCTGGCGCAGGACTTTGTGCAGTTTGCGGTGGCAAGCGGTGTGCTGCGCTTTGGCGAATTCAAGACCAAAGCAGGTCGCTTGAGCCCCTACTTTTTTAATGCCGGCTTGTTCGACGACGGTGCCAAGCTGAGCAAATTGGCGCAATTCTATGCGCAGCGTCTGCTAGGAAGCGGCATCGAATTTGACATGATCTTTGGCCCCGCTTACAAAGGTATTCCGCTGGGCGCGGCGTTGGCGGTGGAGCTGGCCCGACTCGGCCGCAATGTTCCGTTTGCCTACAACCGCAAAGAAATCAAGGACCACGGTGAAGGCGGCTCCTTGGTTGGGGCGCCGCTGCAAGGTCGTGTACTGATTGTTGACGATGTCATGTCCGCAGGCACGGCGGTGCGCGAATCCATTGCACTGATCCAGCAGGCTGGGGCAACCGCCCATGCGGTGGTGATTGCATTGGACCGCCAGGAAAAAGCCACGGAAAACGGTCAGGACGTCAACCACAGCGCGGTGCAGTATGTGCAAAACCATTTGGGCTTGCAGGTTGCCGCGGTTGCCCGACTCAACGATTTGTTGCAGTACCTAGAGCACCACAGCGTGCCCGGCTTGGCCGATGCGCACGAGCGGGTCAAGGCATATCGCACCCGTTACGGCGCAGGCGGGGCATGAGCAGCGCCCTTGCACTCGGCTTCTTTAGGCGCGGTGGCGGGCTGATTGGGACCCTGTCATGGGGTTGGTTGACGGTGCTGGGGTATGGTGTGAATCTGGCTCCCGCGGTGGCGCAAACCCTGCAGCCCACCCCTGAGATCTACACCTGCTTGGATGCTCGGGGGCGCAAACTCACCTCGGATCGGCCCATTGCCGAGTGCCGTGACCGGGAGCAAAAAATCCTCAACCCCAGTGGTACCGTCAAGACCCGGGTTGGCCCCACACTCACCGCCAGAGAGCGCGCTGATTTGGAGGCCAAAGACAAGGCCGAGCAAGCCCAGCGCGCCGTGCTGGAAGAAGAGAAACGTCGAGACCGCGCGCTGCTGATGCGTTACCCCACAGCCGCTGCGCACCAGAAAGAGCGTGAAAACGCACTGGAAGTCATCAACCGGGTCAAACAAACTGCGCTGGTGCAGGTCACCGAATTGCTGGCGCAAAAGGCCAAACTCACAGATGAGATGGCTTTCTACGAGAAAGACCCTAGCCGCACCCCGCCAAAGCTCAAGCGCCAGCTGGACGAAACCAACCAAACCCTGGCCGCACAAGGCCGTTTTCTGGCCGACAAGGATGCCGAAGTCGCACGGGTCAATGCTCGCTTTGATGCCGAGCAGCAGCGTCTGGTGCCGCTGTGGCAGCTGGCCACAGCCCCCAAGCCCGATTAACCGGCGAGTTTTTGACGCAACAGGTCGTTCACCTGTTGCGGGTTGGCCTTGCCTGCGCTGGCTTTCATGATCTGACCCACCAGCGCATTGAGTGCCTTGGCATTGCCCGCGCGGAACTCATCCACGTTTTTCGGGTTAGCCGCTAGCACGGTATCCACGATTTTTTCCAAGGCGCTGGTGTCGTTCATCTGCTTGAGGCCTTTGGCGTCGATGATGGCATCGACCTCTTGGCCGGGTTCGCTCCAAAGCACATCGAGCACCTGGCGCGCCGCGTTGTTGGACACGGTGCCATCGTGAATCCGGCCGATGAGTTTTGCCAACTGTTGCGCAGATACCGGGCTTGCCGTGATGTCGGCATCCACCGCATTGAGCCTGCGGGACAGCTCGCCCATGATCCAATTACCGACCAATTTGGGTTGATCGCAGGCCGCAGTGGCTGCTTCAAAAAAGCTAGCAATATCCCGGCTCTGGGTAAGGGCTGTGGCATCATAATCTGATAAACCGTAGTCCTTGACAAAGCGTGCAGCCATGACCCGTGGCAACTCGGTCATGCCAGCGCGCACGCGCTCCACCCACTCCGGTGCAATCACCAGCGGCGGCAAATCCGGGTCGGGGAAATAGCGGTAGTCGGCGGCGTCTTCCTTGGTGCGCATGGCGCGGGTTTCGCCCGTGTCGGGGTTGAACAGCACGGTGGCTTGCTGGATGGCGCGACCATCTTCAAGCTCATCAATCTGCCAGCGGATCTCAAAATCAATCGCCTGCTGCATGAATTTGAAGCTGTTCAGGTTCTTGATCTCGCGCCGGGTACCCAGCGGTTCACCGGGTTTGCGCACCGACACGTTGGCGTCGCAGCGGAAGCTGCCTTCCTGCATATTGCCATCGCAGATACCGATCCAGGTGACGATCTTGTGCAGTTCCTTGGCGTAAGCCACCGCCTCGGCTGTGGAGCGCATGTCGGGCTCGGTGACGATCTCCAGCAGCGGCGTGCCAGCGCGGTTCAGGTCGATACCGGTCTGGCCGATGAAGTCTTCGTGCAGCGATTTGCCCGCGTCTTCTTCGAGATGGGCGCGCACCAGGCGCACCGATTTTTTCTCGTCGCCCAGGTAAAACTCGACCGAGCCGCCCTGCACCACCGGGATCTCAAACTGGCTGATCTGGTAGCCCTTGGGCAAGTCAGGGTAGAAGTAGTTTTTGCGGGCAAAAATGCTGCGTGGCGCGATGTGGGAACCCAGCGCCAGGCCCAGCTCAATGGCCCGCTCGACCGCGCCCTTGTTCATTACCGGCAGGGTGCCCGGCAAGGCCAGATCCACCGCGCAAGCCTGGGTGTTGGGTTCGGCACCAAATGCGGTGGATGCCCGGCTGAAGATCTTGGACTGGGTGGACAGCTGGGCGTGCGTCTCGAAACCAATCACAACCTCGTAACCCCTTACCAATAGGGACTTTTGTGCTACAGATTTTGTATCCATTTGGTGCTCGTTCTCAGATGCCTTCAGGGCGCCGGGTATGCCAGTCGGTGGCTTGTTGGAAGCGATGCGCCGCATTGAGCAGGCGCGACTCGGTCAGATGGTTGCCAATCAACTGCAACCCGACCGGTAGGTTTCCTGCGCCAAAACCCACTGGCAGGCTCATGCCAGGCAGGCCCGCTAGGGAGGCAGGCAGGGTGAAGATGTCGGCCAAGTAGTCAGCCAGCGGATCGTTGCCATGGCCGCCAAGTGCCCACGCGCCCGTCGGCGCCACTGGCCCGGCGATCACATCGCATTGTTGGAAGGCTTGCTGGAAGTCGTCCGCAATCATGCGGCGGATCTTTTGCGCCTGCAGGTAGTAGGCGTCGTAATAGCCGTGCGACAGCACATAGGTGCCGATCATGATGCGCCGCTTAACCTCATCGCCAAAGCCCTCGGCGCGGGTTTGCTCGTACATGTCGTTGAGGTCTTTGAAATCTTTGGCGCGGTGGCCAAACTTCACCCCGTCAAACCGGCTCAGGTTGCTCGACGCTTCGGCGGGGGCGATGATGTAGTAGACCGGGATCGACAGTTCGGTGCGTGGCAGCGAGATCGGCACCAGTCGGGCGCCCAGCGCCTCGTATTCTTTGAGCGCGGCATCCACCGCAGCACGCACATCGGGCGCCAGGCCTTCACCAAAAAACTCGGCGGGCACACCAATGCGCAGGCCATCAATGGGGTCCGCCAGTTTGCGGGTGAAATCCTCGGCAGGCACCGCCAGCGAGGTGGAATCCCGATCCGGGTCTGGACCACACATGGCCGACAGCACCAGAGCGCAGTCCTGCGCTGTGCGTGCCAGCACACCGGCTTGGTCCAGACTGGAGGCAAAGGCCACCATGCCGTAGCGTGAAGCTCGCCCATAGGTTGGCTTGATGCCGGTGATGCCGCAAAACGACGCGGGTTGACGGATGGAGCCGCCAGTGTCGGTGCCGGTGGCTGCTGGCGTCAGGCGGGCCGCCACTGCTGCGGCACTGCCGCCCGAGGAGCCGCCTGGTGTGCGGCTGGTGTCCCACGGGTTTTTTGCGGGGCCAAAGGCCGAGTTTTCATTGGCCGAGCCCATGGCGAACTCGTCGCAGTTGAGCTTGCCCAGCGTCACCACTCCCGCATCCGCCAGACGCGTCACCACCGTCGCATCAAACGGTGAGTGGTAGTTCTCCAACATGCGCGAGCCTGCCGTGGTGGCGAAGTCCCGGGTGACAAAAATGTCCTTGTGCGCAAGCGGTACACCTTCCAGTGCGCCGCCAGTGCCTGCAGCCAAACGTGTGTCAGCGGCGCGAGCCTGAGCCAGCGTGGCATCTGTATTGGTGTCCAGAAAAGCGCCCAAGTTGGCATGTGACTGGGCGCGTGCCAAGAAGTGCTGTGCGGTTTCTACGGCAGATACCTTGCGGCTGCGTAGTTGGTTGGCCAGTTCGGCCAAGGTCAGATCGTGAAGATCGGTAGATTGCGTCATGATGAAAATGGGTTTGGCTTACTCAATGACCTTGGGTACCAGGAACAGGCCGGACTCGACCGCAGGTGCGCTTTGTTGGTTGGCTTCGCGCTGGTTGGGTTCGCTGACAACGTCTTCGCGCAGGCGCAACGCCATGTCGCCCGCCACATCCACTGGGTGCGCCAGAGGCACGACGCCCGAGGTATCCACCAGACGCATTTTTTCAACCACGCCGAAAAAATCATTGAGTTGTGAACACAGGCGTGTGCGCTCATCGGGTTGGAGGCCAAGTCGCGCCAAATGCGCGAGTCGGTCGATGTCAGCAAGGGTCAAGGACATAGTTTTTTCGATTGCAACAAGGTGTAAATCAGGGTTTTAGCGGCCCCGCTGCGCAGCTTGGCCTGGGGCGATAGGGTATTATCCCGCCTTTGGGCAGCAGTCCAAAACGGCACGGTTGATTGCCAAAAAAAGCTATTTTGAACACATTACAGGGTGACAAGCGAGCCGAAGCGCTGTTTGTACTCGAGAGGACCGATTCATGTTTGGAGTATTCCGTCAGTATTTCTCCACTGACCTCGCCATTGACCTGGGCACCGCCAACACCCTGATTTACGTACGTGACAAGGGTATTGTGCTGGACGAACCCTCGGTGGTGGCGATTCGCCACGAAGGTGGCCCCCAAGGCAAAAAAACCATCCAGGCGGTGGGCAAGGAAGCCAAGGCCATGCTGGGCAAGGTGCCTGGCAACATTGAGGCGATCCGCCCGATGAAAGACGGCGTGATTGCCGACTTCACCGTCACCGAGCAGATGCTCAAGCAATTTATCAAGATGGTGCATCCGCGTTCGGTCTTCCGGCCCAGCCCGCGCATCATCATTTGTGTGCCTTGTGGATCGACCCAGGTGGAGCGCCGAGCCATTCGTGAAAGCGCTTTGGGTGCTGGCGCCAGCGATGTGTACCTGATCGAAGAGCCGATGGCGGCTGCCATTGGCGCCGGTTTGCCAGTGTCCGAAGCTTCTGGCTCGATGGTGGTCGACATTGGCGGCGGCACCACCGAGGTGGGAGTCATCTCGTTGGGCGGCATGGTGTACAAGGGCAGCGTGCGGGTGGGTGGCGACAAGTTTGACGAGGCCATCATCAATTACATCCGTCGCAATTACGGCATGCTGATTGGCGAACCCACCGCAGAATCGATCAAGAAAAACATTGGCTCAGCCTTTCCCGGTAGCGAGGTGCGTGAGATGGAAGTCCGCGGCCGCAACCTGTCCGAAGGCGTGCCACGCAGCTTCACGATCTCGAGCAACGAGATACTGGAAGCGTTGACTGACCCGATCAACAACATCGTTTCGGCCGTGAAAAACGCGCTGGAACAAACTCCCCCAGAACTTGGTGCAGACATCGCCGACCGCGGCATGATGCTTACCGGCGGTGGTGCTTTGCTGCGTGACCTGGACCGCTTGCTGGCTGAAGAAACCGGTCTGCCCGTGTTGGTGGCAGAGGATCCGCTGACCTGCGTGGTGCGTGGTTGCGGCATCGCGTTGGACCAGATGGAACGTCTGGGCTCCATCTTCACCAGCGAATAAGTAGCGGGAATCAGCGATGCCGCTGGGTACGCTGGACAGAACCCCGCCGCCTTTCTTTCGGCAGGGACCATCGGCGCTGTCCCGGTTGGTCTTTTTTGGCGTTCTGGCGCTGCTGCTGATGGTGGCAGACAAGCGTTTTGGCGTCATCAAGCCAGTACGTGCCGCGATTGCAACTGGGATTTATCCTTTGCAGTGGGCCATGTTGCAGCCGGTTTTATGGGCGCGGGACAGCGGCAAGTACCTTGATTCTTTGAGCACCTCTCGCGCCAATGAGGCTGCCGCCCAGTACCGGCTGGGGCTGCAATCGCAGCGGGCACAGACGGTGGAACAGCTGACTCTTGAGAACGCCCGACTTCGTCAATTGCTGGGTTTGCGCGCGCGGGTCAATACGCCTGCGCTGGCCGCGCAAATTCTCTACGACGCGGCTGACCCATTTACCCGCAAGGTCATCATCGACAAGGGTTCTCTGGCTGCGGTACACGAAGGTTCGCCTGTGCTTGACGAATTGGGCGTATTGGGGCAAGTGACACGGGTGTACCCGCTGGTCAGTGAGGTGACGCTGATCACCGATCGCAACCAGGCTATTCCAGTCCTCAATGCCCGCACCGGGCTGCGCGCATTGGCGTTTGGTGATGACACGCTGGGTGATGGTTCGCTGGAGCTAAGGTTTCTGGATGCCAATGTGGATCTTCACGCCGGTGACCTGTTGACCACCAGCGGTGTTGATGGGGTTTATCCACCCGGACTGCAAGTGGCGCGGGTTAACAAGATCGAGCGTGGTTCAGATTCTGCTTTTGCGCGGGTGCGGTGTACCCCGGTGGCCGCCACAACCAGCAGCCTGCATGTGTTGGTACTTCAGCCTTTGGCTGGACAAATTCTGGCTCGCCCCGAACCAACGGTCAGTGCCCCTGTTGCTAAAGCCAAAGGGAGTACACCGTGATGATGCCGCGCGGCCAGCAGTTGTTGTTGCCAGCTAATCCCTGGTTTATCTGGGGCAGCTTGATCGCTGCGCTGGCGCTGAACATGCTGCAGAACATGGGGCTTTGGGGGCACGCCGCTTGGATACCTGATTTGGTGGCATTGATCCTGGTTTTTTGGGCTATCCATCAGCCACAGCGTGTTGGTATTGGCGCTGCTTTTTTGCTAGGTCTGGTGATGGATGTGCACCAGAGCGCGTTGCTCGGGCAGCATGCATTGGCCTACAGTGCGCTGAGTTTTCTGGCGATCGGCATCCATCGACGCATTTTGTGGTTCTCGGTGCCCAGCCAGGCGCTGCAGTTGCTGCCGTTGTTTGCAGCGGCGCATGCCCTGACGGTCGTGATTCGACTGCTGACCGGGGATTTTTCGCCCGGTTGGTCGGTGGTGTTGTCCCCGCTGATTGAGGCCTTGTTGTGGCCGGTGGCGAGTGTGCTGTTGCTGTTGCCGCAGCGCCAGGCGCCTGACCGCGACGAAAATCGTCCGCTGTAGCCCATGACGGTGATCCGTAACGTTCAGGCTGAGCTGTCGCGTTTTCGCGTGCGGGTGCTGGTGGCAAGTATTGTGGTGGTGGTGTGTTTTGGGCTGGTGGTGGCGCGGCTGGTTTACTTGCAGGTCACGCGCCACGACGATTTGCTGGCCCAGGCAGAAAACAACCGCACCGCCATCGTGCCGATCGTGCCCAACCGGGGGCTCATTCTGGACCGCAATGGGGTCGTTCTGGCCACCAACTATTCGGCTTACACGCTGGAGGTTACTCCCTCCAAAGTGGACAATTTGGAAAAGACGATCGACGATTTGGCCAAGGTGATTGACATCACCCCGCGCGACCGCAAACGTTTCAAGAAACTGCGTGAAGAAGGCAAAAGTTTTGAGTCGGTGCCGCTGCGCAGTCGGCTCACCGATGAAGAAGTGGCTCGATTTGGTGCCCAGCGCTACCGGTTTCCAGGTGTGGAGATCAAGGCACGCCTGTTTCGCAACTATCCGTTTGGGGCACTGGCCAGCCATGTGATTGGTTACATCGGCCGTATCAACGCGAAAGAAAAAGAAGCACTGGAAGAGTCCGACGATCCGGCCAATTACCGTGGGACCGACTACATTGGCAAACTGGGTGTAGAACAAAGTTTTGAGCCGCAGTTGCACGGTATCACCGGTGTTGATTCGATGGAAACCTCGGCCGGTGGGCGCGCCACCCGGCGCCTGACCAGCCAGCCGTCCACACCCGGCAACTCCATCAAGCTGTCCATCGATATCAAGCTGCAAAAGCTCATCGAGGATCTCTATGGTGATCGCCGTGGGGCGCTGGTGGCGATTGACCCGAAAACCGGACAGGTGCTGGCCTTTGTCAGCAAGCCCACCTTCGACCCGAACCTGTTTGTGGAGGGCATTGACCAGGACAACTGGCAGTCGCTCAACGAGTCCATCGACAAGCCGCTGCTCAACCGGGCGCTGCGTGGGACCTACCCGCCGGGTTCCACTTACAAACCGTTCATGGCGCTGGCGGCCCTGACCACTGGCAAACGCAGTGCCAGCACGCTGATCAACGATCCGGGCTATTACATGTTTGGCGGTCACCGTTTTGGCAGCCCCGAGAGCGATCGCACCGGGGTGATGGACATGCGTGCTGCCATCCTTTATTCCAGTAACGCCTATTTCTACTCCCTGGCCAATGAACTTGGCGTGGACGCGATGCACGACTTCATGGCCCCGCTGGGGTTTGGGCAGCTAACGGGCATCGACATCCAGGGTGAGGTGCGTGGTGTGTTGCCCAGCCAGGCCTGGAAACGCAGCTATTTCAAGCGCCCGGAACAACAAAAATGGTATGCCGGTGAAACCATTTCTCTCGGCATTGGCCAAGGTTACAACAGCTTCACCATACTGCAGTTGGCCCAGGCGGTTGCCACCCTGTCCAATGGCGGCGTCAAGCACAAGCCCCGTTTGGTGATTGCCACCCAAGACGCACGCACCCGGGTTGAGACGCCGCTGGCGCCAGACCCGGCTGTGAATCTGGGTTTCAAACCTGAGAATGTGGACATCGTTCGCCGCGCCATGGTGGGTGTGGCGCAGGAGGGCACCTCATCGCGCGTTTTTGCCGGCGCAGGCTATGTCAGTGGCGGCAAAACTGGCACCGCACAGGCGGTGTCCCTGGGCAAAAACGAGAAATACAGCGCCATCCGCATGGAAGAGCGCAAACGTGACCACGGGCTGTACATCGCTTTTGCGCCCGCCGATGATCCCAAAATTGCACTGGCTCTGATTGTTGAAAACGCGGGGTTTGGAACGACGGCTGCAGCGCCTATCGCCCGGCGTGTTTTTGACTACTGGCTGCTCGGGCAATACCCCAGCGAAGAGGACATGGTTGCGGTCAGCCGTGGTCAGGCGACAGCACCCATTGGCAAGCCGCGCCTGGCCTCTGAAATTCCTTTGCCCGCAGGGGGTGACATCCCAACCGGGGTCGCTGTGGCGATGGGTACGGTTGCGTCACAAGTACCCAATGTCGCTGCGTCAAGTGCCGTTGCCGCGTCAGCAGCCCCGCGCGCGGCCATGCCAGTGGCATCCGCCGCCAGCGCGCCTACGCGTAGGTAATGCGGTTGCGGCCGTCCTGTTTGGACTGGTACAGCGCAGCGTCGGCCCGAGCCGTCAGTGTGTGCACATCGTCACCAGGCTGCGCCAGTGCCATGCCGCCCGAAATCGTGATGGACAACACCAGCTCCTGGGTGCGTCGGTCGCGGATCTTGAGCGCCTTGATTCGCACCCGCACCAGCTCCGCCACCTTGAAGCAGGCGTTCGGCGAGGTTTGCGGCAACAGCATGGCAAATTCTTCGCCGCCGTAACGTGCGACGCTGGCAACGCTGCCTTGTGGGATGCAGCTTTTGAGCACCTCTCCCACGGCTTGCAGCACCCGATCACCTCTGACATGACCATGGGTGTCGTTGACATGTTTGAAATGGTCAATGTCAAACATGATCAGCCCGTGCACGCGCTCGTTGGACACAGGCTGTGCCAGCATGTCGGCGAGTTTTTGATCAAAGCCTTTGCGGTTGAGGATCTGCGTCAAAGTGTCAATCAGCGCCTCATTGCGGACTCGGTTGAGTTCTTGCTGCAGCCGCTGGATCTCGGACTGGCTGCCTTTCACCTCAGACTCCAGCGCCTGGGTTGAGCTGCGCATGCGCGCCGTGTCTTGGATCGCCTGTAGCACCATCGGTATGGCCAGGTTGGCGTTGATTGTTTGCAAGTCTGAAGCCAGGGTTTCCAACTGATCGCTGAACTGGCCTGCACGCTGCCCGGTACTGCCTGCCGAATCGGCCAGTGTGGCCATGACTTTTTGCAGGTCGTTGCCGATGCGATGCATTGCCTGGGGATCGACTTCGGCCACATAGGCGTGGAACAACTGCCACAGGTCATCGTCCGTTAGCCGGTGCTTGGCCTGCACCAGAAGGTCCATCGCATGATTCAGCCGGGCATTGGTGCCAGCCGCATACTCATACCAGACGGTATAGGTCAGCGGGTTGAACGCCGCGTCGTGCTGGGTCATGCGCATCAGCACAATGCGCAGCAGTTCAGCGCTTTGTTCTTTCGACTGTGGATAACGCAAGATGGGCTTTCTGCGGGCGGTGGAAGTCCTTGGGGCGCCGATGAGCGTCAATCAGCGCAAAAAGGCGTCGTATCCGGTTTTCAAAATCAGGGCGCTGACGACCAACAGAAACACCACACGCACAAAGCCGGTGCCGTGTTTCAGGGCCATGCGTGTCCCCAGCAGGCTGCCCAGCACATTGGCCAGCGCCATCACCAAGACAAAATGCCACCAAATGTGCCCTTTGGCGATGAATAACGCCAGTGCCGCCACGTTGGTGGCGCAGTTGATCAGTTTGGCAGCGGCCGACGCACTTAAAAAATCGTAGCCCAACACACGCACAAACAAAAACACCAGAAAGCTGCCGGTGCCTGGGCCAAAAAATCCGTCGTAAAAACCGATCACCAGGCCAATTCCGGCGGCAAAGAGTTGCTCTTGTACACCTGAGAACCGGGGGCTGTGGTGGCGCCCCAGCTCTTTTTTGGCCAGCGTGTAGAGCAGCACTGCCAGCAGCACCAAGGGCAACACCTTGCGCAAAAAATCTGGTGAGATCACCGTCACCAGCCAGGCGCCAGCAAACGAGGCCACCAGGCCAGCCACAGCGGCCGGCCACAACGCCGACCAGCGCATCTGCACCTGGCGGCTGTATTGCCAGGTGGCAAAGGCCGTGCCCCACAAAGACGCGCCCTTGTTGGTGCCAAACAGGGTGGCTGGATGGGCGCTTGGGAAGGTTGCAAACAGGGCTGGGACCAAAATCAGGCCGCCACCGCCCACGATGGCATCGACAAAACCGGCAAACAGACTCGCCAACGAAACAATAATTAATTCCATGCTGCCATTGTCGCATTGGCGGCCCTTCAACCAGCTTCGTTTTGTATAGCTAGCATCCCTTGTGTGACAAGGGCTAGAAGGCAAAAATGCTTATATCGCCGTATTGGGGTCGCGGCCAATAAAAAAGGCACCGGCTAAGCCGGTGCCTTGTCTCATCGTTATTTGACCTCTTCGGGTCTGTCTCCTGGGGCCTCTCACCATGCCTGGACGTGACGCCCGGGTGATGCAGCCACTGTAAGCGCTTTGGCGTCGTCTGGATATCAGGGCATACCCTTGTACGGTGTCACCTGGCGCCACATTTTTACGGAACCAGGGGCTGATGCGCGGTTGGCACCTCAGCCGATCGACTCCACTTGGCGTGACTGCTGGTAGGCGGAGCCAAAGCGGTTGGCCAGCAAATCGGGCAGGGCCACCTGCTCTTGTTTGATGAAGCCGGACTGCGGCAGCTTTTTCTCGCGGAACAGATCGATGGCGCCGCAGATGCCTGCAGCGGTGGTGATCTGGATAGCGCTCATTGGATTGGTCTCGGAGCGGTCGGCAAAAATCTTGCGTGCGAACACCTCCTGCATGAACTTGCCGTCGCATTCACCGCTGACGGTGACAAACACCAGCACCACATCCTGCATCGTCAGTGGCACCGATTTGCGCAAAATGGCTTTGAGATTCTCCGGGTCATGCTGCATGCCGAGTTCTTGCAGCAGCATTTTCATGATGGCGCCGTGACCGGGGTAACGCACGGTTTTGTAGTCCAGCGTCTGCACTTTGCCCTTGAGGGTGTCACACAGGGTGCCCAGCCCGCCCGAGGTGTTGAAGGCCTCGTACTCGGTGCCGTCCAGGCTGAAATGCTCCATGCCTTCAAGGGGCAGCACCTCGATCACGTTGCCGTCACGGATGGCTTCGCAGGGGTGACAGTACTCGTTGATCAAACCGTCCACGCTCCAGGTCAGGTTGTATTTGAGCGAGTTAGTGGGAAACGCCGGCAGCGCGCCGACGCGCATCTTGATCTCGTGCAGATCGGTGAACTTGCGGCTCAGGTGGTGGGCCACGATACCGATGAAGCCTGGCGCCAGCCCGCATTGCGGCATGAAGGCCGTTTTGGCACCTTCCGCCAGCGCCATGATCTCGCGTGTGGCGGCCATGTCTTCGGTCAGATCAAAGTAATGGCAGCCCGCTGCCTTGGCTTGGGTGGCGACGGTCAGCGCCAAGTGGTAGGGCAAGGCGTTGACGACAGCATCAAAGCCCACCATGCTGTCGTGCAACTCGGTCACGTCCGAGGTGTCGATCAGCGCAGTCTGCACCGGCAAATGGGCGAGCGCCTTGAGTGCCACCACGCTGCAGTCAACCACCTTGACCTGGTAGTCACCGCTTTGTGACAACCAGGCCGCGATGGTTTGGCCGATGTGACCGGCACCCATTAAAACAACACGCATGACTTTCTCCTAGCTATTGGTGGAATGCCGCAAGTTTAGGGAGCATATGTGTCGAAAGTGATGGTTTATACGCCGAAATATCTCTTTTATATGTCGTTATGATGCTCGGATTGTCACTACGTCAAATACGCTGCCCATGACTTCTGTTTCCTTGCCGACACCCCCCGCCTTGCGCGACGCGCTGGACCGCGAACTGCTGGCCCTGCTGCAAGTCAATGCGCGGGAATCGGCCGCCAACCTGGCGCGCCAGTTGGGTACGGCGCGTACCACGGTGTTGTCACGCCTGAACCGTCTGGAGCGCGAAGGTGTCATTGCCGGCTACACCGTGCGCTTGGCCCAGGACATGCTCAACCAGGGCCTGCAGGCTTTTGTGGGCTTGACGGTGCAGCCCAAAGCCGGGCGCGATGTTGAGGAGCGGCTGCAACGCATGCCCGAGGTGCGCCAACTGTGCGCCGTGAGCGGCGAGTGCGACTACATGCTGCTGTTGCGCGCAGAGTCTGCGGTGCGGCTCAACACCTTGCTCGATGACATTCGCAACCTCGAAGGCGTGGTGAAAACCACCACCTCGGTGGCGCTGGCCTGGAAGATTGAGCGCATCTGACAGCCCGGCCCACCCGGTGTATGGCGTTGGCAGGCCTCGCAAAGGCTTGTAATAACCCCACAGCCTTCGAACGGCGGTTGCGTCACGGTCTTTTGCGAAAATTCGCATGCGTTTCTACAAGTCGTTGGGTCAGGCCAATTCCTGACATACCTATAAAAGTTCACTTGCCATGCGTAACAACCTCCCCGTGAGCCAGCAGGAGTACCCGTTCCCTGCCTCCGAGACGCTGCTCTCCACCACCGATCTGGAGAGCCATATCACCTACGCCAATGCGGCGTTTGTGCGCACCAGCGGTTTTGCCGCACATGAACTGCTTGGTCAGCCCCACAACATGGTGCGCCACCCGGACATGCCGGTGGAGGCGTTTGAAGACATGTGGCGCACCCTCAAAGACGGTCAGTCCTGGCGGGCGCTGGTGAAAAATCGACGTCAGAATGGCGATCACTACTGGGTCTGCGCCAATGCCGCTCCGATGCGGCGCAACGGAAAACTCACCGGGTATCTGTCGGTGCGCACCTATCCCCCACGCCGCGAGATCAATGCCGCGGCGCAGCTCTACGCCCGCTTCAAAGCCGGCCAGGCCGCCGGGCTGGCCTTTCACCGTGGGCTGGTGGTGCGTACCGGACTGATGTCCTGGACCAGCGCCCTGCAGTTGTTGCCCACCGCCTGGCGGGTGCGCTTGCCGCTTTTGGGTGTGGGTCTGGTGACGGGGGCGGTGCTGGCGACGTCGGGCTTGGGCGCGGGGGCCCTGCTGGCCTGTGGTGCCGCACTGTTGTTCAGCCTGTTGCTGGCAGACGTGTTCATCGAGTCGCAAGTCACCTCGCCGCTGCGGCATGTCAAGGCGGCGGCGCATCAGGTGGCAACGGGCGAGCCCGCGGCTGACCTGAACCTGAACCGGGTGGATGACATTGGGCTGATTGCCCGTGCCATCAACCAGGCTGGTTTGAACCTGCATTCCCTGGTGGCTGATGTGCTGGAGCAGGCTTCTGGCGTACAAACTGCCGCCCAGGACATCTCGGCCGCTGTCAACGATCTCTCCAACCGAACCGAACAGGCGGCCTCCAGCCTCGAAGAAACCGCCGCCGCCATGGAGCAGCAAACCGCGTCCATCAAACAAAACTCCGACAGTGCCCACCGGGCCAGTCAGTGGGCGCACGATGCCACCCAAGTGGCCGCCAAAGGTGGCTCAGACATGGGCAAGGTAGAAGCGACCATGGCACAAATCACAGCGTCGAGCCGCAAGATTGCCGACATCATCAGCGTCATCGACGGCATCGCGTTCCAGACCAATATCCTGGCCCTGAATGCCGCAGTAGAAGCCGCCCGCGCGGGAGAGCAGGGCCGTGGTTTCGCGGTGGTGGCCACTGAAGTGCGTTCGTTAGCCGGGCGCAGCGCAGACGCTGCCAAAGAAATCAAGAAACTGATTGAGGATTCGGTCGTCCAGGTCGAAAGCGGTTCACAACTGGTTTCCCACGCAGGCCAGACCATGGCCGACGTGGTGAACCAGGTCAACCGTGTCAACGACCTGATGCACGAGATCACGCTGGCCTCTCAGGAGCAGTCGCAGGGCATTTCGCAAGTGGGGCAAGCGGTGGCGCAGTTGGACCAGATGACCCAGCAAAACGCCACCATGGTGGAAGAAAGCAGCGCCGCCGCTGCTTGCATGGGAGAGCAGGCGCGGCGCTTGGTCGATGCGGTGAAGGTGTTTTCCGCTTAGCGGGGGCTTGTCGACTCGCGGTACAGTGCAGCTCCATGAATACCAACATCTCTCTTATCGGCGCGCCAACTGACATTGGCGCGGGCAGCCGTGGTGCCAGCATGGGCCCGGAGGCCCTGCGCGTGGCCAACATCATCCCGGTGCTGCAAAGCCATGGCCTGAACGTGATTGACCGTGGCAACCTGAGCGGCCCTGCCAACCCCTGGCTGCCCCCGGTGGACGGCTACCGGCATCTGGACCAGGTGGCCGCCTGGAACCAGTCTTTGCACAATGCGGTGTATGCCGAACTGCAGCAAAACCGCCTGCCCATCGTGCTGGGGGGGGATCACTGTCTGGGGCTGGGCTCGATCAGCGCGGTGGCCCGGCATTGCCGCGATGTCGGTAAGAAACTGCGGGTGTTGTGGCTGGACGCCCACGCCGACTTCAACACCAACGCGCTCACCCCCAGCGGCAACATCCACGGCATGCCGGTGGCTTGCCTGTGCGGATATGGCCCGGATGTGTTGACCAGCATCGGCGGCCAGGTACCCGCCATCAGTCCCAAATGGGTGCGCCAGATTGGCATACGCAGCGTCGACGAGGGCGAAAAACGCCTGGTGCACGAGGCCGGGCTGGACGTGTTTGACATGCGTTTCATCGACGAGATGGGCATGCGCGCCGCCATGGAGTTGGCGCTGGCGCTGGTGGACGCCAACACCCACCTGCATGTGAGTTTTGACGTCGACTTCCTTGACCCCGACATCGCGCCCGGCGTGGGCACCACCGTGCGCGGCGGCCCCACTTACCGAGAAGCCCAGCTGTGTATGGAAATGATCGCCGACACCGGGCGCCTGGCCTCACTCGACGTGATGGAGCTCAACCCGGCCTTTGACGTGCGCAACAAAACCGCCGAGGTTGCGGTGGATTTGATCGAGTCGCTGTTTGGCAAAAGTACCTTGATGCGCAAAACACCCTGACGGCAGAGCCCGGCGAATCCAATTCAGATTCGGACCGGGTTGTCACAAGGCCGCTGCCAGGCTCGGGTAAGATTCCGCCGGGCCAGCCTTTCTGCCGGCCACGTCGCTCGGACGGTTCCGGGCGCTTACGTGAAAGTTCACCATGACTGCATCTTCCGCAGGCAAGCGCCGTTTTGCGCGCATTGACCGCCTTCCCCCCTACGTTTTCAACATCACCGCCGAGCTCAAGCTCGCCGCGCGCCGCCGTGGCGAGGACATCATCGACATGAGCATGGGCAACCCCGATGGTGCGACACCGGCGCACATCGTGGCCAAACTCACCGAGGTGGCACAGCGCCCTGACACCCATGGATATTCGGCCAGCAAAGGCATCCCGCGCCTGCGCCGCGCCATCGCCAAGTGGTACCAGGACCGCTATGCGGTGGACATCAACCCCGACACCGAGGCCATCGTCACCATCGGCTCCAAAGAAGGTTTGGCGCATCTGATGCTCGCCACGCTGGACCGTGGTGACACCGTGCTAGTGCCCGACCCGAGCTATCCGATCCACATCTACGGCGCCGTCATCGCCGGGGCCGATATTCGCAGCGTGCCATTGACCGAAGGCGTGGACTTTTTTGCCGAGCTGGAAAAAGCCATCCGTGGCAGTTACCCCAAGCCCAAGATGATGGTGCTGGGTTTCCCGAGCAACCCGACCGCGCAATGCGTCGAGTTGGAGTTCTTCGAGAAGGTGGTTGCGCTGGCCAAAAAACACGACATCTTTGTGGTGCACGACCTGGCCTATGCCGACATCACCTTCGACGGCTGGAAAGCCCCCAGCATCATGCAAGTGCCTGGCGCCAAAGACATTGCGGTGGAGTTTTTCACCCTGTCCAAAAGCTACAACATGGCGGGCTGGCGCATCGGCTTCATGGTCGGCAACCCCGACTTGGTGGCGGCGCTGGCGCGCATCAAGAGTTACCACGACTACGGCACCTTCACACCCTTGCAAGTCGCGGCCATTGCCGCGCTGGAAGGCGACCAGACTTGTGTGACAGAGATCGCCACCACCTACCAAAACCGGCGCGACGTGCTCTACAAAGGTTTGACGGAAGCTGGCTGGAAGGTGGAATGCCCCAAGGCCAGCATGTACATCTGGGCGCGTATTCCTGACGCCTACAGCGCGCTGGGTTCCCTCGAATTCGCCAAACAATTGCTGGAGCGCGCCAAGGTCTGCGTGTCGCCCGGCATTGGTTTTGGTGACCACGGCGATGACCATGTGCGCTTTGCCCTGATCGAAAACGAAGCCCGTATCCGCCAGGCGGTGCGCGGCATCCGGGCGATGTTCAAAGCCGATGGCCTGACCGGCGCGGACAACAGCACGCCGTGAATGGGGCCAAGAGGCCTGGCGCTGGCGATGTGTGGACACCGTCCAGCCCAGGCCTCGTGATCTCAATGGCCCGCCAACAAGGCTGCGTTCCCCCCCGCCGCCGTGGTGTTGATGGTGACGGTCTGCTCGGCGCAGAAGCGGTACAGGTAGTGCGGGCCACCAGCTTTGGGGCCGGTGCCTGACAGGCCTTCGCCGCCGAACGGCTGCACACCCACCACCGCGCCAATCTGGTTGCGGTTGATGTAGACGTTGCCAATGTGCGCAGCGTGCGCCAGGGCTTGAGCCCGGCTGTCGATGCGGGTCTGGATGCCGATGGTCAGGCCATAGCCGGGCGTTGCACCGCCCGGCGCTGCCGAACTGCCGAGTGCGTTGATCTGCTCGATCACCTTGAGCGGGTCACCCGTCCAGCGCACGATGTGCAACACCGGGCCAAAGATTTCCTGCTTCAGGTCGCTGATGTTCGCCACCTCAAAGGCCTGGGGTGCAATCAGGTTTGCTACCTTACTGGTAGCTGCTGGCGCTTGTTCTGATTGGGCTGGCAAGCGTTTTGCCTCTACATCCAGGCGCTTGAGCTGTTGCTGGATGCCGGCAAACGCTTCGGCGTCGATCACCGGGCCCAGGTCGGTGGCCAGGTCAGCCGGGTCACCCGCCACCAGTTCGCGGGCGGCGCCGCAGATCATCTCGATCACATGGTCGGCAATTTCTTCGTGCAGGCACAGCAGGCGCAGGGCCGAACAACGCTGGCCCGCGCTGCGGAAGGCGGACTGCATCACCGCATCGCACACCTGCTCGGGCAGCGCGGTGCTGTCCACCAGCATGGCGTTGATGCCACCGGTTTCGGCAATCAGCGGCACGATTGGGCCGTCTTTGGCGGCCAGCGCGCGGTTGATGGTTTTGGCCACCTGGGTGCTGCCGGTGAACACCACACCCGCTACGCCAGGTGCAGCCACCAGCGCGGCACCGACGGTTTCGCCAGGGCCGTGCAAGAGTTGCAACGCGCCTTCAGGCACACCTGCGGCGTGCATCAGTTTGACCATCGCCAGCGCCACACCCGGGGTTTGTTCGGCTGGTTTGGCCAGCACGGTGTTGCCGGTGGCCAGGGCGGCGGCAATCTGGCCGGTGAAGATAGCCAGCGGGAAGTTCCACGGGCTGATGCAGACCCAGGCGCCACGACCGGTCAAGAACAGTTCGTTGCTTTCACCGGTGATGCCCAGCACCGTATCGCCCTCTTTGCCGGGCAGGGTTTGCGGCTGCATGATGTGTTCGGCCTGCACCGCGTAGTAACGCAGGAAGTCGATGGCTTCGCGCACCTCGCTGATGGCGTCGTTCCAGGTCTTGAAGGCTTCTTTGACCAGCAGAGCGCAAAAGTGTGGCAGTTGGGCTTGCAAGGCATCTGCCGATTTGCGCAGGATGTCGGCACGTTCAGCCACTGGGACCTTGCTCCAGGATTTGTAGCTGTTGACGCTGATAGATAAAGGGCCAGAGACCAATTTGGCATCAAACACCGGCACCACCGGCACTTGCACTTTGGCGTAGGCCGCCAGCAGCGGGTCGCGCATGGCGGGCACCGTCAAATCCAGGCCAGCGCTGTTGCGGCGCTGGGTGCCAAACAGGTCCAGCGGCAACGGCAGCGAGGGCTGCGGCTCCTGGCGCAGCGGCGACACCAGCAGCGCGCTGACCGGCAAGGTCTCGTCGGCCAACTGGTGCACAAAGGACGAGTTGGCGCCGTTTTCCAGCAGGCGGCGCACCAGATAAGCCAGCAAATCCTTGTGGGCGCCGACCGGGGCGTAGACGCGGCAGGCGATCTTCGGGTTTTTGAGCACCTGGTCGTGGACACCTTCACCCATGCCGTGCAGGCGCTGCAACTCGAAGGGCGAACCCGTGTTCTCGGCCATCTGCAGGATTGCGGCGATGGTGGCGGCGTTGTGGCTGGCGAACTGCGGGTACAGCGCATCAGGTGCTTCGAGCAGGGCTTTGGCGCAGGCTAGGTAGGACACGTCGGTGTGGTGTTTGTGGGTGAACACCGGGTAGTGCGGCAGACCCAGTTCCTGGGCGCGTTTGATCTCAGCGTCCCAATACGCGCCTTTGACCAGGCGGCACATCAGGCGCAGCTTGTATTGGCGCGCCAGGCCAATCACATGTTGGACCAGCTCCAGCGCATTGGTCTGGTAAGACTGCATCGCCAGGCCAAAACCCCGCCACTGCGGCGTGTGCTCGGCCACCTGGGCCAGCAGCGCCTCAAACACCGCGAGCGAGAGTTCCAGCCGCTCCACCTCTTCGGCGTCGATGGTCAGGTTGATGTTGGCTCGCGCGGCTTGTTCACACAGGCCCCAGACGCGTGGCACCAGCTCGGCCAAAACCCGGTCCACCTGCGCATATTCGTAACGCGAGTGCAGCGCGCTGAGTTTGATGGATATGCCATCATTTTCCTCGCAAGCCCTTGTGGTACTTGAGGCAGTTGCTATCGCTTCGATGGCATTCTGGTAACTTTTCAAGTGTGCCGCCGCATCGGCTTCGGTGCGTGAGCCTTCGCCCAGCATGTCGTAGCTGTAGCGCAGGTTGGGCGTCTTCTTTTTGGCAGAGGCCGCCTCGGACATGCCCTCGGCCATGGTCTGCCCCAGCACAAACTGGCGACCCAGCAGCTGCACCGCGCGCAGGGTGGCGGCCACCACGGTGCGCGCGCCCAGTTTGGCCAACAGACCGGGCTCACCCGCCTTGTCACCCACCGTGGGCAGGAAGTGTTTGCTCAGCGCGATGGCGGTGCTCGACAGACGCGAGAGCACCTTGTCGCTGCTGCCCTCAAAATCCGCGCGGCCCAGTTGGTCGGCAGTCAGCGCAATGGCGGTTTCGGCATCGGGCACACGCAGCAGCGCCTCGGCCAGACGCATCAGGGCCAGGCCCTCGGCGCTGCTGATCGGGTATTCCTTGAGCAGGCTTTCCATCGCCCAGAACGGCGGCGGGTTGTCTCGCACGGTCTGTACCCAGGGTGATGCGACTCGGGTTACAGCGGCCCAATCCAGTGCCTGGGAGAGGGCGGCCAGCCGTTGGGTGACGATGGTGGCTTCGGGGCGGTACGGTTCAGGCAGGCGTTGGGTCAGCAGCATGTGGGAAAACTCCGGCAACAAATAAAAGCGCTATGTTGTCGGGTTTTATGGTGAATAAATCACTTTAATATTGGTCGTTGGTAGTGATTTATTATGTTGATGGCGGCTTGGGCATTTCTTGGCTCATCCTCGCCATCACCCTTACAGTCACCCGACACCCCAACGCATGGAACTAGACCGCATTGACCGAAAAATCCTGCACGCGTTGCAGCAGGATGGCCGCATCAGCAATCTCAAACTGGCTGAGCTTGTCTCTTTGTCACCCACGGCGGTGTTGGCGCGGGTGCAACGCCTGACCAAAGACGGTGTGATCCAGGGTTACGAGGCGCGGCTGAACCCGGAACGGCTTGGCGCCGGGTTGATGGTCTTCGTGGAGGTGTTGCTCGACAAAACCACGCCCAATGTGTTTGAGGCGTTCAAGGCCGCAGTGCAAGTGCGCGCCGAAATCATGGAGTGTCACATGGTGGCGGGCGGGTTTGACTACCTGCTCAAGACCCGCATGGCCGATATGAATGCTTACCGCGAATTTGCCGGGACGGTGCTGTGGCAGCTACCCGGTGTACGTGAGACACGCACTTATGCGGTGATGGAAGAGGTCAAGAACACCACCCACTTGCCGGTGTAACCGGCGCCTGAAAGGTGCTGCGCCAGCGCAACGTGGGTGTTGGGCTGGCGCGAGAGGGGATCAGAATTTCGGGAAATGGAACTTCGGTGGCACACCCATGCGGGTGTTGATCACCCACTGCTGGGCAATCGACAAGATGTTGTTGGTGATCCAGTACAACACCAGCCCGGCCGGGAAGAAGAAGAACATCACGCTGAAGGCCAGCGGCATGAACCACATCATCTTGGCTTGCAACGGGTCTGGCGGCGCCGGATTCAACGAGGTTTGCAGCACCGTGGTCAGCGCCATGATGATGGGCAAAATGAAGAACGGATCGGGGCTTGACAGGTCATGGATCCAGCCCAGCCAAGGCGTGTTGCGCATTTCAACGCTGGACAGCAGCACCCAATACAGCGCAATGAACACCGGGATCTGGATCATGATCGGGAAGCAGCCACCCAGCGGGTTGACCTTTTCCTCGCGGTAGATGCGCATCATCTCTTGCTGCATCTTTTGCGGGTTGTCCTTGAGGCGCTCGCGCATTTCGGTCACACGCGGGTTCACTGCCTTCATCTTGGCCATGCTGGCATAAGCCTTGGCGTTGAGCCAGTAGAAAGCGATTTTGAGCAGCAGCACCAGTGACATGATCGACCAGCCCCAGTTGCTGATCACGCTGTGCAGCTGAACCAGCAGCCAGTAGAGCGGCTTGGCCAGCATCGTCAGCCAGCCGTAGTCCTTGACCAGCTCCAGGCCGGGTGCCAAAGAGGTCAGAACACCTTCTTCTTGGGGGCCTGCAAACAGCGTGGCATCCAGTGTTTTGCGCTCGCCCGGGGCCAACTGGGCCAGCGGCGTGATCATGCCCACAGAGTACAGGTTGGTATCGACTTTGCGCAAGAACAGGTCGCGACGGATGCCGTCACCCAGCAGCCAGGCGCTGGCAAAGTAATGCTGCACCATGGCCACATAACCGTTGGTGGCAGACTTCTCGACATCCACCTTGTTTTTCTCGATGTCTTCAAAGTTAACTTTTTGGTACTTCTTGGCTTCGGTGTAGACCGCCGGGCCGGTGAAGGTGGAGTAGAACTTGGACTCGCCTGCTGGCTTGTTGCCATCGCGCACCAGCTGCAAGTACAGCTGCGGCACCACTGGCGTGCTGCCCACGTTGACGATCTCGTGTTTCACCGCCAGGGCGTAACTGCCACGGGTGAAGGTATAGGTTTTGATCAGCTTGACGCCGCCCACTTCAGGCGATTCAAAGCGAACTTCCAGCGTCTGGCTGCCGTCTTTGAGGCTGCGCTCACCGGGCGCCAGCGTCATCACCGATTTGTGGGTCGGCAAGGCCGCACCACCGTTGGCGGCAATCAGACCCGACTGGGCCAGGTACACGCGCGTCGGGCTGTCATCCAGCAGCACAAAATCGCGGGACTTGTCGGCCATGTCGACGTGTTTGAGGAACTCGGTGCGCACCACTGAACCGCCCTCGGTGTCAAACGTGACCTTCAGAACGTCATTCTGGGCAACAACCTTCTCATGCGGAGCTTGTGCCGCACTGGGTGCAGCCAAACCGGCTGTCGCCTTTGCAATATCTGCACTACCAGCTGCAGTATTTGTAGCGGTTGGCACATCACTTGGCACGGCGCTGGCGGGAGCGGTCTTGGCGCCTTGGGCGACGACAGGTGCTGCGCTTGGGAAAAAGGTTGTCTTTCGCCCGTTGTACACCTGCCATTGGTCCCACAACATAACCAGGGACAGTCCAAAGACCACCCACAACATAGTGCGACGAATATCGTTCATGAAGACTTCTTTTCAGGGGAAGTTGAGATCAACCGGGTCAAAAAGCGACTCGGAGAAGCTGTGTTGGCGGGTGGGACGGGATCAAGGCCGCCCTCACACCACGGATGGCAACGCCCCAGACGCTTGAGCGTGAGGTAGCTGCCCTTGGCCGCGCCATGGGTTTGCAGTGCTTGCAGGGAATACGCCGAGCAGGTCGGCTCAAAACGACAGGCCGATCCCAGCGCCGGGCTCAAAAACAGCCGGTAGCCTTTGACCAGTCCAATCAGCAGACGCGCGATCATGGCTGCTTTGCAACAATGCGTTCTGCCACAGCGCGAGCAAACAACTGCTGCAACTCGCTGCGCACCGCAGTCTTGAGTTCATCCGAGGTGGCGCTGACAAAGTGCAGACGATCAAATCCACTGCGCAGTCGTACCACATGGGCCGAGCGCGGCAGAGCGGATTCAAAGTCTTGGCTCACGGCGTACACCTGGCGCTTGATGGCATTGCGGGTGACCGCACGTTTAGCCCAGCGCTTGGGCACCATGGCACCCAGCCAGACATCGTCCGCCGCAAAAAGTGGCTGACGTGCGTCATCTGCTCGGTTGGCATCAAGAGCCACGCGATGCAAGGCAAAGTGAGGGGTTCGCGCCACAATGGAGCCAGCCAACACCGCCTGAAACTGTGGGCGGCTAGCAAGACGCTGCAAGGTCAGGCCGTTTGAAAAAGGCTGGACAGCCGCTGGCCCATCTCGCGACGAGATTTAGACAGCCAGACGCTTGCGACCCTTGGCGCGACGCGCGTTGATCACAGCGCGGCCGCCACGGGTTTTCATGCGGACCAAAAAGCCGTGGGTGCGAGCGCGACGAATTTTGGAGGGTTGGTATGTGCGTTTCATTTTGGAAATCCTAAGGGGCTAAAGCAGCTGATTGCTCCACGGTCCAGAAGTCCGTGCCACATCAACCGACGTTCGGTTTTCTCCTGAAATGTTCAGGGAACCCCAGATTATCGCAAATTTTTGTGACCAGCGGAACAAGGTCGCTTGGATAGATGCCTGTAAGCACCTGTCTTGTGGAAGATTCACAGGTTCCTCTGGGGTGTGGATAAGGTTTTGATAAATTAGAATACAGGGCCCAGCAATTTAAAACTATCCACACCAAGCTGACACCACATGACGCAGGGATCCCCACCTCGGCCAGACGCTCCTGAAGTGCTGGCCAGCCCCGATTTTTGGCAGACCTGCATCGAACAACTGGCGCAGGAGTTGCCTGACCAACAGTTTCAAACCTGGATCAAGCCGCTGACTGCGCAGGTGTCAGATGACTTGTCCAAAGTCACGATTTTTGTCGCCAACCGGTTCAAGATGGACTGGATCCGGGCGCAGTACAGCGCCCGTCTGGCCGCTTTGATGGAGCGCCTGACGGGGCAGCCTGTCACAGTTGAATTGGCGTTGGCTGCGCGTGAGCCCGCCCCAAGAGCACCGGTGGTCGGCAAAGCAGCTCCCCCCCAAGGCCAAGTGGCTGCACCCGTCCCGGAAAACGCAACCAACGAGCCGCTCAAAAGTCGACTCAATGCCGCGCTGACCTTTGATGCGCTGGTTGAAGGCAGTGCCAATCGCATGGCGCGCGCCGCAGCCATGCATGTGGCGGGCATGCCGGGCCATTTGTACAACCCGTTGTTCATTTATGGCGGTGTCGGCTTGGGTAAAACCCATTTGATGCACGCTGTGGGTAACCAGCTGATCAGTGAGCGCCCGAATGCCAAAGTGCTCTACATCCACGCCGAGCAATTTGTGACCGATGTGGTGAAGGCCTACCAGCGTAAGGCCTTTGATGAGTTCAAGGAGCGTTACCACTCGCTGGACTTGTTGCTGATTGATGATGTGCAATTTTTTGCCAACAAAGAGCGTACGCAAGAGGAGTTTTTCAACGCCTTTGAAGCATTGTTGGCTCGCAAATCACACATCGTGATGACCAGCGACACCTATCCTAAGGGGTTGGCCGACATCCACGAGCGTTTGGTATCGCGCTTTGATTCGGGCTTGACGGTGGCCATTGAGCCGCCCGAGCTGGAGATGCGCGTCGCCATTCTGATCAACAAGGCGCATGCCGAAGGCATCGTGATGCCGGAAGAGGTGGCGTTTTTTGTGGCCAAGAATGTGCGCTCCAACGTGCGCGAACTCGAAGGTGCCTTGCGGAAAATCCTGGCCTATTCACGCTTTAACCAGAAAGAGATTTCGATTGCGCTGGCACGGGAAGCACTGCGCGATCTGCTGTCCATCCAAAATCGGCAAATCTCGGTGGAAAACATCCAGAAAACGGTCGCGGATTATTACAAGATCAAGATTGCGGACATGTATTCCAAGAAGCGCCCCGCCAGCATCGCCCGGCCGCGCCAGATTGCCATGTACCTGGCCAAGGAGTTGACGCAAAAAAGCCTGCCTGAAATTGGTGAACTGTTTGGCGGGCGCGATCACACCACCGTGTTACATGCCGTGAGGAAAATAGGCGGTGAACGCCAGCAATTGACGGAGCTTAATCAGCAGTTGCACGTCCTTGAGCAAACCCTCAAAGGCTGAAACAAATGAGTGTGAAAATAGCAGCATCGCACCGACCAATCCATTAAAGAAGTGACCGGAAGAAGACAACATGATTGTGATCAAAGACACCCAAAGTAAAGTGCTCTCCGTGCTGCAGGCAGTCTCCGGCATCGTCGAGCGGCGTCATACGTTGCCGATTTTGGCCAACATCATGCTGCGCAAAACGGGCGCCAGCGTGCAGCTCACCACCAGCGACCTCGAAATCCAGATCCGCACCACCGCTGACTTGGGGGGCGATACCGGTGATTTCACCACCACGGTCGGCGCGCGCAAACTGATCGACATCCTGCGCAGCATGCCCAGCGATCAGGTAGTGTCGCTTGAATCCAGCGCGGCCAAGCTGATCCTCAAAGGTGGCAAGAGCAAGTTCACCCTGCAAACCATGCCTGCTGAAGACTTCCCGCTGGTTCAGGAGTCCGCCAACTTTGGCCCGGTATTCAGCGTGCCGCAAAAAACCCTCAAGGGCTTGCTCAGCCAGGTGTCGTTTGCCATGGCAGTGCATGACATCCGGTATTACCTCAATGGCATTTTGTTTGTCGCCGAGGGCCAGCAACTCAGTTTGGTGTCTACCGACGGTCACCGCTTGGCGTTTGCTTCGGCCACGCTGGATGTGGAAGTGCCCAAACAAGAGGTGATTCTGCCGCGCAAGACGGTGCTGGAACTGCAGCGGCTGCTCTCTGATGCCGAAGGCGCGATCGAGATGCAGTTTGCCAACAACCAGGCCAAGTTCAGCTTTGACGGCATGGAGTTTGTCACCAAACTGGTGGAGGGCAAGTTCCCGGACTACAACCGAGTGATTCCGCGCAACCACCAGAACGGCATCACCCTGGGCCGTGCGGCGCTGTTGTCCACATTGCAGCGCACCGCCATTCTGACCAGCGACAAGTTCAAGGGTGTGCGCCTGAACATCGACCCCGGTACCCTGCGCGTGGCCGCCAACAACGCCGAGCAGGAAGAGGCGGTGGATGAGCTGGACATTGACTACAGCGGCGACAGCATCGAGATTGGTTTCAACGTCACCTACCTGATTGACGCGCTGTCCAACATGAGCCAGGAGATGGTCAAGATCGAACTTTCCGACGGCAACAGTTCTGCTTTGTTGACCATCCCCGACAATGAACAGTTCAAGTACGTGGTGATGCCGATGCGAATTTAGGTGCCAGGTTGCCCCGTGCACTCCTCTCAAACCCGCGATGAGCAGCTTGTTCCTTGCGGGTTTGATGTTTCCAGACTTCCCCAAATTTACGATGTTTTGCGACACGGCTGCCTACAAAAAGCCTGTCTAACCTGTCCGAGAGTGTGTCATGACCGAAGAAAACAAGCCCATCTCTGCCACTGAAGCCGCCGACAGCGGGGTTCACACCGGCGAAGGCAGTGCTGACAGCTCCAACTTTCAGCCCACCATCGACGCGCATCAGGCCGGCGCGTCTGAGGCCTACGGTGAGGGCTCGATCCAGATTCTTGAAGGCCTGGAAGCGGTGCGCAAGCGCCCCGGCATGTACATTGGGGACACCAGCGACGGCACCGGCCTGCACCACCTGGTGTTTGAGGTGGTCGACAACTCCATTGACGAGTCGCTGGCTGGCCATTGTGATGACATCCTGGTCACCATCCATGCTGACAATTCGGTGTCGGTGGTGGACAACGGTCGGGGCATCCCCACCGGTGTCAAGATGGACGACAAACACGAACCCAAGCGCTCAGCGGCCGAGATCGCGCTGACCGAGTTGCACGCTGGTGGCAAGTTCAACCAGAACAGCTACAAGGTGTCTGGTGGTCTGCACGGCGTGGGTGTGAGTTGTGTCAACGCCCTCTCCAAAATGCTGCGCCTGACGGTGCGCCGTGATGGCAAGGTGCATGTGCTTGAATTCAGCAAGGGTTTTGTGCAGAACCGCATCACCGAAGTTCAGGACGGTATTGAGGTCTCGCCCATGAAGATCACCGGCGACACCGAGAACCGGGGTACCGAGGTGCACTTTCTGCCCGATACCGACATCTTCCAGCAAAACAACGACTTTCACTACGATGTGCTGGCCAAACGCCTGCGCGAGCTGAGCTTTTTGAACCATGGCGTGCGCATCCGCCTGAAAGACGAGCGCAGTGGCAAGGAAGACGACTTTTCCGGCGCCGACGGTGTGCGGGGTTTTGTCAACTTCATCAACAAGGGCAAGACCATCCTCAACCCCAACATCTTCCACGCGCTGGGCGACCGCCAGAGTGACCAGAACACCAACATCGGTGTGGAAGTGGCGATGCAATGGAACGCTGGCTACAACGAACAGGTGCTGTGTTTCACCAACAACATCCCGCAGCGTGACGGTGGCACCCACCTGACCGGCTTGCGCGCCGCCATGACACGGGTCATCAACAAATACATCGACGACACCGAGATCGCCAAAAAAGCCAAGGTGGAAGTCACTGGCGACGACATGCGCGAAGGCCTGACCTGCGTGCTGAGCGTCAAGGTGCCTGAGCCCAAGTTCAGCAGCCAGACCAAGGACAAACTGGTGTCATCGGAAGTGCGTGGCCCGGTGGAAGACATTGTGAGCAAGCTGCTGTACGACTACCTGCAAGAGCGTCCGGCCGACGCCAAGATCATTGTTGGCAAGATCATCGAAGCCGCCCGTGCCCGTGAAGCCGCCCGCAAGGCGCGCGATATGACCCGCCGCAAAGGTGTGCTCGACGGCATGGGCCTGCCCGGCAAACTGGCCGACTGCCAGGAAAAAGACCCGGCTGGCTGCGAGATCTACATCGTCGAAGGGGACTCCGCCGGTGGCTCCGCCAAACAGGGGCGCGACCGCAAGTTCCAGGCGATCCTGCCGCTGCGCGGCAAGATTCTGAACGTGGAAAAAGCGCGCTACGAAAAACTGCTGACCAGCAACGAAATCCTGACCCTGATCACCGCTCTGGGCACCGGCATCGGCAAGGCTGGTGGCTCCACCGGCAACGACGACTTTGACGTGGCCAAGCTGCGTTACCACCGCATCATCATCATGACCGATGCCGACGTGGACGGCGCCCACATCCGCACCCTGCTGCTGACCTTCTTCTACCGCCAGATGCCCGAACTGGTGGAGCGTGGTCACATCTACATCGCCCAGCCGCCGCTGTACAAGGTCAAGGCCGGGCGCGAAGAGCTGTATCTGCAAGGCCCGACCGACCTGGACAACTTCCTGCTGCGTGTGGCGCTGGTGAACGCCACCGTGCACACGGGCGGCGTTGCCAACACAGCGCTGACTGGCGACACCCTGACGGAACTGGCTCGCAAACACCAGGTTGCCCAGACCGTGATTGCCCGTCTGGGCAACTTCATGGACGTGTCGGCGCTGCGCGCCATCGCCGATGGCGTGGCGCTCAACCTTGACACCGTGGCAGATGCCGAAGTCTCCGCTGCCGCCATGCAGGCGTTTTTGCCGGATGCCGAGGTGGCTGGCGAGTTTGATGCCCGTACCGACAAGCCTATTTTGCGCATCAGCCGCCGCTTACACGGCAACATCAAAAGCAGTGTGCTCACGCAAGACTTTGCGCACGGCGTGGATTACGCAGCGCTGGCCGAGGCGGCCAAAACCTTCAAGGGCCTGCTGGGTGCGGGTGCCAAGGTCACGCGGGGTGAGGGCGAGCGGCAAAAAGAGCAAAAGGTGGCCGACTTCCGCGAGGCCATGGACTGGCTCATCGCCGAGGCCGAACGCAGCACCAGCCGCCAGCGTTACAAAGGGCTGGGCGAAATGAACCCCGAGCAACTCTGGGAGACCACCATGGACCCGGTTGTGCGCACCTTGCTGCGAGTTCAGATCGACGATGCCATCGAAGCAGACAAAGTGTTCACCATGCTGATGGGCGACGAAGTTGAGCCCCGGCGTGAATTCATCGAAACCAATGCCTTACGGGCAGGGAATATCGATATTTGATCCGAATCGTTTTGCAGGCGCGCTTTCTCAAGCGCCCTGCAAATTCAGAGTCACTCCTGATTTAGGAGTGAGGTGCCGATGTAAATAAAGGGCTGCAGGGGTATTTGATAAATATTTCTGTAGCTGTTGTGGCCTAGACTGGTTGAAGACAGCGACCAGTTTTTTCCCGTGTTCCCGTATAGTGGTGCGCCATGAGCCACGAGTCCATCGCCCACATTCTTGACCTTGCCCGCTGGGCGCCCAGTGGTGACAACACGCAGCCGTGGCGTTTTGAAATTGTCAGTGACCAGCACATTCGGGTACATGGTCATGACACGCGCGAGCATATTCTTTACGACTACGACGGCCACCCCAGCCACATCGCCCATGGGGCCTTGCTGGAGACGCTGCGTATTGCGGCATCTGGCTTTGGCTTGCGCACCCATTGGACGACCACCAGCGCCGGAGAACATCGTGCGCCTGTGTATGACGTGTTGTTCACCGATGACTTGGCCGTGCAGCGTGATCCATTGTTTGACTTTATTGAAAAGCGCACCGTCCAGCGCCGCCCCATGCAAACGACGGCGCTCACGTCCACACAGCGACAGGCGCTGCTTCAGGCCGTAGGTGACGCGTTCACACTGCAGCTGTTTGAATCTGCCAGTCAGCGCCGCCAGGTGGCCCGGCTGTTGTGGGACAGCGCCCGGATTCGGCTGACTTGCCCGGAAGCTTTTCCGGTGCATCAAAGCATCATTGAGTGGGGCGCACGCTTTAGCAAGGATCGCATCCCCGAAGAGGCCGTGGGTGTCGACCCGGCTACCACTTGCCTGATGCGCTGGGCGATGCACAGTTGGGGTCGCGTGGACTTTTTCAACCGCTATCTGGCCGGAACCGTCATCCCGCGCATCCAGCTGGACCTGTTGCCCGGCCTGTGCTGTGCGGCACATGTGCTGGTGCGGCCAGCTCACCCTCCCCAACAACTGGAAGACTGGGTGCGTCTGGGCATGGCGGTGCAGCGCCTGTGGCTTACCGCCACCCAGTTGGGCTTGCATTTGCAGCCGCAGATGACGCCAGTGATTTTCAGGTGGTACGCCCGTGCTGGGCGGCGGTTTTCGACTTTACCCAGCTTGTTTGATCAGTCGCTTCGCCTGGCAGATGATTTTGAGCGTGTCACAGGTGCCACGCTGACAGATTCCTTCGGATTCTTTGCGCGTGTTGGCGTCAGCCAGCCACCGGTCAGCCGCTCCATCAGGCAGGATGTGACTGATTTGATGCGGGTTTGAACTGCAACAGCGTGGTGCCCGCCACAATCAGCACAATGCCTGCACCGCGCAGCAGTGTGATGTGCTCGGCAAACACAACCACGCCTGCCAGCACCGTGATGGCATTGGCCATGGCCAGTTGCAAGGGGACGACCACCGCGGCGCGACCACGCTGAAAGGCCGCCTGCAGCAACACCAGTCCGGCCACATTGGCCAGCACCACCGCCAGCAGCAACGGGTTCAGCAGCACCGACCACGTCAAAATGGATTGTTCCGGCCCGGCTGAGGCCACAGTTAATGCTTTGGTCAGGATCGACCCCGCGCCAAAACACAGTCCCACCACCAGCGCCAGCAACACCTCAGGCTGGCGCGAGCGCCGGTTGCTCAGTAACAAGGCAGCAGCCAGCACAACCGTTACCCCCAGCAGCACGGCCAGGCGCATACCTGCAAAAGCTGTGACTTGGGTGCCTTCGGCTTCCAGCGCCAGCGCCACCGCGCCCAACACGGTCAGCAGCACCCCTGCCCATTCCACCCGTACCATGCGCTCTTTGAGGAAAACCACCGCCAGAATCACTAGCAGCAGATCACCCGCTGACATCAAGGGTTGCACCAGGCTGATGTCTCCGAGTGCGGTAGCCTGCACAAACAGCACCCAACCCAGACTGGTCGCTGCAAAGCCCAACACCCAGCGCCAGTCGGTCAGCAGCGCCTTCGCCACCACCCGCGCTGGCTCCCCGCCAATCTTGGGTTGGCCCTGCGCTGACACTTTCCACATGAAGTAGCCCAATTGGATCAGCAGCGTGGCAGCAAGGGTAGTCAGGACAACAAGCATGGGGTGATCCGGTGGGTTGAGGCGATGTTTGAACGTGTGTGACAACTATAGAGCCGCTTGGTGGCCATCGGGGGTGATGGTTTCTGGTGTCAGTCGCTTGTACCGTGGAGGCCGCTGTTCATCGGTTTACCTGCCTCGTTGAATGGCGGACAGTGTCACCCAATAATCTGTCGGAAACTTTTACAGCATATCGGCGGCAACCAGTCAAAAACGGGAAATAGTCACCTAAGTCATTGATGTATATAGACAAATAATAGTTGGCACGGAGTCTGCTCATGACTAAGAGCGAGGGGAAGATTGACCACACCGGCAATCAGATCTGTAACAAACTTCAGGAGTAAATGAAATGAACAAATTTGTAAAGTTGGCAGCCATTGCTGCATTCGCCGGTCTGAGCTTTGCTGCCCAGGCATCGTTGGTTATTGATGATTTCTCATCGGCACAATCGGTTACCGACACCACCATCACCGGTGGCGGTGCCATCTCGACGGTCTTCGATAGCAGCGTCATCGGTGGTGCTCGCACGATCTATGTGGACAAGACCGGCGGAACCGGTGGGTCCGTGGGGGCTAGTGTTAGTGAGGGGGTTTACTCCTATGGTGCCCTTGGTAACAGTACTGGTGTGTCCGTGATTCGTTATGACGGTGGAACCAGCGGTTTAAATGCTGACGGTACGCTTGCTTCCATTGGTAGTTTCACCACTGCTGTGGATTTGTATTCACTGGCCTCAGCTTTCGAGGTGAGCGTGCTTTATGCAGACAGCGGTACCAATCCGGCTGCAACCTCATCATTTACCATCACCATTTACTCGGCCACTGGTTCGACAACATTGACCATTCCAGCCATTGACACCACTGATCCAACAACCTTCGACATCGATTTCGCTTCCTTCTTTGACACATCGTCAGGCGAATCGACATCAACAGGAACAGGTGCAGACTTCAGTGCAGTGACTGCGATGGAAATCGCCATCTCTGGATCGTATGCTGGCCTGCAAGTGGTGCTGGATTCAACTTCGGCTGTGCCAGAACCAGAAAGCTTGGCTTTGGTTGGTTTGGGCTTGCTGGGTCTGGGTGCTGTGCGTCGTCGCAAGGCCGCTAAGTAATCGGGCAAAGTCATTCAAGGACTTCCAAAAAGGGCGCGTAAGCGCCCTTTTTGCTGTCTGGAAGATCGCCATCGCACTTTGTGGCCGCCCTGACGGGCTTGAGTTGCCTGTGACAACGGCGTTTGAGAAGTGGTGTGGGCAGGCGATCGATCGGTGTTCACCGAGCCAGCCGTGAATCAAGTGGCAGCGTCAACCCAATAACGTTCGTTCACGCCCTCGGCAAAACCCATGGCTTGGGAATAAGACGTCAGACTCGCAACGCAATCCTGGCGTGAGGCAAAAAATTCGTCAAACTGGCTGCGATACAAGGCCATGGTGGTGACCTTGTGCTCGAACTGTTCTGTGATGCGTGTGATGACTGGCTTTAACGTGCGTTTCTCGGCGCTTTGAGCTAAGCGGCGGTGGCGCGCCATCAATTGCCACAAGTAAAAACCGACCGCCGGCACTGCACCTTGACGCACGATCCAAGGCTGCAGGTTTTTCATCAAGGCCGTGTCGGCATAAGCCCTGGCCGCCTGCCACCAGGCTTGTGATGCAGAACTTGGTTTCAGGCTGATGTCCTCGCGCTCAGAGGGGTAAGTCGCCATGTCATCGAGTCGGTAGCGGGTGGCATGAGGAATGCCGCAGTACGGTGCGTCTTCGTAATACAGCAGCTTGTTTCGGTCTGCCCAGGTGTTGAACGCCAGGTGGGTTAATACATGATCTACATGCCAGCCAATACCCAGGGGCACATACAGCTGCTCGACTTCGATCCCGGATAACAAGCCAAACAACTTGGCCTGCAAAACGGGTAGCCAGTCAACATCTGCGGCGGTCGGGGGGCGGAACAAATTGCCCAGCTTGTGATAGTCCTCCCGGCGAAACGGGGCGTCAAGTTCGTCAAGACTCAGCGATTCAAAACCCAAACATGCCGCCGCCGCCAGCTCTTCCTGGTGACGTTCTGCCCCCATCACCGCGCCATGGATTTTGATGTTGGCGAGGTAACGCGTGAACAAATTCACCACCAGCACCGGCCCTTCTTTCACCAGCTGGGCGATCCGGCCACCGCAGGAAAAAACGGCATCGTCAAGATGCGGCGAGATAAAAATCGCGCGGTAACAAGTCCGCGTTGGCTTCGGGCAGGCGAGCTCACCCATGAGCAGGCGCTTTGAGAAGTCCAAGGTAGCTGGCTTCCAGTGCGTCCACCACCGGCTCAGGCAAGAATGCGTTGGCACGCGAGCGACTGGCTAAACCAAGGCTGGTTCGCAGGATCGGGTCGCTGGCCAGTGTGCTCAACCGGTGGGTTAAGTCGTCCACCAAGTCCGGGTTGACGATATAGCCATTGACACCGTGTTCCACCAGCTCATTGGCCGAAACAATGGCGCTGGTGACGATCACCGGGCGCCCGAACCACATGGCTTCCATCACCACCAAGCCCTGCGTTTCCACCAGCGACGGCAGGACAAACACATCACAGGCAGCGTAGTAACCCGCCAGTGTCGGGTGGTCCAGAAATCCCAGAAACTTGACCTGCTTGATGATGCCCAGTTGGCGGCACAGCGCCTCCAGTGCGGGGCCTTCTGGACCATGGCCTGCTATCCATAAAATAGCGCTTGGTTCTTGTTTTAAAAGGGCTGAGAAGGCTTTTAGTAGATAGCCGATGTTTTTCTCTGGGCCCAACCGCCCCGCATAAAGCACGGTGAAGTCGGCGTTTCTATCGGCAGCCACCACCGTTGTGCTGTCACCAAACACCACCGGATTGGTGATGAAGCGCACGGGGGTATGGACACCCTCGGCACTGATCTGCTGGGCCAGATTCTGCGACGGCGCAATGATCAGGTCAAAACGGTTGTTAAAACCCACCATCAGCCGTCGGATCAGCCCGCGAAACGGCCGCATGGGCAGCGGCTGTGTCAGCACCTCGGCGCTGAAATGGAAGGTGGACACCTGCGGCAGCTTGAGGGACTCGGCGACAAGACACACCTGACGCATCATGAACCCCACGTAATGGTGGTGCACGATGTCGGGTTTGAATGCCTGGAAAATGCGGCGCACCATCGTCTGCGTGGGAAGCGCCTGGTAGAAACCATAGGCCTTCAGCGTGCGCGTCCGGTAAATGGTGACACCCTCCCAGTGCTCGACCTCGGCTTCACCTTGGCGGCGTGTGGTGATGACACACACCCGATGGCCACGGCGCACCAGTTCTGGCGCGACCAGCTTCAGATGGGTCCCCACCCCGGTCATGGCCGGCAAGAAATCGTCCGACACCATGCAAATGGACAGCCGCTCAGACATGGCGCAAGGCATCCACCACTTTGAGTTGGGCCGCCCGGTAGGCTGGCACCCAGGCCGACAAAATGGCGATACAGATCAGGCCCACGGTGGTACCCACCATCATTTTGTACTCGCCCCACACCGTCAGCGTCAAGGGTAGCGGGACGACACTGCCTGGGGCCGCCCAGGTCAAGCCCATCTGGTTGACGATGCCCGACACCACCAGTGCAAGAATGACCCCCAGCAGCGCCCCCGTCAGCCCCAAAAGAGCGCCTTCGGTCACAAACAACTGCCGGATGCCTGCGCGGCGCAGGCCAATGGCGCGCAAGGTGCCAATCTCAACGGTGCGCTCAACCACCGCCGTGTTCATGGTGTTGCCGACGGTGAACAGCACAATGGCACCAATCAAAGCAAAGATGAAGCCAAAAATGGTGTCGAACATCTGGATGGTCTGCACATAAAACGGGTTCAGGGTTTTGAAGTCCAACACCGCCAGGGGCTGGGTTTTGGAATACTTGGCCAGGATCGGCTGGATGCGCTCCAGCGCCTGCGGAATTTGCTCGGAGTGACTCAGTTGCAGGATGATGGAGCTGACCTTGGGTGGCGTGCTGCCATAAATCAGCTGTTGCGCCTGGGCCAAGTGCATCATGATGTAGATCTCATCAAGCTCTTTGAAGCCCTGCTCTTCGGCGCGTATCACCTTGAGGGATGCCACATTGGGTGCGCCTTTGGCGGTGCCTGCCAGCACTTCAATCCGACCAGCGTCATTTGCATTGGTGGTTTTGGATGCAGGTTGGGACTCCAGCGAACCGAGCTGCGCAATATCGTCGGGCAGCTTGTCCCCGTCGGACGGGGTTTCTGCTTCGGGGGTCGGGCAATTCGCAATCTTCAGAGCCTCGCACAACAGCAGCACACGCGCCACGCCGGTGCCCACAATGGCGGCGTCAGCGGCGGCACCTTCCAGGGCAAAAGGAGGTGACCCGGTACGCAAGTTGAAGTCATTCCAACGGCGCATCTGGTTGATGTCTTTGGCCACCAACCCATTGCCAACGATGGTGCGGGACACACCGGCCGCGTAATTGCCCGCGATGCCACCAAACTGCAGGGTGGGGGTGATGACCTGAACCATGTCTTTCAACACCGCGTCGTTCTTGATGTCGGCAATGATTTTGGTGTAGTCCGCAATGGCGTAAGCCGTGGGGTTGCCGCTACCGTACAGGTAAAAGTCACGGTGCTGAATCTGCAAATGCCCGCCACTTTGCACATACTCGGTGTGCATGGTGTAGTTGATGTTGGCGCTGTAGCCACCAAACAGCAAAATCGACGTTGAACCAATCGCCATTGCCAGCAAGGTGGCCAGTGACCGGCGCCGGTTGCGCAGCAGGTTGCGCACGGCCAAAGACAAGGTCATCATGGGGAGGCCTCCGCGCCCTTGCGCTTGATACCCCGGATGCGGCCATCTTTCAAGAAGATGGTGTCGTCAGCGGCGCTGATCACGTCGGAGTCATGCGACGAAAAGATGAAGGAAATCTGGAAGCGGTCCACCATGCGGCGCATCAGGCCCAGAATGGCGGCGCCGGTTTCGCTGTCGAGGTTGGCGGTGGGTTCATCGGCGATCACCAGCTTGGGTTTGCGCACCAGGGCGCGGGCAATCGCTACGCGCTGGCGCTGCCCGCCCGACAGTTGCCCTGGCAGGTGGTGGGCTTTGTCAGCGAGGCCCACGGCCTCCAGCAGTTTAGGCACCCGATCAGCACGGGTCTTGGCCGAGGCACCCGTCAGCAGCAGCGGGTATTCGATGTTTTCGTAGGCGCTGAGCACCGGCAGCAGGTTGAAGTTCTGAAAGATGAAGCCAATGTTCTTGGCGCGAAAGTCCGACAAGGCGTCGTCAGAGAGTTCCCCGACATTGCAGCCTGCCACCATGACCTCACCCGCATCGGGTTTGTCGATGCAGCCAAACATGTTGAGCAGGGTGGTTTTGCCGCTGCCCGATGGCCCCAGCAGCACGGTGAAGCAGGCTGGGCGCACCAAGATGTCAACACCCTTGATCACCGGCACACTCACCGAATCCATGTGGTAGGTTTTTTCCACCCGTGTCAGCAGGGCCACCGGCCCCTGATACGGTGTGTTGTCTGGCTCTTTGTCGCTCATGTCTTGCCCTGCATCCTTCGGCCGCGTGAGCCAAGCTGTTGAAAGATCGCACCCGAAGGTGCCTCGCGCCAATTATTACCCTAACCAGCGACTCTCAGGCAAGCAAGATAGAACGTGAAACGCGCTTTGCGAACATGCGCACCCGCGCCCTCTGGGAGAGGGGCGGGGTGAGGGCAACCGTGAGGCTTTCCCGAGCTATTTACTCCCTCTCCCTCAGGGAGAGGGGCGGGGTGAGGGCCACCGTGAGGCTTTCCCGAGCTATTTACTCCCTCTCCCCCAGGGAGAGGGCCGGGGTGAGGGCAACCGTGAGGCTTTCCCGAGCTATTTACTCCCTCTCCCCCAGGGAGAGGGCCGGGGTGAGGGCCTTAACGGCTGCTCGGGAAGCTGAACACCGTGCCTTCGCGCACCCCTGCGCTGGGCCAACGCTGGGTGATGGTCTTGCGTTTGGTGTAGAAGCGCACCGCGTCCGGGCCGTAGGCGTGCAAGTCGCCAAACAGGCTGCGTTTCCAGCCGCCAAACGAGTGGTACGCCACCGGCACCGGCAGCGGCACGTTCACCCCCACCATGCCGACCTGGATGTTGTCAGTGAAGTAGCGGGCAGCCTCACCGTCGCGGGTGAAGATGCAGGTGCCGTTGCCGTATTCATGCGCGTCGATCAGGTCCATCGCTTCTTGCAGGGTGGCCACGCGCACCACGCCCAGCACCGGGCCAAAAATTTCTTCCTGGTAAATCGTCATGCCGGGTTTGACGTTGTCAAACAGGCAGGGGCCCAAGAAGTAACCGGCTTCATGGCCTGGCACCTGCACGCCACGGCCGTCTACCAGCAGGGTGGCGCTTTCTTTCACGCCTTGGTCGACATAGGCTTTGACTTTCTCGAAGTGGGCCTTGGTTACCAGAGGGCCCATGTCGCTGCTGGCGTCGGTGCCGGGGCCGACTTTCATCTTGGCAATCTCGGCTTTCAGGCCAGCGATCACCGCATCTGCGGTGGCGTCACCCACGGCCACCACCAGCGGAATCGCCATGCAGCGCTCGCCGCAGGAGCCATAAGCCGCGCCCATCAGCGCGTTGACTGCGTTGTTGATGTCGGCGTCGGGCATCAGCACCGCGTGGTTCTTGGCGCCACCCAGGGCCTGCACCCGTTTGCCGTGTTTGCAGCCCTCCGCATAGATGTACTCGGCAATTGGTGTCGAGCCGACAAAACTCACCGCCTTGACGCGTGGGTCGCGCAGCAAGGTGTCCACCGCTTCTTTGTCACCGTGAACCACGTTGAGCACACCCGGTGGCAGCCCCGCTTGTAATGCCAATTCGGCCAAACGCAGGGTCGAGCTGGGGTCGCGTTCCGAGGGTTTGAGCACAAAGGTGTTGCCACAGGCCACGGCCATCGGCCACATCCACAGCGGCACCATGGCCGGGAAGTTGAACGGGGTGATGCCAGCGGTGACGCCGATGGCCTGGAACTCGCTCCACGAGTCGATCGCCGGGCCGACGTTTTTGCTGTGCTCGCCTTTGAGCAGTTCGGGCGCGTAAGACGCGTACTCGACGTTTTCGATGCCGCGTTGCAATTCACCAAACGCGTCGCTGAGCACCTTGCCATGTTCGGCGGTGATCAGGGCGCAGAGTTCGTCGGCGTGTTCTTCGAGCAGCACCTTGAACTTGCTCATCACGCGGGCGCGTTTGAGCGGCGGCGTGTTGCGCCAGGCCGGGAATGCCGCCTGCGCGCTGGCGATGGCTTGCTCCACGGTGAGTTTGTCGGCCAGCAGCACCTGTTTTTCAACCTGGCCGGTGGCGGGGTTGAACACGTCGGCGGTGCGGCTGCCACCTGCGACCAATTGGCCGTTGATCAGATGTTGGACGGTGGGAAGAGGTGTGGTCATATGGCGTGAAAATAGTGGATAAAAAGGCATCTGGCCCTTATTTTATAAGGGCTAGTAGCTATCAAAAATGTAATGGGCGTTAGTCCGCCGCGTTGAGGCACTCACCCAGCGCGTTGACCAGACTGTCGATCTGCTCGGGGGTGCTGATGAAGGGCGGTGCCAGCTGGATGGTGTCGCCACCAAACCGCACGTAGAACCCCTTCTTCCACATCGCCATGCCCACCTCGTAGGGGCGGCGGGCGGGTTCACCCGGCAAGGGCGCAATGGTCAGGCCAGCGGCCAGGCCCAGGTTGCGGATGTCGGCGACGTGTTTGGCGCTGCGCAGGCTGTGCACCGCCTTCTCAAAATGCGGTGCCAGCGCCTTGACGCGGTCGATCATGTTCTCGCGCACCAGGATGTCGAGCGTGGCCAGGCCCACCGCACAGGGCACCGGGTGTGCCGAGTAGGTGTAACCGTGGGCAAATTCGAGCATGTATTCGGGGCCACCGGCCGCCATGAAGGTGTCGTAGATCTCCTTGCTGGCCATCACCACACCGAGTGGTTGCGCGCCGTTGGTGATCTGTTTGGCGGCGTTCAGGATGTCGGGTGTCACACCAAAGTATTCGGCGCCGGTGTAGGCACCCAGGCGGCCAAAGCCGGTGATCACTTCGTCAAAAATCAGCAGGATGTTGTTGGCGGTGCAGATCTCGCGCAGGCGCTTGAGGTAGCCCTTGGGTGGCACCACCACACCGGCCGAGCCAGACATGGGTTCGACGATGACAGCGGCGATGTTGGACGCGTCATGCAGCGTGATCAGCTTGAGCAAATCGTCGGCCAAGTCCGCACCCTGTTCCGGGCAGCCCTTGAAAAACGAGCCGAGCGGTGGCTGGGTGTGGGGCAGGTGGTCCGCCGCAATGCCCTGGCCAAAGGTCTTGCGGTTGCCGCCAATGCCGCCGACAGAGATGCCACCAAAGTTGACGCCGTGGTAGCCTTTTTCGCGGCCAATCAGCAGGCTCTTGCTGCTCTGGCCCTTGGCGCGCCAGTAAGCGCGTGCCAGTTTTAACGAGGTGTCGGCCGACTCAGAGCCGGAACCGGTGAAAAAGGCGTAGTCCAGCCCGTCCGGCGTGAGTTCCTTGAGTTTGTTGGCCAGGGCAAACGACAGTGGGTGGCCAAACTGGAAAGCGGGGGAATAGTCCAGCGTGGCGAGCTGCTTGCGTGCGGCTTCCACAATCTCGGCGCGGCCATGGCCCAGGCCGGAGCACCACAGGCCCGACAGACCGTCGAAAATCTTGCGGCCTTCGCTATCAAAGTAATAACAACCTTCGGCCCGGGTGATCATGCGCGGGGCGGCTTTGAAGTTGCGGTTGGCGGTGAACGGCATCCAGTGCGCGTCGAGCCAGGCGGCGTCCAGTCGCGGCTGAGTCAGAGCTTTGCTATCGGTTAAGTCCATGGTGATTCCTTGTGGTGGTGCGGTCTTGGTGCCTGGAAAGGCGCGGCAACAGAACCAAAGCAAGGATTGTGCGCAGTGCATTACTCTTATGATTGCTTAACTATCACTGCTTGGTTGCAAGTCTATGCAAGTAAACACCCGCGCTGCCTTGGGGCAGTTGAGCGATATGGACATCCGCCTGCTGCGGGTGTTCAAAACCGTGGTCGATTGCGGCGGCATGGCGGCGGCCGAGCTGGAGCTCAACATCGGCACCAGCACGGTCAGCCGCCACATCAAAGACCTGGAAACCCGCCTGGGCCTGACGCTGTGTCGGCGTGGCCGCGCCGGTTTTGCGCTGACGCCTGAGGGTGAGCAGATTTACGCCGAAACCCTGCGCCTGCTGGCCGGGGTGGACGCGTTTCGCAGCCGGGTCGACGAAATCCACCAGCGCATGGGCGGCGAGTTGCATTTGGCGGTGTTTGACAAAACCGCCAGCAACCCAGAGGCGTTCCTTGGTGAGGCGATCAGCTTGTTTCAGGCGCAGGCGCCGGACGTCAGCCTGCACCTGCATGTGGCGCCGCTCAATGTGATCGAGCGCGGTGTGCTCGACGGGCAGTTTCAGGTTGGCGTGGTGCCAGGGCACCGGGCTTCGACCGCGCTGGTGTATGACGAGTTGTTCAGCGAAACCATGTATTTGTACTGTGGCCGCGCCCACCCCTTGTTTGGCGCGGGCGCGGCGCAGTTGCCAAACGACTGGGCCGCGTTGCACGGGTATGCCTTTGCCGGGCTGGGTTACCACTCGCCCAATATGGAGCTGGCGCAGCAAGTGCAGCTCACCCGCCAGGCCACGGGGTACGATCAGGAGTCGATTGCCACCTTGATCCTCTCGGGCCGTTACCTGGGCTTTTTGCCCGACCACTATGCCGAGAGTTTTGTGCGCCAGGGGCGGCTGCGTGCGATTCAGCCAGCCGTGTTCAGCTACCGCTGCAGCTTTTTTGGCATCGTGCGCGCCTCACCGCAGGCGGCGCGGGTCACGCTGGCGTTTCAGGCTTGTCTGCACCAGGCGCATGCAGCGGGTCGTGCTACGCTTGCCCCATGATCTTTTATGCCATTTATGCCTCTGGCCCTTATAAATCAAGGGTTGATAGCTATCAAAAAAGTTGTTCGTTGTCGCCGGGACGGGCCACACCATGAGCCCGATGTTGCAGGATTTGGAGGGCATCAACAGCGCTGTCGTGGTGATTTTTATCACCGTCTATGTCGGCATGGTGCTGGGTGGCCTGCCGCGCCTGAAGCTCAACCGCTCGGGCATTGCGCTGCTGGGCGCGATTGCGGTGATGGGTATCGGCGCCATCAGCACCGAAGAAGCGGCGCGGGTGGTGGACCTGCCGACCATGCTGCTGCTGTTTTCGTTCATGGTGTTGTCGGCGCAGATGCGCCTGGGCGGGTTTTACACCGCGGTGACACGCCGGGTGGCGGCCCTGCCGCTCGGGCGCACGGGGCTGCTGGGCGCCATCATTGGGGTGTCGGGCGCGTTGTCGGCGATTTTTTCCAACGACATCATCTGCCTGGCGATGACGCCGGTGGTGCTGCAACTGTGCCTGCAGCGCGGTTTGGCGCCGGTGCCGTTTCTGGTGGGGCTGGCCTGTGCCGCCAACATCGGCTCGGCGGCCACGCTGATTGGCAACCCACAGAACATGTTGATTGGCTCCCTGATGCACCTGCATTTTGGCGACTACCTGCGCCAGGCACTGCTGCCGGTGGGCCTGAGTCTGGGGGTGTTGTGGGCCTGGCTGGTGTGGGTGCCTGCCGCCAATCCGGCCGTAACCAGTGCGACGCCCAGCCCGGCGCCGAGCCGGGTTGAGGTCGATCTGGATGCCGCCGATGTGTTTGCCTTTGACCGCTGGCAGACGATCAAGGGCCTGCTGGTGGCCAGTGCCCTGATGGTCGTGTTTCTGTTCACCGACTGGCCGCGTGAGGTGGCCGCGCTGGTGGGCGCCGGGGTGTTGTTGATGAGCCGACGTTTCCACTCCTCCCATGTGATGGGCTTTGTGGACTGGGAGCTGCTGGTGTTGTTTGCCGGTCTGTTTGTGGTCAACCACGCCTTTGCCGCCACCGGGTTGGCGAGCGACGCGGTGGCCGCGCTGGCCGCCCAAGGTATTCACCTGAGCCACCCGGCGCCGCTGTTGGTGGCTGGGGTGGGTTTGTCCAACCTGGTGTCGAACGTGCCCGCGGTGATGCTGCTGTTGCCGCACCTGCAAGGCCAGCAGGCTGGGGTGGCGCTGGCGCTGGTCAGCACCTTTGCCGGTAACTTATTGCTGGTCGGCTCGATTGCCAACCTGATCATGGTGGACCTGGCGCACAAAGGCGGGGTCAAGATCGACTGGCGCGACCACGCCCGCATTGGCCTGCCAGTCACGCTGCTCACGCTGGCGGTGATTGTGTTGACGCTGCCTTTGTCCTGATCAGCAGGCCGGCTGGACCGCCACGCGGGTGGCTTTGACTCAGTGGGTGGTGTGGGTGCTGCTGTGTTGCACCCGTTTGCCGTGTGGCAACTCGTGCAGCCGGGTGAACATGTCGCGGCAATAGCCGTGAATCTTCAGGCACTTGTTGATCTCGTCCACCGGCAGCGGACCCGACACCACCACCAGGTCGTTGGCTTGGTCCAGCGCGCCAGAGGCACGCAGGCGCCGACGGGTGTTGTTGGCCCAGGAGTGGATACGCGACGGGCTCCCGTGCTCACGCAGTGCGCCGGTACTGGCTTCAAAGGCAATCGCCACGGTGTCAGACTTGAGCCTGAGCCGGTGTTCTCCGGTGACCCGGCTGGCGGGCGTGCTCATGTCGTACAAGTGGTAATTGCCTTCTTTGAGTTGGTATTGCAGCATCATGAAACCTCCGGTCATGAGGGCAATTTTGCGCAAGCCTTCCCGTTTCTAAAGCGTAAATAACAAGGGAAAAACCCGGTATCAACCGACTTTGCGATCAAAACCGTAGCAGTTGAACGCCATGTCGGGCTGCTTGCCGCAAATCAGCTCGGCCAGCGCCTTGCCAGAGCCCGCGCCATGGGTCCAGCCCAAGGTGCCGTGCCCGGCGTTGACCCACAGTTTTTTCACCGGTGTTTGGCCGATGAACGGGATGTTGGTGGGTGTGGCTGGCCGCAGACCGGCCCAGTAGGCCGGCTCGCCGCCTTCTTCTGGCGCTCGGGTGTCGCACACGCCGGGCATGACCTCTTCGATCCGATTGGAGAGCATGCGGCAACGCGCACGGGCCACCGGGGAGTCGAGCGTCAGGTCGTAATCACCCACTTCGATGGTGCCCGCCACCCGCAGGTAGTCGCCCAAGCGGCTCATGGCCACTTTTTTGGCGTCGTCAATCATCGACACGAACGGCGCCTCTTGTGGGCGCAGAATTTTGAAGGTGGCGCTGTAGCCCTTGCCAGGGTAAATCGGCAAGCTGACGCCCACCGTGCGCAGCATGGGGCCGGTGTAGGCGCCACAAGCCACCACCACATGGTCACCTTTGATGACGCGCGATGCTTGACCATTGTTTTGGCCTCCAGCTCCATTGGAAACTGGCTTGACTGTTACAGAATCAATAGCGCCTGCGTTGGCGTTGAGCGACACCACATCATGACCGTACAAGAACTCGGCGCCACGCTCGGCGCACAGTGCGGCCAGCGCCTGGGTGAAGACGAATGCGTCGCCCGACTCGTCGGTGGGGGTGTAGGTGCCGCCCACAATCTTCGAGGCAAAGGGCGTCAGCGCGGGTTCGATGCGCAGCAGCTCGGCGCGGTCCACCACCCGGCGTGCCACGCCATAACGTGCCATCAGGGCAGCGGCCTCGCCAGCGGAGTCAAACGACTTCTGGTCGGTGTAGTAATGGGCAATGCCGCGTTCCAGCCGGTTGCATTCAATGCCGGTGGACTTGAACAGATCCTTGAACGCGGCGTGGCTGTAGGCGCCCAGGGCGACGAGCTGCTGCACGTTGCGCTCAAAGGCGCGGTCATGGCATTGGCTCAGAAACAGCAGGCTCCAGCGCCATTGTTGCCAGCTCAGACGCGGGCGAAACAGCAGCGGCGCTTCTTTGCTGAGCATCCACTTCAGGGCTTTGATGGGTGTCTCGCGATTGGCCCAGGGCTCGCAATAACTGACCGAAATCTGCGCCGCGTTGGCAAAGCTCGTTTCGAGCGATGCGTCCGGCTGACGATCGATGACAGTGACTTGGTGGCCGCGTTCCAACAAGTGCCACGCGGTGCTGATGCCGATGATGCCGGCGCCGAGGATGGTGATTTTCATGGCTGCAAGTGTCCACCAGAACATTCGCCGCTTTTGGCAAGATTAAACTTATCCAGTTTTCATTAGCAGCCCTTATCAACTAATGCCCCATGAGTACATTTGATCCTGCCGCCCTGGAATGCCTGGCCGCCATTGTGGAAGAGGGTGGTTTTGAGCGCGCAGCGGTGCGCCTGTCGATCACCCAGTCGGCGGTGTCGCAGCGCCTGCGCTCGCTCGAAGTGCAGGTGGGCACGGTGTTGATCGTGCGCAGTCGCCCGCTCAAAGCCACGCAAGCCGGGCGCCTGTTGCTCAAACACGCGATGCAGATGCGCCTGCTGCGCGCTGACCTGGAGCGCGACCTGAAAGACCTGTCGCCCGGCGCGGCCGGTGCGGCAGGTGAAGACGAGCGCATCTCGATTGCGATCAACGCCGATAGCATCGCCACTTGGACACTGCCCGCGCTCAGCCCGCTGGCGCACCAGGGCTTGGGACTGGAGATCATCACCGATGACCAGGATTTCACCTTTGAGTGGCTGCGCGAAGGCCGGGTGCTGGGGTGTGTGACCACTTTGCGTGCGGCGCTGCGAAGCTGCAAGGTGGAGCCGCTGGGCGCCATGCAGTATGTGGCGGTGGCCGAGCCCGGTTTTGCCGCTGCGCGCTGCCCGCAGGGCTTGAGTCCGCACAACTTCAGCAGCATTCCGTTCATCGCTTTCAACCGCAAAGACGACCTGCAGGCCGAATTTGTTGCCAGCGCCTGCGGCCTGCGCCATGTGTCCTTGAGCCAGATGTACGTGCCCAGCTCCGAGGGGCAACTGCGTGCGGTGCTGGCAGGCTGGGGCGCCAGTGTGCTGCCTGAGCTGAAGGTGGCAGAACACCTGCAAAACGGCAGCCTGGTCGACCTGATGCCCGGCCATCGCCTGCCGGTGGCGCTTTATTGGCATTGCTGGAACCTCAATTCTGCGGTGCTGGACGCACTCACCCACGCCCTCAAAACTGCCGCAGGCCAGGTGTTGAGTCCGCCCAATGCTGAATCTGAACTGATTGGTAATAAAAAAGCCTGACAGATCAACTTGTGAATTCGGCGGCTAAAATTGGGCCATGAGTTCCATTGACACGCCCAAAACCTCGTTCAAACAACGCATGCTGCAGGTGCGCGAAGACGCCATCGTGCACGCCGTGAACCGCTTGCTGGCTGAAAAAGGCTTTGATGCGATGACGGTGGACGAGGTGGCGGCGCAGGTTGGCATTGCCAAAGCCAGCCTCTACAAACACTTTCCCAGCAAGGAAGACCTGGCCGCAGCCGCGATGGTGCGGGTGATGTTGCGTGCTCAGGATTTCATCAACAGCCTGGCGCCCGATGCCGACCCGCTGGAGAATCTGCGCGCCGTGGTGCGCTGGGTGCTGCAGGTCAAGCTGGCCGGCGACATGCCCACGCTGCCCAGCCAGAATTCGAGTCTGCGTGCCACGCTGATGGCCAACCAGGACTACATGAACGGTTTGATGGAGGTCAGTGACCGCCTGGGCGCCTGGATCGAGGCGGCGCAAGCCGCGGGCCAGCTCAGCTCAAAACTGCCAGCAATTGCGATTTTGTACACCTTCTTTGCCCGCGCCTGTGACTCGGTGGTGGAGTTCCTGCAGATGGGCGGCCTGTTCACCGATGAGCAGATCATCGAGTTGGTGCTGAGCATCTGCTTTGAAGGTCTAAATGCCCGCTAGCCCTTATGTATAAAGGGCAGGTAGCTCTATTTTTGGAAGCGCCTCAGCGCACAATCAGCACCGGCACCTTGCAACCTGCCAGCACCTCGGTGGCGACCGAACCCATCACCAGATTGAGCAGCGCGCCGTGCCCGTGAGAGCCCATCACCACCAGATCAAATTTGCCCTCGGTGGCGGTTTTGGCGATCAGTTCACTGGGGCGACCGGTTTTCCAGACGAACTTCGGCGTGATGCCATGGCGCTGCAGGTATTTGGTGACCGGCGCCATCACCCGCAGGCCCTCTTCTTCGTAATATTTGTTCACCAGTTCCTTGCCAAGTGCCGAGCGGGCTTGCGACGGCAAAACAATCTGGGCGGTCACAGCGGTGTAGTCGTTGTTCGGGGAAAACAGCTGGTGCGCGGCCAGATAGGCCAGCATCTTTTTGGTGTAGGGGCTGCCGTCGACGGCCAGCAGAATCTTCATCGGCTTCTCCTTGCGCAGTGATCAATCAGTTTAACCAAAGCCCATCGGCCTGAATTTGCCTTCGCCATCCCCCAATTGGGGGATGGCGAAGAAGCACAATAGCAGGTAGATTGAAAGTTTTTTATCACGCACCTACCCAGGGTCCAGTCGATGATGATGTTGACGATGTTCTGCTCGCGGGCCCGACGCCTTGCGCAAAGGGCTACTTTGGTGATGGCTTGTTTGGGAAGACACACTCGTGGTGGTTGACCTTTTCACCCAGTTGCTCGCGCAGTTGGCACAAGAAGAACGTGCCAAGGACGGGCACCCGGACGCTTTGATCGCTTCACGCCAACGGTTTCAGACCCTGTTCCAAGATGTGGCTCAGATGGTCTGGCTGAAAGACGCGCACGGCCGTTACCTGGCGTGTAACCCTGTTTTTGACGCCTTCATGGGCTTGCCCGAATTGCGTTTGTGCGGTCGCTCGGATGCTGATCTGTATGCACCCGAGCAGGCCCAACGTTATCTCGATCTGGATCGGGCCTGTGTGCGCGAAATGCAGCCGGTGGTGGTCGAGTCCTGGGTCAGCGACCCGAGTGGAACGCGGCGGGCTTTGCTGGAGATCACCAAAGTGGTTTTGCGCCGTGCTGATGGGCAGCCCAATGGCATCCTGAGCGTTGGCAAAGACATCACGGTGCGCTGGTACCAGACGCAGGCTGAGCAATTGCGCAGCCATGTCTTTGAGCTGTTGGCGCAAGGGGCCGAGTTGTCACACCTGTTGCAAGTGTTGGCCGACGGCTTGCGCTTGCTGCAGCCGGAGCAGGCTTGCCTGGTCGCGCTGGTGGCACCAGGCCCCGGTTATGCCCAGGTGCTGCGGGTGGTGGCATCGGCGGGGTTGTCCAATGAGATGTGGCGGGCGGTGGATGGGCAAGAGGTGCTCCAGGGGTTGGGCGGGAGTTCAGCCGCTGCGGCCAGCGGGCAACGGGTGGTGATCCCCAACCTGGCGGCGCAGCGTACGCTGGCATCCCAACTGGGGCAGCCCGTGAGCCAGGGCGCTTGCTGGTCTCAACCGTTTTTTGCCTTGTCGGGCCAGGTTCTGGGTGTTTTGTCCGTGTATGTGGCCACGCCCGCTAGCCCCAGTCGAGAAGACCTTGCATTGCTGGAGCAATTGGCCAGCCTGGCCGGGCTGGCGGTTGAGCGCCATCAGGTGGCGCAGCAACTGCGCGCCAGCGAGGCCAGTTTCCGCGCGTTGGCGGAGCACACCCCGGAGGCGGTGCTGGTGCATCGCGGCGGCACGATTTTGTTTGTCAACCCGGCTGCGCAGCGCTTGTTCGGCGCCAAATCCAGTGCCGACTTGCTGGGCACATCCACCCAGAAACGCATTGCCCCAGCGTATTTGACGGAGCAGCTTGCGCGCATGAAAGCGATTGAGACGGCGCAACCCATCGAACCCATGGTTGAGTCGCGGTTCATCAGGCTGGACGGCAGCGAGTTCGATGTGGAGGTGCAGGGCACCGCCACTGTCTACGGTGGCGCGCCCGCCATCCATGTGTCGATTCGTGATATATCAGAGCGCAAGCAGGCACAGGCGCAACTGCGGGTCGCCGCCAGCGTGTTCAGCCATGCCCTGGAGGGCATCATGATCACCATGCCTGATGGTCGCATCATCGACGTTAATGCCGCGTTCACCCGCATCACCGGTTACAGCCCTGACGAGGTGCGTGGCCAGACCCCCAGCATGCTCAACTCGGGTCGCAACACTCCGATGTTCTACCAAGAGTTGTGGCGCAGCCTGTTGCAAAACGGCAGTTGGTCAGGCGAGCTGTGGAACCGCCGCAAGGATGGCGACATTTACGCGCAAATGCTGCACATCAGTGCCGTGCGTGACCAGCGCGGTCAGGTGATCCAGTATGTGGCGCTTTTTTCAGACATCACCGAGCGCAAAGCCCATGAGCGCCGACTTGACCAGCTGGCCCATTTTGACGCCCTGACGGGTTTGCCCAACCGCGCCTTGCACGCCGACCGCCTGCAGCAAGCCATGGGTCAGGCCTTGCGGCGCGAACACAAGATCGGTGTGGCGTTTATCGACCTGGATGGTTTCAAAGCCATCAACGACAACCATGGCCATGAGGCTGGCGACCATCTGCTGATCACCCTGGCGCGGCGCATGCGCCAAGCACTGCGCGAAGTGGACACCTTGTCGCGCCTGGGGGGCGACGAGTTTGCCGCGGTCATTGTGGACTTGGCACAAGAGCGTGACTGTGATCCGTTGCTGCAGCGCTTGTTGCAGGCGGCCAATCAGCCGGTGCAGTTTGGCAATGCGGTGCTGCAGGTGTCGGCCAGCGTGGGCGTGGCCTTTTACCCGCAGGCCAAAGAGGTCAGTCCAGATCAGCTGCTGCGCCAGGCCGACATGGCCATGTACCGCGCCAAACAGGCGGGTAAAAACCAGTTTCAAACCTCGGGGTTTGCTGATTCGTTCTTCTGAGCCGCTACCGGCTTCGTGTGCCCAGCCAGGCGGCCAGCACAATCATCAGCGCTGCCACACCCACGTTCCAGGTCAGGGGTCGGTGGCTCACCAGGGTTAGCATCGCGGTAGAGAGCAACGGCGTGAGGTAACTCAGGATGCCGATATGGCGCGCATCACCCAGCTTGAGCGCCTTGTCCCACAGAAAAAATGCCGCCCCCATTGGCCCCAGGCCAATCACGGTGATCAACAGCAGGTCTTGGGGGCCGAGCGACACGGCAGGCTCCATCAGCGCATGGCAGAGCAGCGACAACAGCCCAGACACCAGCGCAAAACTGCCAATCGCAGCGGTTGGAAAGGCCGCCACCCGCTTGGTCAGCAAGGAGTAGCTGGCCCAGATGAAGGCCGCCGCCAGCGCTGGCAAATAGCCCCAGAGCCAGACCGAACCACCCCCCGCATCAGCGGTTGTTGAACCACCCAAAATCACCACCGCCGCACCGGCAAAGCCCAGCAGCGCGGCAAACACATGCACCGCGCGCAGCCGACTGCCTGGCAGCAGCAACGGGGACAGCACCACAATCAACAACGGCCACAGGTAATTCACCAGATTGGCCTGCACTGGCGGTGCATGCCGCAGTGCCAAGAACAGCAAAAAATGGTAGCTAAACAGCCCGTAAATACCAAGGGCCAGCGTCGGTAGCGGTACTTTCCAGCGCGCCAGCTTGAAGCCGGACAGCGGCAACGCAATCAGGCTGCCAATCAGCAAGGACAGGCCGGTCAGCAAAAACGGCGGCACATGGCCCAGTGCCACACCCAGGGTGGCCAGCGAACTCCATAGGCCGATGGCGCCCAGTGCCAGCAGGCTGGCGCGGGTCGCCTGCGTCATGCGGGCCAACCGGGCGGTTGCTCGCCAATCTGGCGCTGAAGCATCAGGCGGCGCTGGTGGGCGCCGATGAGCGCTGCCACAGGTTGATGCCGCCTTCCACTGCCTGCTGGTCAATCGCGGCGAGTTCTTCGGCCGAGAACGACAGGTTTTTCAGCGCACCGATCAACTCGGTGATTTGCGCCGGTTTGCTGGCGCCGATCAATGCCGAGGTGACTTTGCCATCGCGCAGCACCCAGGCGGTGGCCATTTGGGCCAGGCTCTGGCCACGCGCCTGCGCGATGTCGTTGAGGGCACGCACATGTTTGAGGTTTTTCTCGCTCAGAAAATCAGGCTTGAACGAGCCGCCGCCGGGCCGGTTGATGCGGGCGTCTGCCGGCACACCGTTGAGGTACTTGTCGGTCAACAACCCTTGCGCCAGCGCGCTGAACGCAATACAACCCATGCCGAGATCGCCCAGGGTGTCGAGCAGGTCTTCCTCGACCCAGCGGTTGAGCAGGCTGTAGGACGGTTGGTGGATCAGCGCGGACACGCCCATGCTCTTCAGAATGGCGTGGGCTTCGCGCGTTTTGGCGGCGGAGTAACTGCTGACACCCACGTACAGCGCCTTGCCCTGCTGCACAGCCGTGGCCAGTGCGCCCATGGTTTCTTCCAGCGGGGTGTTGGGGTCAAAGCGGTGGCTGTAAAAAATGTCAACATAGTCCAACCCCAAACGCTGCAGGCTCTGGTCCAGGCTGGCCAGCAGGTACTTGCGTGAGCCGCCCACGCCGTAAGGCCCGGGCCACATGTCGTAACCGGCCTTGCTGGAGATCACCAGTTCGTCGCGGTAGGGCTTGAAGTCACGGCGCAGGTGGGCGCCAAAGTTGGTCTCGGCGCTGCCGTAGGGCGGGCCGTAGTTGTTGGCCAGGTCGAAGTGGGTGATGCCCGCATCAAACGCGGTGTGCAACATGTCGCGCTGGGTCTGCAGTGGCGTGGCATCGCCAAAGTTGTGCCACAGCCCCAGGGTGATGGCGGGAAGTTTCAGGCCACTCTGACCGCAGTGGCGGTAAGCCATGCTGTCATAACGGGTGGATGCGGCAAGGTAACTCATGGTGCACCTCAAATAATAAGAAAAAACGATTCTAGCCCTTATTTAATAAGGGCTAGAAGCTATTAAATCTATAGTATTTGAGTGAGGCCGATGGCGGTCTGGCTGACCCTCTGGCCGGGCTGATGCAGTTGGCCTGCATGCCACTGGGCGCACCGTGGCGGTACGCCGGTAAGGAGACGGTGCTCAGTTGAGCAGGTAGTCGTCCTGGGCGTCGAGTTCTTGTGCGTCAATCATCGCGTCATAAGCGGCGCGGCTGGCCAGGGCGGCCGAGGTCAGCGGGATCAGCGGCTTGTCCAGCGGGCGCAGCTTGTGGCGGCGCAGGGCGCGCAATTGGGGTGATTGGGCGATGGTCTGCAGTACACGTTCAGGCTCCATCATCAGGCTGAACGGGTTCAGTGCTTCGGCGGTGGTGGTCATGGGGTGCTCCTGCTTCGGTCAATCACGAATCACGAGATGCAATCCGTTGAAATGGAATGTATCCGTGCCGCTTCAAAACCTAAAGTCGGCGTATGGCGCTGCCGAGTGTCAGAAGTTGCCTGACAAGGCGTCAGTGGTGTGAGGGTCGACGCGGGCGCCAGTACCTGGGTTTTTGATGTCGTGAATTGCCGCGTTTTTTGACAAAGATTCACAAACGATAGCGGTGCGCGCTGCGTATCAGCCGCTTGGGGTGCCCGCCTCATACTGGGGTACCAGAAAACGAAGTTTCGGCGCAGCCAAATCGGCGGTCACCCCAAGCGGCTGCTGCGCCGACACCGTTGACAGGCGAGCGGGATTGAAGGGAACCCGAATCCGGTTTGAGCCAATGATTCCGGCAGACCACCACCTTCAGATTGGCCGAAGCGCCAGCGAGGTATGGCCTCTGGGCGGGTGACGATTTCTGGTACCCCAGTATGAGGAGCCCGCCCAGAGGCCATGCCTGGCGGGTGGGTCCTGAGCCGCCTTTTCCCCTCATGGAGGAACTCAGGATCACGGCTAATTCGAAGTTTGCTGTTTACAGCAGCCGCACCTTCACACTCTTGCCCTTGACCTTGCCCGCATTGAGTTTCTGCATGGCCTCCAACGCAATGTCGCGCTGCACCGCCACAAAGGTGGTGAACTCGGTGACATTGATTTTGCCGATCTGCTCACGGCTGTAACCGGCATCGGCCGTGAGGGCGCCGAGCACGTCGCCCGGGCGGATCTTTTCCTTGCGACCCCCCAAGATTTGTAGCGTCACCATGGGCGGCAGCAAGGGCCCGGAGCCTTTGGGTGTGAGTTCGTCGAGTTTGTGCCAGACCGATGGCTGGTTTTGGTACTGCTCAATCTTGCCCACCGCACCCATCTCGTACATCGCGGCCAGGCTCAGCGCCAGGCCGGTTTCGCCGGCACGACCCGTGCGGCCGATGCGGTGCACATGCACCTCGGGGTCGGGCGTGATGTCGACGTTGATCACCGCCTCCAACTCCTTGATGTCGATGCCGCGCGAGGCGACATCGGTGGCCACCAAGATGGAGGTGCTGCGATTGGCAAACTGGGCGAGTACCTGGTCGCGCTCACGTTGCTCCAGCTCGCCATACAGCGCCAGCGCGTTAAACCCCTGCTGCTGCAAGTAGGTCACCAAATCTTTGCACTGTTGTTTGGTGTTGCAAAACGCCAGTGTGCTGACCGGGCGAAAGTGGTTGAGCAGCTTGGCCACCACCTCGAAACGGGTCGGACGTGTCACCTCATAAAAACGCTGTTCGATCAGGCTTTGTGTCTCAGGTGGCGCCACCGTGATGCGCTCCGGCGAACGCATGAACTGTTTGGCCAGTTTGTCGATGCCTTCCGGGTAGGTGGCGGAGAACAGCAGGGTCTGGCGCTCCGGCGGGCATTGTTTGGTGACGGTGGCAATGTCCTCGAAGAAACCCATGTCCAACATGCGGTCGGCCTCATCCAGCACCAACGTATTGAGCGCTTCCAGGCTCAGGTAACCCCGTTCCAGGTGGTCCATCACGCGCCCCGGGGTGCCGACGATGATGTGGGCGCCGTTTTCCAGACTGGCGCGCTGGCCGCGCAGCGCCACACCACCACACAGCGTTACCACCTTGATGTTGTCCAAAGCGCGAGCCAGGCGGCGGATCTCCACGGTAACTTGGTCGGCCAGCTCGCGCGTGGGGCACAACACCAGGGATTGCACCGCAAAACGGCGCGGGTTCAGCCGCTCCAGCAGGGCCAGGCCAAAGGCGGCGGTTTTGCCGCTGCCGGTTTGGGCTTGGGCAATCAGGTCTTTGCCAGCCAAGGCGGCGGGCAGGCTGGCGGCCTGGATCGGCGTCATGCTCAGGTAACCGAGCTGCGCCAGGTTGTCCAGCAAGGCGGGGTTCAGGGGAAGGGTGTTGAACAGCGTGGGGTCGGTTTGGGTCATGGGGCGATTATCGGTTCCGGGGCTCCCAACCGTCTGGCCCATGCGTTAACCACCCGGCGCTCGCCCACGATGGACATTGATGCTACGTAAAAGGTAGCGACTAGCCCTTTTAAAATAAAGGCTAGCGGCCTATTTGACGTAAAACTCAGGCAAACGCATTGACCAGTGTGCCGATGGTGCCTGCAACCGCCAGCGCTGGCACAGCGGCAGGCACAGACTGCAGCAGGGTCGTGGCTGTCGCGCTGTCGGCAGCCAGCGCTTTTTTCAGAACCCAGGCGGCAGCCACGCCAACCCCCACATCTTTGACGGCTTGTACTGCGGCTTGAACGCCGGATGAGCTGGTGACATTCATGGGTCATTTCTCCTGCGTATTTATGGCTATAACGTCTTATCGGCAGAAAACTGCGTCACTTGAGTGTTTCTGTTGTGTGTTGAATGTGTCGGCATCTGCAATCCTAGAATTGTCTGATTTGAAGGCGTTTTCATGCATTCCATCCATATCTCCAGCCAGTTTGACGCTGGCGCCATTGAGGTCCTCAGCCTGGTCGACCCGCAGAACATCCAGCTCAAGATCCGCCCCGACAACGCCAGCGACTTTGCGCAGTGGTTTTACTTCTGCCTGCAGGGTGCCGCCGGTGTGCCGGTGCGGCTGAACTTTGTGAACGCGGGCCAGAGCGCCTACCCCAAGGGCTGGGCGGATTACCGCGTGGTCGCCAGTTACGACCACCAGAACTGGTTCCGGCTCGACACCGACTTTGACGGTGAAGTGCTTAGCACCAGCTTTACCCCGGCGGGCAACAGCGTGTACCTGGCTTACTTCGAGCCGTATTCGTATGAGCGGCATCTGGACCTGGTCGGCTCGGCGGCCAACTCTGAACACGTCACGCTGGAGCGCCTGGGCAGCTCACTCGATGGCCGCGACATGACCCTGCTGCAAGTGACCAACGCCCAAAGCTCGGTGCCGCTGGCGCAACGCAAAAAGATCTGGCTGATCGCCCGCCAGCACCCCGGCGAGAGCATGGCCGAGTGGTTTGTGGAGGGTTTTCTGGAGCGCCTGCTCGACGAGGCCGACCCGGTCTCCCGCGTGTTGCTGGACCAGTGTGTGTTTTACGTGGTGCCCAACATGAACCCCGACGGTGCGGTGCGCGGCAACCTGCGCACCAACGCCGCCGGTGCCAATCTGAACCGGGAGTGGGCAACACCGAGTCTGGAGACGTCACCCGAGGTGTATTGGGTGCGCCAGAAGATGCTGGAGGTCGGTGTCGATTTGAACCTGGACGCCCATGGTGACGAGGGCCTGCCTTACAACTTTGTCGTCGGCACCGACGACACCCCCGGCTACAGCCCGCGCATCGCTGCGTTGGAGGCCGCCTTCAAAGCCAGCTGGCTCGCCGCCAGCCCGGACTTCCAGATCAAACACGGCTACCCGCGCGGCAAACATGGCGAGGCCAACATGACACTGGCCACCAACTGGATTGGCCAGCAGTTTGGCTGCCTGGCCTTCACCATCGAGATGCCGTTCAAAGACAACGCCAATCTGCCTGACCCCCAAGTCGGCTGGAACGGTGAACGTTCCAAACGCCTGGGTGCCAGTGTGTTGCAGCCAGTGCTGGCGGTGTTGAACCAGCTGCGCGCCTGATCTGGCTGCGTGGGTGTTATTGATTCAATAGCTGCTAGCCCTTGTTGAATAAGGGCTAGCGCCTGATTTGACCAATAACTCAGGCCAGCAGGCAAGCCACCTGGGAACCAGCGCCGCTGGTGTGCAACTCGGGCACGGTTTGGGCACATTGGTCTTGCGCCTTCGGGCAACGTGTGCGAAACACGCAACCGGAGGGCGGGTTCATCGGCGACGGCAAATCACCTTGCAGCAGCTGAATCATCTTGCCGCGCTCGAGCTCCGGGTCGGGAATCGGGATGGCGGAGAGCAGCGCCTGGGTGTAGGGATGGCGCGGGTCGTTGTAGAGCGCGTTTTTCTCGGCAAACTCCATCGCCCGGCCCAGGTACATCACCATGATGCGGTGGCTGATGTGGCGCACCACCGCCAGGTCGTGCGCGATGAAGATCAGCGCCAGGCCCAGCTCTTTTTGCAATTCCTTGAGCAGGTTGATGATCTGCGCCTGGATCGACACGTCCAGCGCCGACACCGGCTCATCACAGACGATCAGCTTGGGCGAGAGGATCAGCGCCCGCGCGATGCCGATGCGCTGGCACTGGCCACCCGAGAACTCGTGCGGGTAGCGGTTGATCTGCTGCGGCGTCAAGCCGACCCGGCCCATCATGGCGCGCACTTTTTCCATCACCTCGTCGTTGCTCATCTGCGGGTAATGGGTGCGCAAGGGTTCGGCAATCGTCTGCGCCACCGTCATACGCGGGTCCAGGCTGGCCAGCGGGTCCTGGAAGATCATCTGGATGTCTTTGCGCACCGCCATCCAGGCACTCGGCGAGGCGCCGCGCATTTCCTGGCCCATCCATTGGATGCTGCCTGCGTTGGCCGGGTTGAGGTTCAGCAGCGCACGCGCCAGGGTCGATTTGCCGCAACCGGACTCGCCCACCACGCCCAGGGTTTCGCCAGCGTGTAAGTCAAACGAGATGCCGTTGACGGCTTTGAGGGTGCGCGGCGCGGACCACGGCCAGTCTTTGTCGTCCTTGAAGCGGAACGCCACCTTGACGTCGCGTACCGACAGGATCGGGGTCTGTTGCTTATCCATGGGCGAGCTCCCGGCTGACGATGGCGCTGTCGCGGTGGCAGGCGCGCAGGTGCTGGGCTGCCCCGGCGATGGGCTGCAGTGCGGCCAGTTCGGTGTGGCACTGGCCATCGGCCAGGCTGCAGCGCGGGCTGAACGGGCATCCTTTGGGCAGGTGCGCCATGTTGGGTGGCGCGCCGGGAATCGCCAGCAGCGATTCGTCGTCGCGGTCCATACGCGGCACCGCCTTGAGCAGGCCCAGCGTGTAGGGGTGGGTCGCAGTTTTGAAGAGTTCCTGGGCGCTGCCTTGTTCCATGACCCGCCCGCCGTACATCACCACCACTTGGTCACACAGGCCGGCCACCACCCCCAGGTCGTGGGTGATCAGCACAATCGCGGTGCCAAAGTCACGCTGCAAGTCGCGCAGCAGGGTCAGCATCTGGGCCTGCACCGTCACGTCCAGCGCGGTGGTGGGCTCGTCGGCCACCAGCACCTCGGGTTCACACAACAAGGCCATGGCGATCATCACGCGCTGGCGCATGCCGCCTGAGAACTCGTGCGGGTACATGGCGATGCGTTTGGCGGCCTCGGGGATACGCACCGCATCCAGCATGCGCACCGAGGCGGCTCGGGCGGTGCCGCGGTCTTGACCCTTGTGGAACTGCAGCACCTCGGTCATTTGCCGCTCCACCGTCAGGTAGGGGTTGAGCGAGGTCATTGGGTCCTGAAAAATCATCGCCATGCGGTTGCCGCGAATCTGATTCAGTTCAGACGCGGGCAGGGTCAGCAGGTTGCGACCCTGGAACAGCGCCTGGCCGCTGGCTTTGCCATTACGCGCCAGCAGTCCCATCAGGGCCAGCACGGTCTGGCTTTTGCCGGAGCCGCTTTCGCCCACGATGCCGAGGGTTTGGCCTTTGTCCAGCGCAAAGTTGAGGCCGTTGACGGCGTAGACGGTGCCGTCCTGGGTGGCAAACTGGACCGCCAGATCGGTCACTTCAAGGAGTTTCATGCAGTCGCCTTCTATCGGTCTTTGGGGTCGAGCGCGTCACGCAGGCCGTCCCCGATGTAGTTGAAACAGTACAGCGCGGCTGACAACATCAGCGACGGGAAAATCAGAATCCAGGGCGAAATCTCCATGACCTGGGTGCCGTCGTGGATCAGCACGCCCCAGCTGGTCATCGGCTCCTGGATGCCCAGGCCCAGGAAGGACAGCACCGACTCGGTCAGGATCACGCCTGGCACGGTGACGGTGGTGTAAATCACCACAATGCCGAGTAAATTGGGCACGATGTGCTGGAAGATGATGCGCCGCGTGGGCACCCCGATGGCACGTGCCGCTTCGACAAACTCCTTGGAGCGCAAAGAAAGCGTCTGGCCGCGCACCACCCGCGCCATGTCCATCCAGGAAAACACGGTGATGGTGATCACCACCAGATAGAAGGCACGCCCCAGCAAGGTCACCATCAGGATGGCGATCAGCAGGTAGGGCACGGCGTACATCATGTCGACAATCCGCATCATCACCGAGTCGACCTTGCCACCCAGAAAACCCGCTGTGGCGCCCCAGGCAATGCCCAGGCTGACCGAGGTCAGTGTTGCCATCAAGCCAACCATCAGCGAGATGCGCCCGCCAATCAGACAGCGCACCAGCAGGTCACGGCCGGATTCGTCGGTGCCGAACCAATGCATGTTGACGAGGGTTGGCCCCTGGCTCATGGCATTCCAGTCGGTGCTGTCAAAGGCATTGGGCAGCAACATCGGGCCAAAGATGCAGGCCAAGGTGATCAGGGCCAGCAGCACGACACTGAAGACGGCAGCGCGGTTGCGCATGAAGCGCACACGGGCGGCGTACCAGAGGCTGTGGCCCTGGATGTCGGCGTCCAGCGCCTGGCTCAGCGTTGCCACCAGGGCGTCGTTTTTGTTTTTGAACATCATGGTGTGCTTGGCTCAGTAGCGAATCTTGGGGTCCAGCAGCGCATAGGCCAGGTCCACCAGCAGGTTGAACACCACGGTGACCACGGTGATCAACACCACCAGACCCAGCACCAGGGTGTAGTCGCGGTTGCTGGCACCGTTAACAATGAGTTTGCCCAGACCGGGCAATGAAAACACCGACTCGGTCACCACCGCTGCGGTGATGCTTGAGATGGCCAGTGGCCCGATCAGTGAGACCACCGGCAGCAGCGCCGGTTTCATCGCGTGGCGCAGCACCAGGGTACGCAAGGGCAGACCCTTGGCGCGGGCGGTGCGGATGAAATTGCTGCTGAGCACCTCGATCATGCTGCCGCGCATCACACGGGCGATGGTTGCCACATTGATGAACACCAGCAGGGCCATCGGCAAAATCATGTAGCGCGGTGAAAAGGCGTCCCAGCCACCCGAGGGGGCCAGCTTGAACCAGATTGCAAACACCAGGATCAGCATCGGCCCGATGACAAACGAGGGGAACACACTGCCGATGCTGCTGAGCAGCATGGTGAAGTAGTCCAGCGCACTGTTTTGCTTCAGCGCGGCCAAGGTGCCTAGCGCTACGCCTACAACCAAGGCGATCAGCAGCGAGCCTCCACCGATTGCTGCCGAGATCGGGAAGGCTTTGGCCACTAAGTCATTCACGCTCCAATCTTCATAGCGAAATGATGCACCCAGGTCGCCATGCAACAGGCTGTTGAGGTACAGCAGGTACTGCTTCCACAAGGGTTCGTTCAAATGGTATTTGGCCTGCAAATTGGCCAATACCGTCTCAGATAACTTGTGTTCCGAATCGAACGGCCCACCCGGGGTCAGGTGCAGCAGCAAATAACATACGGTGATCACCGCCAGCAGGGTCGGAATCGCCGCCAACAGGCGCCGCAGGGCATAGGTCCACATCAGCCAATCTCCAGAAACAGGTTGCCGGTGCTGTGCTCGTGACACACACCGGCCAGAAAATCGCCGCCAGTTGAGGTGTCAAGCTGGCGGCGGTAGGGGTACAAGCAGGCGGTTAGTGCTTGATGATGTAGAAGTCCTTGGCGCGGTAGCGGTCCAGGCTGTTGGTGTTGGTGTAGCCGCCCACATAGGGTTTAACCAGGCGCGGCTGCGTGTATTGCAGCAGCGGCAGCATCGGGTAGTCGTCCATGATCATCTTGGCGGCTTGGGTCAGCAGGGCCTTGCGTTTGGCCGGGTCGGCGCTTTGGTTGCCTTGGTCAATCAGGGCTTCGGCCTTGCGGTTGCAGTTTTTCTGCTGGTTTTGGTCGGAGTCACATTGCACCAGGGTCAGGAAGGTGGTGGCGTCGTTGTAGTCGGCATTCCAGCCGTTGCGGGCGATCTGGTACTCACCGTCGTTGCGTTTTTTGATCAACACCTTGAACTCCATGGCTTCGAGTTCCACATCCAGCCCGAGCTTGGACTTCCACTCAGAGGCCGCAAAAATAGCCATTTTCTTGTGGTAGTCGCTGGTGTTGTAAGAGAACTTGAGCTTGGTGCCAGGGGCCACACCGGCTTCAGCCAAGAGTTTTTTGGCTTCTGCCACCCGTTTGTCCATGGGCCAGCTGGCCCAGTCGTAGCTGGTGACATCGGCACCGTTCACACCTTTGACCATCACGCCGTAGGCAGGAACCTGGCCGTCGGCGGTGACGCGCTGGGCCAGGATGTCGCGGTCAATCGCCATCGAGAGCGCCTTGCGCACGCGGACATCTTTGAGCAGCGGGTCGGTGTTGAGGAACGAGTAATAACGCAAGGCCAGCAACAGGGAGTTGCGGATCTCTTTAGGGTACTGTGCCTTGTACTTGTCATAGGTGCCGGGCGGCAACTGGTAGACCATGTCGTTTTCGCCGGATTCATACAACTTGACGTCGGCGTTGCCATCTTCCACCGCCAAGTAGGTGTATTTGGTCAGCTGCACGTTTTTGGCGTCCCAGTAGGCGGGGTTCTTGGCCAGCACAATCTTGCTGTTGACTTCCCAGCTGGCCAGGGTATAGGCGCCGTTGCTGACGATGTTGGCGGGTTTGGTCCAGTCCTTGCCGAACTTTTCAACCGTGGCTTTGTGCACCGGGCCCAACTGGGTGTTGGTCAGCAAGTCGGGCATGAACGCGACCGGGTACGGGGTTTTGATTTCGAGGGTGTGTTTGTCCAGTGCCTTCACACCCAACTCGCTGGGCGGCAGTTTGCCAGCCACGATGTCCTTGCCATGCAGCAAGAAGATGCCAAACGAGGAGGCGTATTCCGAAGCTGTTTTGGGGTCGACAAAACGGCGTAAGGCATAGACAAAGTCGTCGCTGGTGAGCGGGTCACCGTTGGACCATTTGGCGTTCTGGCGCAGCTTGAAGACCCAGGTGGTGGGGTTGGTCTGTTTCCAGCTCTCGGCCACGCCGGGCACAATTTTGCCCGCGCCATCAGCAGCGGTGAGGCCTTCGAACAGTTCACGGATGACGTTGTTGGCCGGGACACCTTCGGCGCGTGCCGGGTCCAGGGTGTCTGGCTCGGCCCCGTTGTTGCGCACCATCTCTTGCTTGGCAGCGAGTTGGACACCCGCCGGGACCGTGGCGGCAAAAGAGGCCCCCCAAGTGATCAGCAGGGCGGCCGCCAAGCTGGTTTTGGCAAAACGGGAAGTCATCATGAACAGCTCCTTAACCTTGAAGGTAAAAGGGATTATTTTAGGAGCCTGTTGACGCGAAATATGCTGCCACATAGTCCTCAAAAGCAGTTTCTGTGCTGTTGTCGATGCGGGTTTGCTCGGCCAATGAGGTCTGGACACTGCTTAGAAAGCGCGCTTGTGTGTCAGTGGTCAGAGCGCTTGACTGCAGGCTTTGGGTGTGGGTCTTGGCCATGGCCAGGGCAAAGTCGAAATAACTGCCGTGCTGCCGTGCCGCCTCAAGTACCTGGGCAGACGGCGTGAGTTCAGGCTGGTCAATGCGCTGGCGCAAGCCCTGCAGGGCGGCTTCATATTTTTGACCGCTGTAAGCGGTGTCCAGCATCGCGGCAAACGGCAGCATCTCGTCAAACAACTCGTGCGCCAGGGCGCGCAGGGGTTGCTCGCGGTTGTGCACCAGCAGTTGCAGACCCGGTTGGCGGCCACGGGTGACCACACGGTGTTTGTTCTCATCGTTCTCGCCCTGCTCGCGACTGGTGATGGGTGGGCTGTCACGAAACAGGCACATCAACAGCAAGGCGTCGGCAAACAGGCCTTGCTCAGGCGTGATGCCGATGTCGACAAACGGGTTCAGATCGAACAGTCGCATCTCGACGTATTGCACGCCGTAGGTCTGCAGCGCCAGCGCTGGCCGCTCGCCGTGCAGGCCGATGCGTTTGGGGCGCATCGGAGCGTAAAACTCGGCCTCTATCTGCAACACGCAGTCACTGAGTTGTTGCCAGTGTTGGCCTTGGCGCACCCCCATCTCGGCGTAATACGGGTCATGCGTGCGCATGGCGGCCTCCAGCCCCTGGGTGTAATCGCTCAGGGCGTTGAAGCTGATGGCAAGTTTGTCTTGCGCATGGTTCTGGTATCCCAGGTCGCTCATGCGCAGGCTGGTGGCGTAAGGGCCATACAGGGTGCCGGGTGACAGTTCGGACAGGTCACTTGGGTGGCCCTGCAAAAACGACTTGCACAGCGCGGGTGACGCACCAAACAGGTAAGGGATCAGCCAGCCGAAACGTAAAAAGTTGCGAATCAGCCCGAAATAGCGGCGGCTGATGAAGTCCTGTAGCGGCTCGCTGGACTGGCAGCAGTCTTGCAGCACCGGCCAGAACGCATCGGGCAGCGACCAGTTGTAGTGGGCGCCGGCAATGGTCTGCATGGCGCGGCCATAACGCAGGCCCAGGCCTTCGCGGTAGACCTGTTTGAAGCGCGCCGCGTTGGAGTTGCCGTAGTTGGCAATCGCGATGTCGACGTCCTCACCGATCTTGCACGGCATGGAGCCAGCCCACAGGAATTCGCTGCCGAGCTGGCGCGCGCTGAAGCGGTGGATGTCTTTCAAAAAGGCCAGCGGGTAGGCCGGGTCGGTCGACGGCGGGGTGATGAACTCGAGCAGTGCCTCGGCGTAGTCGGTGGTGATCCAGGGGTGAGTCAGTTTGGAGCCCAGCGATGGTGGGTGCGGCGTCAGTGCCAGTTGGCCTGCGCTGTCCACCCGCAGGCATTCACGCTCGTAACCGCGCTGGATGCCGCGCAGCAACTGGGCTTGGGCGGGTTCGGAAAACTGGCGAACTTGGTTGCAACAGGTGAATTTCAGCATGGGATTCTTGGGTGATCGGCAAAACGGCAGGCAGTATGGCAGTTTTTGCACTGGTTCGGCGTCTGCGGCGATGCACGGGCACGGGCCCCGCCGTTGGTCAGGGTGCCCCTGTGTGGCGGCCATGGGGTCGGGTGATGGCCTTGCACCAGTCCCAGAAGATGCGCTTGCTGTTGTTGTCGAAGCTCTGCTGGACGGCGGGGCCGCCAGCTTCGGGCGCAGCGGGGGCGCCCTGTCTTGTAAAAACTTGGCGCTGCCCCAAGCTTGGTGCGCCTAGTCAACCCTGCGGACCGCAAGGTCTGCGCGCAGGCATGAACCCATCACCAGTGGATGGGTCCGCAGGGTTTGGCAATGGGTGCGCTTATGCGCCCAACCAGGGTTTGCCAACTGGCAGCACGTCGCGTCCAAACACATCAGCAAACACAATGTGCGCCATGACGTACCAGGCGCTCAGCGCCGTCAACATCAGCTCATACCCTGCCACCACGGTCATTTCTGGGTAACCAAAGTGGGCCAGGTCCAGCAGCACAAAACCGATCAGCAACAGTGTGAAAACGATGGCCAGAGCGCTGCTGATGCGCATGGAGCCGACCCACAGGACCGCGGTGAACAGCGTCCAGCCGACCAGGAACCAGCCGATGTCGGTGGTGCTGGCTGGGTAGATGTTGAACTGGTTGCCCAGCAGCATCAGCACCAGCGAGATCCAGAAAGCGCCGTAACCGGTGAAAGCGCAGTAGCCAAAGTTGTTGCCGGTCTTCATCTCTTGCAAGCCGGCCACCATCTGCACCAGACCGCCAAAAATCAGCCCGATCCAGATGACCGGCCCCAGGCCCATCCAACCCACGTTATGGAACTGCAACGCCATGGTCGCCAGTCCAAATCCTGCCAGGCCGGCGACGGCCGGATTCCCTAGCTTTTGTTTTGCTATGTTGTTGTTTTTGTCGTTGCCCAATTGTTGCTCTGCCATGCTGTAGTTTCAGTAGATTGATAAGATAGTTGGCCATTTCGGGTGCCGTGGGCACACGAAATGGGTTGCGCATTCTATTGACCCAGATCGTCGTCAAGCATGTTCAATGCCGATATGAATTGGCTTTTGTAAAAAATCGACGACCATGGAGCTTATTTATGCCTTATTTGCCAGAATTTATTGCCCCTTTGCGCTTCACCGACCCCGCCGACGCATTGGCGCAGGCCCAGCTGATTTACGACAACAGCATCCAACATTTGCGCCAGGCCATGCAACGTTATGTGGCGGGTGAAGACCTGCCCGGCCATGTGCGCGCCTGCTACCCCTTTGTGCGGGTTCAGACCGATACCATGGCGCGCCAGGGCTCGGGTGAGGCTAAGCGCCTGAGCTACGGTTTTGTGTCGGGCGCCGGGCGCTTTGAGACCACCTTAAGCCGCCCCGATCTCTATGCCAAGTATTACCTGGAGCAATTTGCGCTGCTGCTCGACAACCACCAGGTCGAGCTGGAGGTGGGCACCAGCACCCAGCCCATTCCCGTGCATTTTTCGTTTGCCGACAACGAACATGTGGAAGGCAATCTGAGCGCCGAGCGCCGCGCCCGCATGCGCGACGTGTTTGACCTGCCCGACCTGACAGCCATGGACGACGGCATTGCCAACGGCACCTTCGAGCCCAGCCGCGGCGAGCCGCAACCGCTCTCCCTGTTCACCGCGCCGCGCGTTGACTATTCGCTGCAGCGCCTGCGCCACTACACCGGCACCGCCCCCGAGCATTTTCAGAACTTTGTGTTGTTCACCAACTACCAGTTCTATATCGATGAATTTATCGCGCTGGGCCACGCCGCCATGGGCGATTCAGCGAGCGAATATGTCGCGTTTGTCGAGCCCGGTAATGTTGTGACCCGTCGCGTCTCTGAAGGTGAAGCCGCACCGCGCAGCACTGGCACACCACCCCCGCGCTTGCCGCAAATGCCCGCCTACCACCTGGTGCGCGCCGACGGCAGTGGCATCAGCATGGTCAACATCGGGGTTGGCCCGGCCAATGCCAAGACCATCACCGACCACATTGCGGTGTTGCGCCCGCATGCCTGGATCATGCTCGGCCATTGCGCCGGTCTGCGCACCACCCAGCAACTCGGCGACTATGTGTTGGCACACGGTTATGTGCGCGAGGACCATGTGCTCGACGAGGAACTGCCGCTGTGGGTGCCGATTCCGGCGCTGGCGGAAATTCAGGTGGCGCTGGAGTCGGCGGTGTCTGAGGTGACCCAGCTCAAAGGCGCGGCACTCAAAAGCATCATGCGCACCGGCACCGTGGCCTCGACCGACAACCGCAACTGGGAACTGCTGCCCGACAACGGCCCGCAACGCCGCTTCAGCCAAAGCCGCGCCGTGGCGCTTGACATGGAGTCCGCCACCATCGCCGCCAACGGTTTTCGCTTCCGCGTGCCCTACGGCACGCTGCTGTGTGTGAGCGACAAACCCCTGCACGGCGAGATCAAGCTGCCCGGCATGGCGAATCACTTCTACCGCGAACGGGTCGACCAGCATTTGCGCATCGGCATCCGTGCGCTGGAGTTGCTGCGCGAACAAGGTGTGGACCAACTCCACAGCCGCAAGTTGCGCAGCTTTGCCGAGGTGGCTTTTCAATAAAAAGTGCCCTCAGCCCTTATTTCTAAAGGGCTGATTGATATTGAAAATATAGCGAAATTGCTCAGGCCACCCGCGGCTTCACCTTGGATGCGGCCAGCTTGGCGTTGTGACGCGCCACCTCCACATCGGCATCAAAAGCCAGCGCCACGCCCATGCGGCGTTTGGTGAAACTCTCGGGTTTGCCAAACAGCCGCAGGTCGGTGTTGGGCACACGCAGCGCTTCGTCCACACCGTCAAAAACAATGCCCTGCGCGTCAACGCCGCCATAAATCACCGCGCTGGCGCCGGGGCTGCGCAGGGTGGTGTTGACTGGCAGGCCCAGAATGGCGCGGGCGTGTAACTCAAATTCGCTTTGATGCTGGGTGGTCAGTGTCACCAGACCGGTGTCGTGGGGGCGCGGAGACACTTCGCTGAACCAGACCTGGTCACCCTTGACAAACAGCTCCACGCCAAACAGGCCCAGGCCTGCGGGCTGGCCGTTCAGCCCTGTGCCCAGATCGTCGGTGACGGCTTTGGCGATGTGTTGCGCTTTGGCCAGCGCCAGGGGGCTCATCGGGTGCGGTTGCCAGCTCTCCACATAGTCACCGTTGACCTGGATGTGGCCCACCGGTTCGCAAAAATGGGTGCCGATCACACCGTCAGCGCCCTTGGCGCGCACCGTCAGCAAGGTGATCTCGTAGTCGAAGTCGATGAAGCCTTCAACGATGATGCGGCCATGGCTGACGCGCCCACCCGCCATCGCATGGTCCCAGGCCGGGGCCACATCGGCCGGGCCGCTGATCTTGCTTTGGCCTTTGCCAGAGCTGCTCATCACCGGTTTGACAACGCAGGGGTAGCCAATGCCGGGTTGGCCGTCCACGCCATCGATGGCGGCCTGCAACTCGGCCAGCGAGTCGCAGAATTTGTACGGGCTGGTGGGCAGGCCCAGCGTTTCGGCGGCCAGGCGGCGGATGCCTTCGCGGTCCATCGTCAGGCGGGTGGCGCGCGCGGTGGGCACGACCCGTACCGCACCGGTGGCTTCCAGCACTTCGAGCATCGGCGTGGCAATCGCCTCGATTTCTGGCACCACCAAATCGGGCTTGTCTTGCTCAATCAGCGCACGCAGCATGGCCGGGTCGCTCATGGTGATGGTGCGGCTGTGGTGCGCCACCTGCTGGCCCGGCGCATTGTCATATCGGTCCACCGCGATGGTTTCCACACCCAGGCGCTGCAGCGCAATCAGCACTTCTTTGCCCAGTTCACCGCTGCCCAGCAGCATGACTTTGGTCGCGTGGGGGGAGAGCGGGGTGCCGAGGGTGGTCATGGTGCTGCGCCAACAGGCGTCCTGAAAAAGTTGGGATGGGCGTGTGTTGCTGCGCTGGTGGTGCACCGGCTCAGACCCACGACAAAGGGGGTGTCTGAGTTTAACTTTGTGCATTGGCAGACTGGCGTGCCGGTCGGTTGACGTGGATCAAAGGCTCACTTTGGGCGGCTGCTAGAGTTGTCGCCAGAACCTTGAATGCCACATTCAAGCCACCAGCCAGCCAGCCGCAGCTTCTTCGCGGCAAGCCAGCTAAGGATGATGTCGATGATCCATGACGGCCCAACCACCCACTTCTCTTCGCAGCGCAACACCCGTAACTGATCCCTGGTCGGTGGTGTCTCTGTTTGCGCCTTACCTGCGCCTGGCGCACCAGATCCCCGGACGGGTGCGCCTCAAGCTGGATGCGGCGGCGCTGGATGTGCCGCTGCTGCGCGGCCTGGGTGCCCAGGCTTTGCAACAGGCGCTGGCGTCGGTGCGCGGGGTGCAGGATTTTTCGTTCAACCTGCTGGCACGTTCCTGTGTCATCACCTATGACAACGCCACCATCCCTGATGCGGCCTGGCCCGATGTGTTGGCGCAACGGCCATCGGTGGCCGCCCAGACCTTGCTGGCGATCCTGCATGAAAGTTATGAGGAGCTGCGTTGTGGCCAACACTGACGAAACCATTTTGCGCAGCCAGCGACTCCAGCCCGCAGCGCCCTGGCCGCTGCTGCACCAGGCCCTGCGCATGGCGCTCTACGACGAGTACGCCGCACGCGCGTATTACGCGGGGGTGGTTCAGGCATTTGGCCAACAAGCCCCGTTTGCCAGCATTCTGAAGTCTGAGGCCCAGCACATCGCGACGCTGGTGCGGCTGTGCCAGCGTTACGGCGTGCCCCGCCCGCTGGACCCTTTTCCGGCAGAAACCACCATCTCTGCGTCTTGGCGCGTTAATTTGGAGCGCGGTGTCAGCGGGGAGCTGGCCAATATCCGCTTGTATGACTACCTGTTGACCTGGGTGACCGAGCCAGACGTGCGGCAAGCCTTTCTTCGGGTGCAGGCCGCTTCGCGCGACAAACACCTGCCTGCTTTTCAGCGGGCACTTGAAAAAGCCATGGCGCTGGAGAACTGGCATGCCCAACAAGGCGTGGCCCCGAGCCAGGCTTATGTGCGCCACGGCCCGCTGTCTGACGCGCTGGAGCGTGGTCTGGCTTTGCTGGCCAGCCAGCATGGCGCTTTTGGTCTGATCGGCACCCTGGTGCGCAGCACCCACCCGGCCATGCTGGCAGGTATGGTGGCGGGAGGTGCGGCGGTTCAGCTGCTGCGCAAGGCCAAAAAACCCTCTTTTGATTCTTCTCTTTCACAGTCTCAGGAGGACTGATATGTTGCCCATGCTTCCCTTTGTTGCCGGTATCGTGACCGGCGCTGCTGCGCTCAAACTCTGGCGCAGCAAGACCGCCAAGCGCACACCGGATCAGGTGCAGAGCAGCTTGCGCCAGACAGAGGCAACCGCCATCGAGCCAGATGTGGCATCGGTGAGTAAAGCCGCAGCCGAGCCCAAACCTGCACGCACCGCCGCACCCAGAAAACGCCGCACTTCCAAAACCGCCCAAGTCACAGACGAGGTGCAAGGATGAGTGCGCTGTCCATGCCCCGCGCCGCGCAACCGGCCGCCGATGCGTTTGTGAAAGGCCTGGTGACCACTGGCTTGCTGGCGAGCATTCAGAACCGGCCCGGTCGCCCGGTGCTGGACAAACAGGTTGTACGCCGCGCGTTGCAAGGTGGCGCGGCATTGGCGGCGGGCACCGTTGCCGCACAGGCCTGGCAGCGCCAGGACCTTGGCCGGGCGTTGACCGCCATCGCCTTGGGGACCGCCAGCGTGATGGTGTTGGAACAGTGGATGACAGAAACCAAGGAGAAGCAAGATGGGCAAGAAAAAGCGTAAACAACAGGCTGGCTGGGGCGAGCCCGGCTATGGCGCCACGCAAGGCATGGACCCGGCCGGTATGGGCATGGGGGGCGGTGCTTATGGCTCTGCGCAAGCCGGGGGCACCGGGTCGGGTGTGGGCAACGGCTTGTTGCACAACTTGCAAGGGCTGGTTGGCAACCGACAAACCGAGCAGTTTTTGCTGGGGGCGCTGCTGGGCGCGGCGGCGGTGTATGTGCTCGGTGACGAGGCCATGCGTGCCAAACTGATGAAAACCGCCATGAAACTCTATACCGGTGTGGCAGGTGGTTTCGAGGAAGTCAAAGAACAAATGGCAGACATCAAGGCCGAGGTGGCCGCGGAGCAGCGCAGCAAGGGATGAACCCGCCCGCTGCCGCCCCTTTTGTGGCCCTGAGGCCGGTCCATCGGCTGGCAGATCGGGTGCGTTTTCGCTTTGACCTGGCACAGGGAACGTTGTTGGACCCGGCGGGCATCACCCGTGCTGTGGAAAACCTGCCTGGCGTGCGCACGGTGCGGCTGGCGTGGCGAGCGCGTTCTTTGACGATCACGTTTGCCCCCGACGAGACCGATGTGGACCAACTCGCGGCCGCCTTGCGCGATCTGCACCTGCCGCCCCATCTGCCGCTGGCCCCGCAGCACCCGGTGCCTGGCAAAGAGTTGATGACGGTGGCCACCAGTGCTGCCTTGTTGCTGAGCACCAAGCAGCTGCCGCCATCCGTGCAACGCGCCACCACACTCGCCGCTGCGCTGCCGTTGTATGGCGAGGCGCTGGGTGATGTGTTCAAGGAGGGCATCAACTCGCATGTGCTGGAGGCCTTGGCGGTGGCGATCTCCACTGCCAGCCAGGACTACGTGGCGGCCAACACCACGGTGTTCATGCTGGCCCTGGGCGAGTACCTGGAGAACTCGATTGCGCGGCGCTCCAACGACCTGCTCAAGAACCTGCTGCGCCCGGACACCGGCTGGGTCTGGGTCGAGCAGGACGGGGTGGAGCGCCAGATCGAGGCGGCCGCAGTGACGGTGGGCGCCACGGTGATTGTGGGCGCCGGTGCGGCTATTCCCGTCGACGGCACCGTGCTGGGCGGCGAGGCCATGGTCAACGAAGCCTCGATGACCGGAGAAGGGGTGGCGGTGTTGCGCCGCCGTGGTGATGGGGTGCTGTCCGGCACCGTGGTTGAGGAAGGGCGGTTGCGCATTTATGCCGAACATGTGGGCCGCAAAACGGCCGCCGCACGCATTGCCGACTATGTTGAACAGTCCTTGCAGGCCAAGAGCCAGACCCAGCTCGCGGCGGCCCGGCTGGCCGACAAGCTGGTGCCCGGGGTGCTGGGGCTGGCCGGTGCCGCCTGGTTGCTGACCGGCGACTGGCGCCGCGCCGCAGCGGTGCTGCAGGCTGACTACTCTTGTGCCCTCAAGCTGGCCACCCCGGTGGCCTTCAAGTCGGCGATGTTCCGTGCAGGGCAAGGCGGCATCCTGATCAAGGGTGCTGACGTGCTGGAGCGGCTGGCCGAGGTGGACACCTTTGTGTTTGACAAGACCGGCACCCTCACCACCGGCCAGCTGGCGGTGACCGATTCGATCGCTTTTGACCCGCAGTACAGCGCCAAGGACCTGATTGACCTGGCCGCCTCGGTCGAGGAGCATTACTTCCACCCGCTGGCGCTGGCGGTGGTGCAGGCGGCGCGCCAGCACCAGGGGCGCCACTTTGACCACAAGGAGGTGGAATTCATCGCCGCCCACGGCGTGGCCAGTGTCATCGACGGCAAACGGGTGGTGGTGGGCTCGCGCCATTTTGTTGAGGACGACGAGGGTGTGCGCATCAACACCCGCCAGCGCCAGCGCATCGAGCGGCTGTTTGCGCAGGGCAAGACCCTGCTCTACATCGGTTTTGGTGGTCGCTTGCTCGGGGTGATTGCCCTCAAGGACCAGCTGCGTGCGGCCAGCGCGGCCACCGTGGCGCGGCTGCGCCAGCTGGGTGTCAAGCGCATTGTCATGCTCACCGGTGACCACCACGACCGCGCCGCCGAGATTGCGGCGCAGCTCGGCCTGGATGCGTTTCATGCCCAGCTGTTACCCGAGGACAAGGCGACGCTGGTGGCGCAGATGAAGGCCGACGGCGCCAAACTGGCGTTTGTCGGTGACGGCATCAACGACGCCCCGGCGCTGGCGGGCGCCCATGTGGGTTTTGCCATGGCGCACGGCGCCGACATCGCCCGACTGAGTTCGGACATCGCCCTGCTGGAGGACGACATCGCGCGGGTGGCCGATGCCAAGCAGCTGGCCAACGCCACCCTGCGCCTGATCGGGCGCAACTTCAAGCTCACCGTGGGCCTCAACTCCGCCATCCTGGGCGCTGCGGCGGCAGGCCAACTGACGCCGGTGGCGGCGTCGGTGGCACACAACGGCAGCACCATCGGCATCCTGCTCAATGCCCTGCGTGGTGGACAAGCGGCGCTGCCGACGCGGCGCGCGCATACCCGCCCCCGTGCCGAGACCCAAGCTGGCGCGTTCTGATCGCCGCGCCGGGTGGCGAAACACCGCCGTTGTGCCGGTATTTCTGCTTTGGCCAGCCCTGCCGGGTGGATTGATCTGCCGGCGCTGTGGCAATCCTCGCCAGCTCGGTCACAATTTGGCCCATGAACGAACCCATCTTTTCAGTACAAGGGCTGGTCAAACGCTACGGTGACGCCACCGTGGTTGACAACATGTCGTTTGACATCGCGCCCGGCGAGTGTCTGGGCGTGATCGGCCCCAACGGCGCGGGCAAAACCACCACCATCCGGATGTGTCTGGGCCTGACCGTGCCCGATGCAGGCAGCGTCACCGCCTTTGGCCTGCAAATGCCGCGTGACGCGCTGGCGATCAAGGCCCAGCTCGGTGTGGTCAGCCAGATGGACACACTCGACCCCGACTTCAGCTGTTTTGAGAACCTGCTGGTGTATGGCCGCTACTTTGGCTTGAAAGACACGCAGATCCGCGAGCGCGTGCCCTCGCTGCTCGACTTTGCCAGCCTGACGGCCAAGGCCAACGCCAAACCCGGCGAGTTGTCGGGCGGCATGAAACGGCGCCTGAGCCTGGCGCGCGCGCTGGTCAACAACCCGCGCCTGCTGCTGCTGGACGAACCCACCACCGGGCTGGACCCGCAGGCGCGCCACCTGATGTGGGAGCGCCTGCAGCTGCTGTTGCAGCAGGGCAAGTCGATTTTGCTGACCACCCATTTCATGGACGAGGCCGAGCGCCTGTGCAACCGCCTGCTGGTGGTGGACCACGGCAAAAAGATTGCCGAAGGTGCGCCGCGTGACCTGATCCGCCAGCATCTGGAGCCCGATGTGGTCGAGGTGTTTGGCAGCGGTGCGCTGGCCTTGGTCGACTCCCCGCTGAAAGCCTTTGCGGCGCGGCTGGAAGTCAGCGGTGAAACCGTGTTTTTCTACACCGCCGATGCCAAACCGCTGCTGGCCGCGCTGGCCGCCCACCCGCAATTGCGCACCCTGCACCGCCCGGCCAATCTGGAGGATTTGTTCCTCAAGCTGACCGGTCGCCAAATCCGTGAGGACGCTTGACTGGCATGGCAAAAGCCGACCCAACCATGACAAGTGTCCCTGCCAGTTTCCCTCACCCCGGCCCTTTCCCGCATCGGGAGAGGGTGGGAACAGTCGCTGCGCGATTTTTATGTAAAGCACTATGACAACAAGAGCTACTACCCCAATGAATACAAGGGCTGAGGGCCAAAAAGCCCCATCCATCTGGCGCGCGCCGGAGTTGTCGATGCGCTGGTGGCCGGTGTTCTTGCGCAATCTGCTGGTCTGGCGCAAGCTGGCCATCCCGAGCCTGGTTGGCAACATTGCCGAGCCGCTGATGTGGCTGCTGGCCTTTGGCTACGGCATGGGCGCGCTGGTTGGCCAGGTCAAGGTGGACGGCGTGCAGGTGCCTTACATCCTGTTCCTGGCCAGCGGCAGCATTTGCATGAGCGCCATGAATGCTGCAAGTTTTGAAGCACTCTACTCAGCCTTTTCAAGGATGCATGTGCAAAAAACCTGGGACGGCATCATGAACGCGCCGGTCAACCTGGACAACATTGTGCTGGCCGAGATGCTCTGGGCCGCTTTCAAATCGCTGTTCACGGTGACCGCGATTCTGGGGGTGATGCTGGCTTTGGGCATCAGCTACAGCCCCAAACTGGTGGTGGCCTGGCTGGTGCTGGCGGGGGTGGGCGTCACCTTCAGCTGTGTCGCGCTGATCTTCAACGCGCTGGCCAAGGGGTATGACTTTTTCACCTATTACTTCACGCTGTTTTTGACGCCGATGATGTTCCTGAGCGGCATCTTCTTTCCGCTGGAGCAACTGCCACCGGTGGTGCGCGCCGTGTCGCACTGGCTGCCGCTGACCAACGCGGTGGCGCTGGTGCGGCCCTTGTTCATGGACCAGTGGCCGGGCGACTGGTTGCGCCCGGTGCTGGTGTTGGCGGTGTTCACCGTGGCGGGTTTCTGGATTGCGCTGGCGCTCACACGCAAGCGGTTTCAGGGTTAAAGCGCCCGCTGTCTGTTGCTCTTTTTGATATAGCTGCCAGCCCTTGTTTGATAAGGGCTAGAGGCCAATTTCATGCTGAATCTCAGAGCGGCGCCGCCGCCCACACCTGGGTGGCCACCCGCAGCATGTTGTCACCCAAAACCAGCCGGATGTCGTCGGCCCCCATGCCCACTTCGCGCAGGGCCTCGGGCAGTTGCTGCCAGGTGGTGATGGGTGCGTAGCGCATGCCGCTGATCGCCTGCCCATAACCGGCGCTTTGGGGCCACCAGTAGCTCGCGTCAAAGTCGCCGGGTGGCCTGTCATCGAGTTCGGGTTGGGAAAAGCCGTTGTCCAGGCCAATGCCCACATGCTTGATGCCCACCAGGTTCGCCACATACGCGGCATGCCGTGCCACATCGGCGGCGCAGGGTTGGTCGGTGCCCAGAAAGCGCGACACACCGGACACACACACCACCCCGCCCGTGGCCGCGCAGGCGCGGATTTGTGCGTCGGTGATGTTGCGGCCATGCTCCACCAGGGCCAGCGGGTTCGCGTGGCTGAAGATCACCGGCTGGTTTGATGCCGCCATGATCTCCAGGCTGCAACTGCGCCCGGTGTGCGAGCAGTCCATCAACAATCCCGCAGCATTCACCGCCTCGACCATCTGGCGACCGAGGGTGGTGAGGCCGCGCACCTCGTCATGGCAGCCGTCGGCCACGCTGTTGTTGCGGTTGTAGGCAAAGTGGATCTGGCGCACACCCAGGTGGGCGTACAGCGCCACCATCTCGGGTTGCTCCAGCAGCGGCAAGGCACCTTCCAGGTCAAAACCGATGGCGATCTGGCCGCCAGCCTGCGCGCGGGCGATGTCGGCCACGCTGTTGACCTGCACATATTGGTCAGGGTGGGCGGCGATGGTGGCACGGTAACCGGCAATCACCGCCAAAATCTGGCTCACCGGATTCATGTCCATGCCGACATTGATCGACACATAGTTGAGCCCGTAGCTGCGTAATTGCTTGATCGGTGCAAAACTGGCCTGCGGGTGCAAGGGCAGGCACATGTGGGCGTCCCAAAAAGTCATGGTGGTGTTCCAACGAGAGGGTTGTGGCGCTTGCTTGCGCGTCTTGCACACAGCAAGCGTTTGTCAGCTTGGATTGTGCGACATCCACCCTTTGGCGGCAGGCGCGGGGCCTGAGGGTGTGGTGTCAGGCTTTGCGGTTGAGGATCAGGCCACGCTGGTACTGATCCATGGCGCGGGTCAGTTCCAGTGCTTCTTTGGACGGGATTTGCCGGATCACCTCGTTGGTGGTGCGGTCGGTCAGGGTGATGATGGCCTCTCCGCTGGTTTTGTCCACGCTGAACTTCAACTCCGGTGTCAGCTTGTTGACACGTTGCTGCAGGTCTTCGGTGGCACGTTTCACGTCGTCGTCGGAGGGCTTGGAGTTGTTGGCCGAACCATCGGTTTTGGTCTGACTGCTGTTGGTGCTTGCGGTGTTGTTGAGCGTGGTCGCCACCGCCTTGAGAGGGTTCACCTCGGGCACCGCCGTGACGGCGGTGACGGACGGTCGGGTCGCTGTCACGCTGGGGGGCGGGCTGCTGGTGGTCGGCGCGATCGAGCTCATGTTGCACTCCTGTTATCAGTCACAACCGCCTGGGCGCATGCCAGGCGGCGCTGGGCGCACCACCATTCTGCAGTCAAGCTTGCATGCGTGGCCCCTGATATGGATAACGGCCATTTGCCGTGAAACTTGAGCGCCTTTGTTTTGATTGCCAAAAACGGCCCTAGCCCTTTTATATAAAGGGCTAGTTGCTATCAAAATAATTTATTGCTGCGCTTGGCGCCTGAAGTCCCGCATGAATTCGGTCAGGCGCTGCACGGCAGACAGGCTCAGCGCGTTGTAAATCGAGGCGCGAATGCCCCCGACCGCGCGGTGACCGGCCAAGCCCGAAAACCCGGCCTGCGCAGACTGGGCCAGGAAGGCCTGCTCCAGCTCGGCGCTGGGCAAACGCATCACCACATTCATCAGCGAGCGGTCGGCCGCGGCGGCCCGCCCTTGGTAGAAGCCCTCACCGTCATCGAGCGCTTGGTACAGCAGCGCGGCTTTTTCCCGGTTGATCTGGTCCATCTTGGCCAGCCCGCCGATGTTGTGGCGCAGCCAGCGGGTCACCAGCAGGGTGACATAAATCGAGAAAACCGGCGGCGTGTTCAGATTGGAATGGGCCTTGATCTGCTGTTTGTAGTCCAGAAACGCGGGCAAATCGGTGGGCGCATCCTGCAGCAAAGCGTCTTGCACCAGCACCACGGTGACACCGGCTGGGCCAATGTTTTTCTGGGCGTGGGCGTAAATCAGCGCAAAGCGTTCGGCCTCGCAGGGCCGGGACAAAAAGTCAGACGACATGTCGCAGATGCGCGGCACATCATCACGGCCCAGCACGCGGTGGAACTGAAGTCCTTCGACGGTTTCGTTGGACACGTAGTGCAGGTAGGGCGCGTCGGCCGACAAAGCGAGTTCGTCGTCAGCGGGCAGGCGGGTGTAGCCGCTGTCCTGGCCCGACCAGACCACCTCGATGTCACCTTGCAAACGGGCCTCGGGCAGCGCCTTGCCGCTCCAGTAACCGGTCTGGATGTACTGTGCTGGCGCTTGTTGGCCACGCAGCAGGGTCATCGGCACCATCGAGAACTGTTGGGTGGCGCCGCCTTGCAGCAGCAGCACATGGTAGTTGGTGTCCAAGCCGAGCAGGGCGCGGATGTTGTCTTCGGTCTCTTGCACCACGGCGGCAAACCAGTCTGAGCGGTGGCTGATGCCCAGCACCGACAGGCCGACCTCGGGCACCTCCAGAATGGCTTGCTGCACTTGCTCTAGCACCGACTCGGGCAAGGCGCCGGGGCCGCCAGAGAAGTTCAGGCTGTTGGACAGTTTCATGGCTGTGCGGCGCCCGTGCTGGGGGCGGCACGATGGTCCGCCATGCGGCGCAGCAGCAACTCGCGAAACGCGGTTTTGACTTTTTGCATATGGATCTGCTTGTAGGGAAATTGCGCCTCGGTGTCCATCGCATGGATGACCATGGCGTGGTCGACTTCAAAGACCAGCAGTTCCCCGCTGGGCGTTTCTGCGCAGTCGATGCACAGGTAATCCAACGGGATGGCACGGGCAATGGCTTGCAGCGCTGTATTGTGGTGCTGCTTGAACGCCTCAAAGCCTTCCATAAAGGCCAGTTCTTCGGCGCGTTTCCAGGCTTCTTCGTACATCCCGGCATTGACGTAATGGATCATCCAGTTTTTGGAGACCGCCATGTGGCAGGCGTAGGGCTGGCCGTCGATCAGCGCCACCCGGATTTTGCGGAAGTAGCCGTCTGCATGGCTGTAGTTGATGAAGCAGGAGATAAAAAACTCGGCGTCCGGTTGCTGCGCCAGGTAGGGATTGATGTCGTCGGGTGTTTCTATCTTGGACAGACCGTGGCCGCCTTGTGAGCCCAAGGGCCTCAGGATCAGCGGAAAGGCGCACTCCGGGAAGTCCTCCTTGAGCTGACTGGCGCCGCAGGCAATTGCCTGCAGCTGGGCGCGTGTGGCGCGCAGGGTCGGGGGCATCAGCACGCCGGGCTGGTTGTGCAGCAGTTCGCTGGCGGTGGCCCGGTCCACACAGGGAATCAAGCGCGGCAGGTTGATCACTGGTTTGGGCCAGTTGGCCAGGGCTGCTTCCAAATAGCGCAGGTGCGCGCGGTTGTCGTCGCTGTCGCTCATGGCCACCAGCACCGCATCGTGGTCGGGCAGTGGCGTGGACAGCGGGTCGTTGGCCGACAGGTAGTAGAAGATCAGCTCAACGTCGCTGTCTTCCAGCAGGCATTCCAGCGGCGTGTTGGCGGCCAGGTCACCGGGCTCCATCAACATCAAGAGTCGGCAGCGGGTGGGTTGCCGACGCGCTGCCACCGAGTAGACCCGTTGCAGGGCCAGCGCCTGCGCCTGCATGGCCAAGCCGAGTTCGCGCTGACCAATGCATTGCAGAACGATGGACAGGTTCATCCACCCTGTGGCGCTGTCGGGGTTCGCCTGGGCTTGGGCCAGCGCCTGTTCACCGACCGGCTTGAGGTCGATGTTCGCAATGCTCATGCGCAGGAAGGGGGCGAGTCCTAAAAACGGGGCATCTTGTGGGGCAGGCGTGGGTGTGGGTGCGGCAAGCATGAGGGCAATCAGGGCGTATCGACGGCCCTGATCATATCGGCCGCTTTCTCCGCAATCATCATCACCGGTGCGTTGGTGTTGCCGCTGACGATGCGCGGCATGATGGAGGCGTCCACCACACGCAGGCCCTGCAGCCCGTGCACCCGCAACTGCGCATCCACCACATCCAGCTCGGTGTGGCCCATGCGGCAGCTGCCCACTGGGTGGTAGATGCTGTCGGCGTGGTCACGGATCACCCGCTCGATCTGCTCGTCGGTCTGTGCATCGGCCGTGGTCGCCAGTTCCCGCCCGCCAAATGTCGCCAGCGCGGGTTGTTGGAGGATCTCTCGCATCAGCTTGAAACCGCGCACCAGGCGTTCCATGTCGTCGCGGTGGCTCAAAAAGTCGGGGTCCACCAGCGGCCTCTCCAGCGGGTCCTTGCTGGCGAGTCGGATGCTGCCCGAACTCTTGGGCCGCAGCAGGCAGACGTGGCAGGAGAAGCCATGGCTCCAACTGAGTGTGCGGCCGTGGTTGATGAGTTTGCCCACCACAAAGTGCAGCTGCAGATCGGGCGTGGCCTCATCCGGCTGGCTTTTGATGAAGCCACCGGCCTCGGCAAAATTGCTGGTCAAAAGGCCCGTGCGCTGGCCGCGCCACTGCATGATGCCTTGCAAGGTTTTGACGGCGCCACCCAACGACAGGCCAAACAGCTCGGTGTTGCCGGGCACATGCACCACCTGCACGATGTCCGGGTGGTCGTGCAGGTTTTGGCCAACACCGGGCAGATCATGCACAGGCGCAATGCCGGTTTCCAGCAAATGCTGGCGCGGCCCGATGCCCGAGAGCATCAAAACCTGCGGCGACTGGATGGCCCCGGCGCAGAGCAACACCTCGCGCTGGCAGTTGAGTTGTTTGAGCAAGCCGTCCTGCACAAACTCCACCCCCACAGCGCGTTTTTTCTCCAGCAGGATGCGGGTGACCTGGGCACCGGTGAACACCTGCACATTGGGTCGCGCCAGTGCTGCTGTCATGCTCAGATAGGCCTTGGCGGCACTGCAACGCTCGCCATCTTTCTGGGTGACTTGGTACAGGCCGACACCCTCTTGCGTGGCACCGTTGAAGTCCGGGTTGATGGCGTGCCCCGCCTGCGCGCCAGCTTGGACAAAACGCAAGCCAAACGGGTTGGGGCTGTGCAAATCCGTCACATGCAGCGGGCCGCCTGTGCCGTGCCAGTCGTCGGCGCCGCGTTCGTTGTGTTCGGACTTCTTGAAGTACGGCAACACGTCCTGCCAGGACCAGCCTGGGTTGCCCAGCGCCGCCCAGTGGTCATAGTCTTGGCGCTGGCCACGGATGTAACACATGGCGTTGATCGAGCTGGAGCCGCCCAGCACCTTGCCACGTGGCTGGTAGCCGCTGCGCCCGTTCAGGCCGGGCTGGGGCGTGGTGCTCAGGCCCCAGCTCGCCAGGCTGAACTTGGCCAGCACCGCCAGCCCGGCTGGGCAATGGATCAGCGCGCTGCGGTCGGTGGGGCCGGCTTCCAGCAGGGCCACGGTGGTGTTGGGGTCTTCCGACAGGCGTGCGGCCAGCACACAGCCTGCCGAGCCGCCGCCGATGATGAGGTAGTCAAACATATGAGGTCTCCCGGCGCAACCAGAGTCGCTTCGCTGTTTTGTTGGGCTGGCCGTGGGCGCACGGTTAGCGCAAAAGCAACGGGGGGTTTAGAGGTGTCTGCCAAAGCACACGCAGGGCCGATTCTTTCGGGCATGATAGTGGGCTGAATAATAAGGGAGCGGGCATCGTGCAGGAACAATTACCTTCTGAAGGACATCCCTATCAAGCGTTGACGCCAGACCTGGTGCAAGACGCGCTGGCCAGCATCGGTCTGTATGGTGATGGTCGCCAAATGGCGCTGAGCTCTTACGAAAACCGGGTTTACCAGCTGCATCTGGACGATGGCAGCACCGTGGTGGCCAAGTTTTACCGCCCCGGACGCTGGAGCGAAGCACAAATTCTGGAAGAACATGCGTTCTCTGCCGAGCTGATGGCCGCCGAAATCCCGGTGGTCGGGCCGCTGGTGGTGCAGGGCCAGACGCTGCACCACTTTGGCGGCTTTTCTTTCAGCGTTTGCCCGAGCCGCGGCGGGCGCCGGCCGGAGCTGGACGACCCCGATGTGCTGGAGTGGGTGGGGCGCTTTCTGGCGCGTATCCACACCGTGGGTGCGGCCCGGCCCTTTGCGGTGCGCCCGGCGCTCGACCTGCAGAGCTTTGGCACGGAACCCCGTGATTGGCTGCTCAGCCATGACAAAGTGCCGCTGGATGTGCAGTCGGCCTGGGAGAAGGCGTCCTCTGATGCACTCAATTTAATAGCTACCTTCCCTTTGGATATAAGGGCTACAGCCCAAAATGATCTGGAAGGTGTGTCTGAGGATGATCAACCCGGCCACACCTTGCGCAGCCTGCGCCTGCATGGCGACTGCCACCCGGGCAACATCCTCTGGACGCCGTTGGAGGCGCCTGCGGCCAGCCTGCCCGGGCCGCATTTTGTCGATCTGGACGACGCCCGCATGGGGCTGGCGGTGCAAGACCTGTGGATGCTGCTCAGCGGTGACCGCCAGCAGCGCACCCGGCAACTGGGCGCGCTGGTGGACGGCTACGAGCAGTTTCGCGCCTTTGACCGGCGTGAGCTGGTGCTGATCGAGCCACTGCGCACCCTGCGCCTGATCCACTACAGCGCCTGGCTGGCGCGGCGTTGGGACGACCCGATTTTTGCCATCAACTTCCCGTGGTTTGGCTCCAGCGATTACTGGCAAGGCCAAGTGTTGATGCTGCAAGAGCAGATCGAGGCCATGCAGGAAGAACCGCTGGTGGTCTAGCCCGCCGCGCGGCGCTTACTTACTCGATATGGAGCTTTTGCGCCACGTTGGTGGCCAGCCTCTTGGGCAGTGACAGCGTCAACACGCCGTTGTCGAATTTGGCTTTGGCCAGCGTTTGGTCAATGTCCTGCGGCAGCTGGAAGCTGCGTGACACCGCGCCAAAGTAACGTTCGCTGCGCAGCACCGTTTCGTTCTCGCTGGTGCTGTCTTGCTGTTTCACTTCGGCCTCCAGTGTCACCAGATTGCCGTCCAGCGACACATGGATGTCCTCTTTGGGCACGCCCGGTATCTCGGCGTGGACGGTGTAGCCGTCCTTGTTTTCTTTCACATCCACCTTGATCTGCGCGGCTGAGGGCAGCGGGTCGCCGTGCAGGGGTCGGACGTAAAAAGCGGGCGCAATGTCGCGGAAAAAATCGTTCAAAAGAAAGCTGCGGTTGGTCAAGGCAGTCATTTGGATTCTCCTTCAAGGTTAGACACCGGCTAGCCACCTGGCGCTTGGTGCGCCATGGGCCTCCAGTGCTGAAGATGAGGTGAATCGGGGGACTTTTCAAGCCCTGCACGTGCTGCACCGCCCGCGATTTGGGGGGCGGGGTGATGCCTGTCACCGCCCAACGACCCGATCAGGGCGGGGGCTGCGACTGCATCGGCTCCCGTTATTTGCCCTGGATGCCCAGCAGTTCGACTTCAAACAGCAGCGTGGCGTTGGGCGGAATCACACCACCGGCGCCGCGCGTGCCGTAGGCGATGCTGGCCGGGCAGGTGAGCTTGGCCTTGCCGCCCACCTTCATGCGCTGCACCCCTTCGGTCCAGCAGGGGATGACATTGCCCAGCGGGAATTCGATGGCCTGGTTGCGTTTGTAAGAGCTGTCAAATTCGCGCCCATCCGGAAACGTGCCGCGGTAGTTGACCTTGACCACGTCGCTGGCTGTGGGGCTGGCGCCGGTGCCGTCTTTGAGCGAGCGGTACACCAGCCCGCTGGATGTGACAACCGCGCCGGTTTCTTTGGCGGCGCTCTCCAACGCAGCGTCGGCGGCCCAGGACACAGACAGTTGAGCGATCAGCGCGCAGGCTGTTGCGATGCGTAAAACAGTTTTCATGGGGGAATTCCGTGGGGATAAAGCAAAGGGAGGCCATTGTCGCAGCCGCCTTCAGCGTGGAACTGGGCTGGATGGTGGGGCTGGTGTGGCGGGCCTGAGACTGGCATCATGGCTGGCATGAACCAGAATCTGCCGCCACGTATTCAAGCCCTGTTGGCGCCGCAGCGCTACCCGGGCAGCGTGACGAAGGTGGAGCTGGTGGAAACCCATATCTCCTGGGTGCTGCTGGCGGGTGACTTCGCTTACAAGCTCAAAAAACCGGTCAAGCTGCCGTTTCTGGACTTCAGCACCCTGGCGCTGCGCCAGCAAGCTTGTCTGGACGAGTTGCGCCTGAACCGCCGATTGGCACCGGACATTTACCTGGATGTGGTCAGCCTCAACGCGTCGCCCCAAGGCCCACAGTGGGGCGGCGCGGGAGAGGTGCTTGACTACGCGGTGCGGATGCGCCGTTTTGACGAGGCCGGGCGGCTTGACCATGTGTGTGAGCGCGGTGAGTTGCGGCCCGCCCACCTGTCCGATTTGGCGACCACCTTGGTGGCATTTCACGAGGCAGCTGATCGTGCCCCGCCCGACACCCGCTTTGGCCAACCCGAACAGGTGATGGCGCCGGTGTTGGACAACTTCACTGATCTGGCGCGCATGCTCCAGGCGTCACCAGAGGCTGATGCCTTGGCCCGGCTGGCTCGTCTGCAAACCAGGACACAAGCGCAGTTCCAGCAGCTTGGGCCGTTGATGCTCGCACGCAAACTCGGCGGCCTGGTGCGCGAATGCCATGGCGACCTGCACCTGGCCAATCTGGTGCTGATCAACGGACGGGTGCGCCTGTTTGACTGCCTGGAGTTCAACGAGGACCTGCGCTGGATTGATGTGGCCAGCGACATCGCTTTCACCTACATCGACCTGCTGGAGCACGGTCAACCGGGTTTGGCCAATTGGTTTGTGAACGAGGTGGCCAGCCACAGCGGCGACTACCCCAGCGCGCTGTTGTTGCGTTTTTATGCGGTTTACCGCTGTTTGGTGCGCGCCAAGGTGGCCGCCATCCGGGCCAAACAGCAGCATGCCGATACGTCCGAGGTGTTGGCCGACATTTCCCTGGCCGAGCGCCTGAGTGCGCCGCACCCGGTGCAGCTTTGCATCACGCATGGAGTGTCGGGCTGTGGCAAAACCTATCTGACCGACCAGTGGCTGCAACAAGATGGCTGTCCGCCCACGCTGCGCCTGCGGGCGGATGTGGAGCGCAAACGCTTGTTCCAGTTGGACAGCACCGCGCAGACGGGCTCTGGCGTCAACGCGGGTCTGTATGCCCCGGCGGTTCATGCCCAGGTCTATGGTCATTTGCGCGAACTGGCCGCCGGTCTGCTGGCTGCGGGCTGGTCGGTGGTGGTGGATGCGACTTTTCTGAGGCGCGCTGACCGCGATGTGTTTCGTGATGTGGCGGCTGCGCTGGGCGCCAGCTTTGTCATCCTGGCGCCCAAGGCCTCGCCTGAACAACTGCGCACGCGGATTCTGGCGCGCAACGCGGCGGGCACCGATGCCTCTGAGGCAACGCTGGCGGTGCTGGCGCAGCAGCTGCGCGAGGTGGAGCCGTTGGGTCAGGATGAAGAGCATGTTTTTGTGCTCTAGCCCTTTTATCAAAAGGGCTGGTAGCTATGGTTAACAGAGCATTTTGTGACCGCTGGCAACTCTCGCTGTCTCGCGGTCGGGCGTAGCGGCCGGGTAAATTCTGTCGTTAGAATCCACGCGTTGGTGCTCGCGCCGTGGTTCACACGGTGCAGTTCAACGGGAAGCAGGAGGGCTTGAGCTGACAACAGCCACCTAACCTGCGCTGCCCCCGCAACGGTAAGTGGACGAATCGTCAAGATTCCGCTTTCATCACGGCCACTGGGTGTTCTGAAAAGACGCTTGGGAAGGCGATGGAGGTTGTATCCACCAGCCCGGATACCGGCCAACAAGGTGGTAACACGCTTGCGTGTTGCCGTGATGCTCAAGCACTGTCGGGGACGATGGTGAGAGTTGTTTGCCGGATGTTCCTGCCATGATTTTTCGACACTGTTGTGCAAGCCGACGTGTTCGCACCCTCGGTGCAACCAGGCTGGTTGTCCTGCGTCCGTGTCAGGAGGTACAGCCCGTTTGACCCTTGCGTTTTTCGCGTTTGTCTGTTGTTCAATCCGTTGTTTTTAAGGAGTTACTCCATGCACATCGAACCTGGCCTTGTTGAAGGCGCCAAAATTTTTCTCAGTTATGCCACCGCCGCTGGCGCGCTCGGTTACGCCGCCAAACTGGCTGTTGACACCGTCAAGCGCGATGGTTTGACCGCTTTGGCACTGCGTTCTGCCATGGCAGTTGCCTTGGTGTTTTGCTTTTTTGAGGTGTTGCCACACCACCCGGTGGGCGTGTCTGAGGTGCACTTGATCCTGGGTACCACCTTGTTGCTGGTCTTTGGTGTGGCCCCTGCGGCCATTGGTCTGGCCGGTGGTTTGTTGGTGCAAGGTCTGTTTTTTGCACCGTTTGACCTGCCGCAATACGGCATGAACGTCACCACCCTGCTGGTGCCGCTGTTTGCCACCGCTGCCCTGGCGCGCAAGATCATTCCCGAGAGCACCGCTTATGTGGACATCGGCTACGCCCAGGCGTTCAAGCTGTCGGTGGCTTACCAAGGTGGCATCGTGGTGTGGGTCGGCTTCTGGGCCTTGTATGGTCGCGGTGTGGGTGCCGAGAACCTGGCCAGTGTGGCCAGCTTTGGCGCGGCCTACATGACGATTGTGTTGGCTGAACCGCTGATCGACCTGGGTGTGTTGGCACTGGCCAAGATGATGCACCGCCTGCAAGGTTCGGTCGCTGTCGACAAACGCCTGTACAGCGCGGCCTGATCCATGGTGCAGCCCAAGCCCGGAACCGTTTGGTTTGTGGGGGCCGGTCCGGGTGACCCGGACCTGATCACCGTCAAGGGCCGCGGGCTGATTGAGCGCGCGGGTGCCATTTTGTTCGCTGGCTCCCTGGTCAGCGAAGCCGCTACCCGCTGGGCGCCAGCGGGCTGTGTGATTGCCGACAGCAAAGACATGACCCTCGAAGACATGTCGGCTTGGCTGATCGCGCAAGCCGCCCGTTGCGACACCGTGGTGCGTCTGCAGACCGGTGACCCGGGCTTGTACGGCGCATTGATTGAGCTGGTGCAGCCGCTGGACACGGCGGGTGTGCCGGTGCAGGTGGTGCCGGGGGTGTCCTCGGCCATGGCCTCTGCGGCCGCAGCGGTCGAGAGCCTGACCCTGCCTGAGGTCACCCAAACCGTGATTCTGACCCGCATGGAAGGGCGCACGCCCATGCCTGACGGCGAGTCGCTGCAAGAGCTGGCGGCACACCACAGCACCTTGTGTATCTTCTTGAGCATCACCTTGATGGGGCAGGTCACCGCCGCCCTGCGCGCGGCGGGCTGGTCGCCCGATGCGCCGGTGGTGGTGGTGCACAAAGCCAGTTGGCCCGGTGAAGAAAAAATTGTGCGCGGCACGGTTGACACCATCCAGGCGCTGTGCCGCGAGGCCAAGCTGGTCAGCCAGTCGATGATCATCGCCAGCCCGACGCTGGGCGCCCGGCATTGGACAACGCTGGCCAAATCCAAACTCTACGACGCCAGCTTCACCCACCGTTTCCGGCAGGCCAGTGTGCCTGCCTCCCAACTTACCCTGGATACCCCATGACCTCAGACACGATTTTGCTGGTGGGCCACGGCTCACGCGAGGCCTCCGGCAACGACGAAATACTGGCATTTGCCGAGCAGTGGCGCCAGCGCCAGCCCAACTGGTCGATTGAGGTCTGTTTTATTGAATTGGCCGACATCACCCTGGCGCAGGGCCTGACCACCGCCGCCGCCAAGTCGGGCCGGGTGATTGTGGTGCCGCTGATCCTGAATGCGGCGGGTCACGTCAAGATGGACATCCCGCAAGCGATTGACGCGGCGCGGCATCGTTTTCCGAAGGTTCAGTTTTTGTACACCCCGGAGTTGACCGCTTGCGACCTGCTGCTCAAGGTGGTGTTGCGCCGCCTCAAAACCGCGATGAAGTCGCTCGACATGCCCGACCCCACCACCACTGGCGTGGTGCTGCTCGGGCGCGGCTCATCCGACCGCCACGCCAATGGCGAAATGGCCAAAATGGCCCGTTGGGTCATGGAAGAAACCGACCACCCGTTGGTGGATGTGGCCTTCACCGGCATCACCTACCCGCGTCTGGAAAAAGTCGTGCAACGCCAGCATCTGCTGGGTATGACGCAGGTGGCGGTGTTGCCGTATTACCTGTTCAACGGCACGCTGATGGAGCGCATCGTGCGCCAGGTGGCCAACCTCAAGACCCAGTACCCCACCGTGCGTTTTGCGCTGACCAACTACTTTGGGTTTGAGCCCGAAGTGTTTGAGGTGCTGGAGCAGCGTGTGAACGATGCCCGTCTGGGCCGCCCCGCCGCCATGATGGCCTGTGATGGCTGCAAGTTCCGCGAATTTGCGGCTGAACATGGCCAGGGCGGTCACTTGCATGAGGACGGCACACACCACGGGCATGACCATGCGCACCCGCATGACCACGACCATGAGCACGAGCACGAGCACGAGCACGAGCACGAGCATGAGCATGAGCATGAGCATGAGCATGAGCACGGACACCACCATCCCCATGCTGGAGCCGCCGCATGAGTTTGCCTGCCGCCAACGTCATCACCGAACAACTCACCGCTGCGGGGCGCGCCATCGAGCACGACTCGTTTGCGGTGATCGACCGCGAGGCCGGTCCCCACAACTACAGCGCAGAACAGTGGCCGGTGGTGCGCCGCATGATCCACGCCAACGCCGACTTTGATTTCAACGGCTTGACCGAATTTCACCCCCAAGCGGTGAACGCTGGGTTGGCCGCGATTCTGTCGCGCGGTACGCGCATCGTTGCGGATGTGGAGATGATCTGTGTCGGCCTGTCAGCCCCGCGCCTGGCGCACTTTGGCATCAGCACCCACCAGTTCATCAGCGACGCCGACGTGATCGAACTCGCCCAGGCGCAAGGCACCACCCGTGCGGTGCAGGCCATGCGCAAGGCACACCGCCTGGGTCTGCTGGATGGCGCCATCATTGGCATTGGCAACGCCCCCACGGCCTTGATCGAAGTCGTGCGGTTGATCCGTGAAGAGGGCGCGCGCCCTGCCTTGGTGGTCGGCATGCCGGTGGGTTTTGTCTCGGCGGCTGAGTCCAAGGATTTGATGGCTTTGCAGCGTGATGTGCCCTGGGTGGTGATTCGTGGCCGCAAGGGCGGCTCCACGCTGGTGGTGGCCGCCATCCATGCCCTGCTGGGTGTGGCCGAGGCCAAGGAACGCGCTGCGTGATGGACAAAAGCGCGCCGCGTGGCACCCGCACTGGTTTCACCACCGGGGCGTGCTCAGCAGCGGCGGCGCGCGCGGCGGTCATCGGTTTGGTGACAGGCCAGGTGCCTGACCATGTAGAGAGTCTGCTGCCCAATGGCGATCTGGTGACTTTTGCGGTGCACGAGGGCCGCTGTGACGGCACTTTGGCGCATGCGGTGGTGATCAAGGACGCTGGTGATGACCCCGATTGCACCGACAAAGCCCATTTGACAGCCGATGTGCGCTGGCTGGCCGAACAGCCCGGTCAAGTTCGATTGGCTGGTGGCGAGGGGGTTGGCAGGGTCACGATGCCCGGTTTGGGTCTGGAGGTGGGTGGCCCGGCCATCAACCCGGTGCCGCGCCGCAACATCGAGGCCAATGTGCGTTTGGCTGCTGGCGGCAAGCTGGATGAAGTTGGGCTAGAGGTCACGATCTCGGTGCCACAAGGCCAGGAAATGGCCAAAAAAACCACCAACGCCCGCCTGGGCATTCTGGGGGGCATCTCCATTCTGGGCACCACCGGCATTGTCAAACCGTATTCGACGGCTGCTTACCGGGCCAGCGTGGTGCAGGGGGTGCATGTGGCAGGCACCTTGCCGTACGGCGTGGTGGTGCTCACCACGGGTGGGCGCACCGAAAAATTTGTCATGGAACAGTTGCCCCATTTGCCCGAGGCAGCGTTTGTGCAGATGGGCGACTTCTTGCGTTATGCCATGAGTGCGGCGGTGAAGGCCGGTGTGAAACAGGTGGTGATTGGTGGCATGGTGGGCAAACTCACCAAAATCGCCCAGGGTGAAACCATCACCCATGCCGGGCGTGCCGATGTCGACACCGGGCTGTTGGCCGACTTGGCGGCTGAACTGGGCGTGGCACCTGATGTGTGTGCCGACATCCGCGCCGCCAAAACCGCGCGTTATGCCGGGGAACGTATGGATGCGTTGGGTTTGGGCACGGTGTTTCACACCACCCTGGCGCAACGGGTGGTGCAGACCTTGCACAAAAGCTACCCCGACAAGTTTGACATCCAGGTGCTGGTGTGTGACTTTGATGGGCACAAGATTGCCCAGTACCCATGAACAAGGAAGCCATGAAGAATTTGGACAAGTGCCGTGTGCTGGGTGTGCTCGACGATGGCGCGGCCAGCCTGAGCCAGGCTGCGCTGGCCCATCTGGCGCAGGCGCAGTTGGTGATTGGTGGCAGCCGCACGTTGGCATTGTTGGCTGAGCACATCGCGCCGCAGGCCGAGCAGCGTGACCTGACCGGCGTGATGTCCCAGGTGCCGGAATGGATCCGCGCTGCGTTGGATGATGGCCTGCGTGTGGTGGTGCTGGCCACCGGTGACCCGCTGTGCCACGGTATTGCCGCCTACCTGGCCTCGCGCCTGTGTGTCGAGGTCATTGAGGTGCTTCCCAATGTGTCTACCTTGCAGCTGGCCTGCGCCCGCCTGTGCCTGCCCTGGCAGGACATGCGTTTTGTCTCGGTGCACAGCCGCGATGCCGGTGAGTGGGTGGCTGGCGCGCCGCCTAGCCACGGCTTGTATGGCTTGCTGCGTGAGTTGCGCCAACACGACCGCCTGGCGGTTTTGACCAGCCCGGCCAACTCACCCGACCGCATCGCCCGGATGTTGGTCACCGAAGGCCTAGCTGGGGACTGGGAGATGGCGGTGGCTGAGCGCCTGTGCCAGCCGCAAGAGCGTGTGGTGAGCGGCTTCAGCATCCAGGCCGCCACCGAGATGGTGTTTGCCGAACTCAATGTGGTGCTGCTGTGGCGCAGCACGCTGCGTGCGTCGCCGGTGTTGTTTGGCCTGCCCGATGCCAGTTTTGCCCAGCGCCACCCTGAAAAAGGCCTGATCACCAAAAACGAGGTGCGCGCAGTGTCGCTGGCACGCCTGCAACTGCGCCAGAACAGCGTGGTCTGGGACATTGGCGCGGGCTCCGGCTCGGTCGGGCTGGAGGCGGCCCGCTTGTGTGCGATGGGCCATGTGTATGCCATTGAGAAAAATGCCGACGACTGCGCCAATGTGCTGCAGAACCGCCGTGCGCTGGGCATCAGCAACCACAGCCTGGTGCACGGCAAAGCGCCCGAAGGTCTGGCCGACTGGGCCGACCCCGATGCGGTGTTCATTGGTGGCTCCGGTGGCGAGCTGGCCGCGTTGATTGGCCTGGTGATGCAGCGCCTGCGCCCCGGCGGCTGGCTGGTGATGAATTTTGTGACCCTGGAAAACATGGCCACGGCGGTTGAGACGGTCAAAACCCTGGCGGCCAACTGGGACGTGCTGCAGTTGCAGGCCTCGCGCAGCCAGCCTATTTTGCACATGCACCGCATGGCCGCAGAAAACCCGGTCTGGATCGTCTGTGCCCAGGCAGGATCTGCCTCTATTACTTCTGAATTTGTAGCAACCCATGTCTAAAAACGGTACCCTTTATGGCGTCTCCCTCGGCCCCGGCGACCCCGGCCTGATCACTCGCCGGGCCTGGGCCTTGCTGGAGCGCCCTGATGCCGTCTGGACCTATCCGGTGCGCAGCCTGCACAAAGAGAGTTATGCGCTTGACATCGCCCAGCGCGCTGGCTTGCCGCTGCCAGCGCAGCATTTGCCGCTGCTGTTCCCGATGACGCACGATGTGGAGAAACTGGCGCGCCACTGGCTCAAAGCCGCAGAGACCGTACGCGATTTGCTGGCCACCGGTCGGGATGTGCTGTTTTTGGTGGAAGGGGACGCCTCGACCTATGCCAGCTTCAGCTACCTGGCGCGGGTGTTGCGCGAGCTCGACCCTGCCGCGCAGGTGCAGATTGTGGCGGGCGTGAGTTCGTTCAACGCGGTCTGTGCCACGGTGCAGGTGCCGCTGTCCGAGCAAGACGACACCATCGCCATCGTGCCAGCGGCTTATGGCATCCACGCGGTGGAGAAGATGCTTGATGACTTCGACACCCTGGTGCTGATGAAGGTGAAACCCCTGCTGGACGACCTGATCGACCTGCTGGCGCGCCGTGGCCTGCTGGCCCACAGTTGCCTGGTCGAAAAAGCGGGCTCGCCGCTGGAGCGGGTGGTGCGGGATGTAGCCAGCCTCAAGGGCACCCAGGTCAACTACCTGTCTTTGCTGCTGGTGAAAAATCCGGGCCGTGAAAAAGGGCCGATGGTGCGTGGTTGCCGCAAGAAGACCAGCACCGAGCTGGCCGAGGAGGCTGCTGAATGAGTGAGCTGGTTTCTCCCGCTGTGACCGAGCCGGTGCCTCGTGTGGTGTTGATTGCCATCACCAAACACGGCGCGCAGCAAGCTGCGTTGCTGGCGGCGCAACTGCCCGCAGCGCAACTGTGTGTCGCCGACAAGTTTGCCCCGCTGATGGCCGGTGTGAGCAACCCGGTCCAGACCTACAGCGGCCCGTTTCGTGACGAAATGACGCAGCTGTTTGCCAACTTCGACCAGCTGGTGTTTTTTGTCTCACTCGGTGCGGTGGTGCGCTTGATCGCGCCGCACCTCAAAAGCAAGGACGAAGACCCCGGTGTGCTGGTGGTGGACGATGCCGGGCAGTTTGTGATTCCGGTGCTCTCTGGCCACATCGGTGGCGCCAATGCCATGGCAGAACAAGTGGCCGCGTTGCTGGGGGGCACCGCAGTGCTGACCACCGCGTCTGACGTGGGCAAAACCATCCCGGTGGACATTCTTGGGCGCGAGTTGGGTTGGCAGGTGCAGGCGCCCAAGATCAACATCACCCGTGTGTCGGCCGCTGTGGTCAACGAGGAGCCGGTGGCCGTGGTGCAAGAGGCGGGCAGTCCCCACTGGTGGACCCGACCCACACCGCTGCCCGCCAGCATCCACCGCTTCTCCCGGTTGGAGGATGTGGACCTGAACCACTTCAAGGCAGTGCTCTGGATCACCCATGCCGAGGTCACGCCTGCGCATTGGCAACAACTCCACGAGCGCCTCGTGGTGTACCGCCCGCCGCAAGGGCAGGGCGCATGAGCCAGGTCTTGCCGACGGTCAGCATTGGCTTGGGTTGTGACCGGGGCACGCCCCTGGCCACCGTGCTGTACGCGTTGGATGCAGCGTTGGCCCAAGCTGGGGTGACCCGCGCCCAGGTGCGGGTGTTGGCCAGTATCGAGGCCAAGTCCGATGAGGCTGCTTTTCTGGAGCTGGCCACATTGGGGGGCTGGCCGCTGCGGTTTTTCAGCGTGGCCGAACTGGCTGCGGTGCCGGTGCCCAACCCGTCGGCGACGGTGCTGCGCCACATGGGCACCCCGTCGGTGTCCGAGGCCGCGGCACTGTTGGCCGCCAACACACAAGCCGACCAGTTGCTGGTCGAAAAATTCAAACACCAAGGCGTTGACGGAAAAAACGCCACCATTTCCATTGCAAGGATTGCGCATGACTGACTCTGTTTCTGAAGCCCCCGTTGCCACCGGCCCCCAAGGCAAGATCATGCTGGTGGGCATCGGCCCGGGCAGCTTCGCCCAGATGACCCACCGCGCTGCGGAAGCCATCGCCGAGGCCGATGTGGTGATCGGGTATGTCACCTACATCAAGCTGGTGGCCGATTTGCTCGAAGGCAAAGAAGTCATCCGCAAAGGCATGACCGAGGAGCTGGACCGTGCGGTGCATGCGCTGGAGTGCGCCCAGGCCGGCAAAAAGGTGGCGCTGATCTCCAGTGGCGACGCCGGTGTCTACGGCATGGCCGGCCCGACCTACGAGGTGTTATTTCAGGCGGGTTGGACGCCTGACAGTGGTGTGCCGGTGGAGATTGTGCCCGGCACCTCGGCCATCAACGCCTGTGCCTCATTGGTGGGTGCGCCGCTGACGCACGACTTTTGCTCCATCTCTTTGTCTGACTTGCTGACGCCTTGGCCTGCCATTGCCCGGCGGCTGGAGTCTGCTGCCGCCGCTGACTTTGTGGTGGCTCTGTACAACCCCAAGAGTGGTCGACGCACCCAGCAGATTGAACAGGCGCAGTATTTGTTTTTGCGCCATCGCTCGCCGCAAACGCCGGTGGCGGTGGTCAAGTCGGCCTACCGGCGCCGCCAGGCGATTGTGTTCACCACGCTGGACAAGATGAGTGAGTGCGAGATCGGCATGCTCAGCACGGTGCTGATTGGCAACAGCAACACCTTCGTGCGCGATGGCCTGATGGTCACGCCACGCGGTTACGCCAACAAATACGACCTGCAAGGCGACGGCAGCGCACGCGATGGCGAAAAACGCGGTCGCTCCTTGTCCACCGGCCTGGTCGGCTGGACGGCCAACCTGCATGCCGACTATGCCGAGGGCGTCAGTCTGGCCGAGCTGGCACAACGCCACAAGTTGCCCGCAGACTACCTGGAGCTGGTGCTCAACACGCCCTTGGAAGAAGACGTGCCCGGTGAGGATGAGGCCGAGGCATGACCGACGTGATCAAACCCAAAATTGGCGATTACAAGCGCCATTTGCTGATTTGCACCGGCCCGCGCTGCACCCAGGACGGCGCCGCCCAGGCCCTGTTTGACAGCCTGGGGGACAAGTTCAAGGCCGCGGGCCTGAATGACGGTGCGCTGCGGGTCAAACGCAGCCGGGTCAGCTGTTTTGCCGCCTGCAAGGGCGGGCCGGTGATGTGTGTGCAACCCGACGGCACCTGGTACTACAACGTGACCCCGGCCAACATGGACCGCATCATCGAACAACATCTGGTGGCGGGTGAGCCGGTGGCGGATTTGGTGTTCCACCAGGGCCCGGGAGGCTGCGATGTCTGAACAGGCAGCGGCCATTGGCCAAGGTTTTGTCTACATCGTTGGCGCGGGCCCCGGCCCGGCGGACCTGATGACGCTGCGTGCGCTCAATCGCCTGCAACGTGCCGAGGTGGTGGTGCATGACCGGTTGATCACCCAAGAAGTGCTGGATTTGATTCCGGCCAGCGCTGAACGCCTTTATGTGGGCAAGGCGCTGGGCAACCATTCGGTGCCACAAGACCAGATCAATGCCCTGCTGGTGCAACACGCCCAGGCCGGGCGGCAGGTGGTGCGGCTCAAAGGCGGCGATCCGTTTGTGTTTGGTCGCGGGGGTGAAGAGGTGCAGGCCTTGCAGGCTGAGGGCATCGGCTTTGAGGTGGTGCCGGGTGTGACGGCGGCCAGCGGTTGCTCGATGGCAGCGGGCATCCCGCTGACGCACCGTGACCTGGCGGGCAGCTGTGTGTTCCTGCCTGGCCATCTGGCGGATGAAAGCAGCGGTTATGACTGGTCAGCGCTGGCACGCCCAGGACAGACCCGGGTGTTTTACATGGGCGTGCAGCGCCTGCCCCACATCGCCCAGCAACTGATCTCGCATGGGTTGCCACCCGACACACCGGCTGCCGTGGTGCGCGACGGCACCCGCAGCACCCAGCGTGTCTGGGCCACCGGTCTGAGTCAGTTGGTGACGCTGGCGCCGTCGTACGGGCCCCAGCCGGGCTTGGTGATCATTGGTGAAACGGTGCAGATGAGCCCGCATTACCAGGCGGCTTGAGGCCGCCCCCCGACCACGCTGTGCGGCAGCGGGGGCCAACAGGGCTGGGCGGTGTGATGACTGCAGAGGGTCGTGACGTACATTAGGCGTCACTCAACTTTTCCCAAGTGCATGTCCAAAGCCCTCAAGCCAGCCAACCCCGATCCCAGACAAAACCAGATTCTGGCCGCACTTCCCACAGCCGAATTTGAGCGTTTGTTGCCCGAGCTTGAGCTTGTGGCGATGCCACTTGGCTGGACCATGTCGGAGTCCGGCGACCATGTGAAATACCTGCACTTTCCGATCTCTGGCATCGTGTCGCTGATTTACGCGCTCGAAGACGGTTCTTCCAGCGAAATCGCCTTGGTTGGCAACGAAGGCTTGGTTGGCATTTCGATCTACATGGGCGGCGAAAGCCTGCCCAGCAGCACCGAGGTGCAAAGCGCAGGCCAGGCCTACCGGCTCAGCCGCAAAGTCATGAAAAACGAGTTCGAGCAAGGCGGCCAGTTGCAACACTTGGCATTGCTGTACACCCAGGCGCTGATTTGCCAAACCTCGCAGATGGCGGTGTGCAACCAGCACCACGCGGTGGAGCAGCAGTTCAGCCGTTGGCTGCTGATGAGTTTTGACCGCCTGCACAGCGACAAGATGAGCATCACCCAAGAGCAGATTTCGCATCTGCTGGGGGTGCGCCGCGAAAGCGTGACCCAGACGGCGGGCAAGCTTCAAAAAGAAGGCTTGATCACCAAGGCGCGTGGCAGCATCAGCCTGGTGGACCGTCCAAAATTGGAAGCACGCGCTTGCGAGTGTTATGCCGCCATCAAAGAAGAGTGTGAGCGCCTGCTGCCTCCGCCCCGGGCGACCCACTAGAGAGTTGCAGAGATAGCCTAAGTTTCGCTATATAAAGCGAAGCTTATAGGCCTTGTCATAAAAGGGCTTGAGGCACTTTTTGTCCTGTAAGGCATCGAGTTCAAGCGCCACATTGAGGCGTGGGTTGAAGGGGTGCATCAGGCTGCTCAAGCTTGATCCACCCCGCCCTGAACCCCGGCGATGTTTATGCCGCATCCTTCAACGACGCCATGTCAATGACAAAGCGGTACTTCACATCCGCTTTGAGCAAGCGCTCGTAGGCGATGTTGATGTCTTGCATGTTGATCATTTCGATGTCGGGGCTGATGCCGTGTTGGCCGCAGAAGTCGAGCATCTCCTGGGTGGCGGGAATGCCGCCCCCCAGAGACCCGGCCAGGACTTTGCTGCCCATCACCATCGCCGCCGAATTCAGTGCCGGCTCCAGCGGGCCCAGGTAACCGACCAGCACCAGCGTGCCCTTGAAGCTCAGCGTCGGGATGTAGGGGTTGAGGTCATGCACATAGGGCACGGTGTCGATGATCAGGTTGAACTGACCGGTGACTGCAGCCATCTGCGCCGCATCTGTCGACAACACAACATGGTGTGCACCCAGGCGCCGGGCATCCGCTTCTTTGCCCGGTGAACGGGTGAACAGCGTGACTTCCGCACCCAGCGCCCGGGCCAGCTTGATCGCCATGTGGCCCAGGCCACCCAGCCCAACCACCGCCACTTTGCTGCCGGGACCGGCGTTGAAGTTTTTCAGGGGTGACCAGGTGGTGATACCGGCGCACAGCAAGGGCGCTGCGCTCTTGAGGTCCAGCGTGTCCGGGATACGCAGCACAAACGCCTGGTTGACAACCACCTTTTCGGAATAGCCGCCCTGGGTGATCGTGCCATCACGGTCAGGGTAGCCGTAGGTGTAAACGGAGTCCGGGCAGTGTTGCTCGTGGCCGTGGTCGCAGGCCGGGCAGTGACCGCAGGCGTCGACCACACAGCCCACGCCCACCGCATCCCCCACCTGGAAGCGGGTCACGGCCGAACCCACGCTGGTGACACGGCCAATGATTTCGTGGCCGGGCACGATGGGGTAGATGTTGGTGTCCCAGTCGTTGCGGACCGTGTGCAGGTCGGAGTGGCAGACCCCGCAGTAAAGAATCTCGATCGTCACATCATCGTTGCGCGGGCTGCGCCGGTGAATGTGATGCGGCACCAGGGGGGAGGTGGCGGAGAGGGCGGCGTAAGCGCGGATGCTGTCTGTCATGGGGTTGTTTTCCTCGGTAAAAAATGGTTCAAATGCAACGCCTGTTCAGCGATCAATGCGTTGCTGCAGGTGCGCTGGGTAGCGCTCCCCCTCGACCTGGATCGAGGTGACGGTTTGTGCGATGTCGCTCACATCCTGTGCCGTTAGCAGCACGTTGGCTGCGCCGATGTTTTCTTCCAGCCGGTGTAGCTTGGTGGTGCCTGGAATCGGTGCTATCCAGGGCTTTTGTGCGAGCAGCCAGGCAATGGCGATCTGGGCACGGCTTACGCCTTTGCTGCTGGCGATGTCGCCGAGCACCTCAACCAGACCGCGGTTGGCCTTGCGCGCTTCTTCGTTAAAGCGCGGCACCACATTGCGGAAGTCGGTGCTGTCAAACTGGGTGTTCTCGTCAATCGCCCCGGTCAGGAAACCCTTGCCGAGCGGGCTGAACGGCACAAAGCCGATGCCCAGTTCTTCGAGCAACGGCAGGATGGCCTGCTCCGGCTCGCGCCACCACAGCGAGTATTCACTCTGCAGCGCCGCCACCGGTTGCACCGCATGGGCACGGCGGATTGATGCCACGCTGGCTTCGGACAGGCCAAAGTGGCGCACCTTGCCCTCGTTGATCAGGTCGCGCACCGTGCCCGCCACGTCTTCCATCGGCACCTGCGGGTCCACCCGGTGCTGGTAAAACAGGTCGATGACATCGGTGTTGAGGCGGCGCAGTGAGGCCTCGGCCACAGCGCGGATGTTGGCCGGTCGGCTGTCCACACCATCGGCCACCATGCCACCGGCAAAACCGAACTTGGTGGCGATCACCACCTTGTCGCGAAACGGCGCCAGGGCTTCACCCAGCAGTTCCTCGTTGGTAAAGGGGCCATAAGCTTCGGCGCTGTCGAAGAAGGTGACGCCCAGTTCATAAGCGCGGCGGATCAGCTCGATCGCGGTGGCTTTGTCGGTCGCGGGGCCGTATCCGTAGCTCAGACCCATACAGCCCAGGCCGATGGCTGAGACCTCCAGACCGCTTTTGCCAAGTTGACGTTTTTGCATGAGTTGCTCCTTGTTGTACGGGTGTTGCGGGGAGATCAGCACGGGTATTGCGCATCGCTGACCTTTTCCAGCCAGTCGGCGCTTTGGCCGTCCTGTGCTTGCTGGATGGCGATGTGTGACATGGCGGTATCCGGCGCGGCGCCATGCCAATGCTTGACTCCGGCGGGAATGGCCACCACATCGCCAGGGCGAATCTCCTGCAGCGGGCCGCCCCAGTGCTGGACATGGCCGAAACCCGAAGTGACCACCAGGGTCTGGCCCAGCGGATGGGTGTGCCAGTCGGTGCGGGCACCGGGCAGAAACGTCACCAGACCACCCGACACGGTGGCTGGCGCCGGTGCGGTGAATAACATTTCGACGTTGACGGTGCCGGTAAACCACTCGGCTGGGCCGGCAAAGGTTTGGTGGGCACCGGCGCGCTCGACGCTGACGGCTGGGGCGGTGTGTGTCTGTCATGATTTGCTTCAAGTGGTTTGGCATGAGGGGCGCCTTGGTGTCATTGGCCAGCCCCGCCGGGTGCGACAACAGCGTTTGCGTTGGCCGGGCGGGGCAGGATGCAGGTGATCGCGATGATCAGTGCCAGCGCCAACATCAGCGCGCTGGCGTCGAGCGCAGAGGCAATGCGATGGGCCAGTTGTTCGGTGGCGCTGCCAGCGCTGTGGGCGGCTGAGAACACCACCACCAGCAGACCCAAGCCCAGCGAGCCGCCGAGTTGGTGAGCCACATTCACAAGGCCGGATGCGGCACCAGCGTCGTCATGCGCCACGCCGGAGACCCCCGCAACCGTTAACGGTGCCAGCACAAAGCCCTGACCGAAGCCGATCAACAGCATTGGCAGCGCGACACCTGTCAGGTACGGTGTGTAGGCGGTGGCCTGGGCCAGCCACAGCAGTCCCAGGATCGCCAAAAACAACCCGGCGCACAGCAGGCGCGCGTTGCCAAAACGCGGCGCCAGTCTGGGCACCCCCATGGCGGCCGCCAAGTTGGACAACGTGGTCGGCAGGTAGGCCAGCCCGGCGCCCAGCGCGCTAAAGCCAAGCACCGCTTGCAGGTACTGCGTGCTGAAGAACCAGAACCCGACCATGCCGCCAAGGAACAGCATACGGGCCGCATAGGCACCGCTGCGTTCGCGGTGCGCCAGCAGGCGCAGCGGCAAGATGGGTTGGCGGGCATGTTGCTCGACAGCGACGAAGACCAGCAGCAGGACCAGACCCAGGCCCAGTGCGCTGAGTGTGAGCGGGTCGCCCCAACCGGCATCGGCCGAATGCACGATGCCGAACACCAGTGCACCCATGCCGAGTGTGGAACTGAGCGCACCGGGCAGATCCAAGCGCCCGGCATGGCGGTTGGTCTCCGGGATGTAGCGGCGTGCACCCAGGATCAGCACCAAGCCGATGGGCACGTTGATGAAGAAGCCTGCCCGCCAGGACACCAGATCCGCAAACAGACCCCCCAGCACCAGACCGATGGTGGCGCCCATGCCCGCTGCGGCAGCGTACAAGGCCAGTGCGCGGGTACGCTGTGGGCCTTCGGCGAAATGGGTGGACAACAACGCCAGTGTCGAGGGCGCGAGGATGGCCGCCCCCACGCCCTGTACGGCCCGGAAGCTGAGCAACCAGCCCGGTGTCTGGGCCAGCGCAATCGCCAGCGAGGCCAGCGTGAACAGCCCCAAACCACAGATGAACATGCGCCGCCGACCCAGTATGTCGCCTGCCCGTGCGCCAAGCAGCAATAGGCCGCCGAAGGCCAAGGTGTAGGCGTTTTGCACCCACGACAGGCCCGCAGGTGTGAAGCCAAGGCTGGCCTGGATGTGCGGCAGGCCAGTGATGACAATCGAGATGTCGATCACGATCATCAGGTAGCTGACCATGATGATGGCCAGCAGCATGCCGCGCTGCGGCGCAATGTCTGGTGTTGTCTTCATGCTTTGCTCATGCCCAGGTTGCAAGCTGAATGAAGCTCCGGCTTCAGCGCCAGAGCCCCGATCAGATTGGGCAGGCTGTTGCTTGCCAACTGGCTGTTGGCGCCGAGGATAAGAGTCTGTGTCATGTGGGCGCCGCCTCAGTATTCCTGCCGCGTCGGGCGGAACAGGATTTCGTTGATGTCCACGTCATCGGGCTGGCTGATCGCGAAGGCCACCGTCCGTGCGAACGAATCGGCAGGAATTGCATAGGCGTCGTAGAAGTCTTTCAAGCGCTGGGCCACATCGGCTTCGGTGGCGCTGCCGGGTAGCTCGGTGGCGACTGCGCCCGGTGAAATGATGGTGCTGCGGATGTTCCAGGCCTTGACCTCCTGGCGCAGGCCCTCAGACAGGGCGCGTACCGCATGTTTGGTGGCGGAGTAGACCGCACCACCCGGGCCGACCTTGTGACCGGCGACCGACGACACGTTGATGATGTGCCCGGCCTTCTGTCGCTGCATGTGCGGCAGGGCTGCGGCGATGCCGTACAGCACCCCCTTGATGTTGACGTCGATCATCTGGTCCCAGTCATCGACCTTGAGGCGGTCCAGCGGCGACTGCGGCATCAGCCCGGCGTTGTTGATCAACACGTCGATCCGGCCAAAAGTCTGCACCGCAGCGTCGATCAGCGCTGACACCTGGGTTCGCTCGGTGACATCGGTGGCCAGCGCCAGTGCCCGAGCGCCCTTGGCAACCAGTTCGTCAGCTAGCGCCTGGATACGCTCAACGCGGCGCGCACCCAGCACCACGGTGGCGCCCTCGGCGCTGAGCAGTCGTGCCGAGGCTTCGCCCAGGCCACTGCTGGCGCCGGTGATGACAATGATTTTTCCTGCGATGTTGTCCATGAGGGCTACTCCTATCAAGTTGGGCTGGACTTTAGGCGGATCGTTATCAATAGGCTAGCCAGTAAAAGCTTGTATAAGAATCAAGTAAATATTGATAATCGAGCCATTCCAGGAGAGCCGCCGTGCCGATCAACGAACTACGAGCCATTGCCACCTTTGCCAAAGCCGTTGAAACCGGCAGCCTGCGCAAGGCGGCCGCAGCCCAGGGCATGAGCCCTCAGGCGGCCAGCCAGGCGCTGGCCCAACTTGAGCAGCATTTGGGGGTGCGTCTGCTCCATCGCACCACGCGCAACATCGCGCTGACCGATGAGGGCCGCCAGTTTCTCGAAACCGCGCAGCCTGCCCTTGCCGCGTTGGAGCGGGCGTTGCAAGGTGTGCGCGCCGCCAAGGACGACAGCGCCGGGCCATTGCGCATTGTTGGCCCGCGGTCCACCTTTTTGCCGGTGATCTGGCCGCTGGTCGAGGCGTTCTGCCGCGAGTTTCCAGGTGTGCAGCCGGATGTTCAGTTGGACGACCGGATTGGCAATTGGGTGCAGGACCGCGTGGATGTCGGTTTTCGCATCGGTGTCCAGGCCGAGGACGGGGTGATTGCGCGTCGGCTTTACCCACTGCAGCTGGTCATTTGCGCCACCCCGGCGTATCTGGCGCGCCATGGCGTACCGGATTCGCTAGAAGATTTGCAGAACCACCGCTGTTCGGCTTTCCGTCATCCGGTGACCGGGCATCTGATCCCCTGGTTGGTCAAGGTGGATGGCGACATCATCCACCATGCGGTGTCGCCCGCGCTGTCGACCAACGATGCCGAGCTGGAAGTCGAGTCGGTCCTGTCGGGCCTGATGATTGGCCAACTGATGGGCAGCTCTGCCGCAGCACACATCCGTTCGGGGCGGCTGATTCCGTTGCTGACCGACCATGTGGCCGACGACAAGAGCATTTTTATCTACTACGGCAGCCGCACCGCTCAGCCAACGCGGGTGCGCGCTTTCATTGACCGGGCCATTGAGCGCCTGGCCGACAACACCGCGTATTTTCTGAGTCCACAGGAGTTCAAGCTGGCAGAGGCAGCAGGTCGAAAAGCCTGGCGCAAGTTTCGCCTAGCGAGCGATGTTTGAGCCGCAGGTTCACGCAAGGAGACGTGCGTCGGCGCGGTCTGCCTGACAAGTGTCAAACCCGCTTTGAGTAAACTGCCGCCACATCAATTTCTTGATGTAGATTAAGTCTGGCACGTCTCCTTTTCATTTGCATGAACGCCCACAAACGCCTGTTTTTGACCTGGTTGGCCAGCCTGGCAATCGTGTTGAATGCGCTTATGCCAACGCTGTCGCTGGCGTTTGACGCGGGCAGGACACCGGACTCAGCTGCGGCGGGCGATTGGATCGAAGTCTGCTCAGTTTCTGGCGCCAGTTGGGTGCTGCTGGACGGTGACGGTCAGTTGTTGGCGCGAACCAGCCAGAAGCCCGAAGGTGCCTTGGCCAGCGCCGATGAAGGTCACTGCCCCTATTGCCTGACCCACGCTGCCTCGTTTGGCCTTCCGCCAGCGTCAAATGCCGGTGTGCTCGCCTGGTGGGGCATGGCAGATCGTTTGCCGCAGCCAGCGGCGCCGCTGCAGAAACAACTGATCTGGCTGACGCCTGCGGCGCGCGCGCCTCCGCACAAGCTGTGAGTTGACCTTACCGTGTTCGCCCTGGGCTAAAGGCCCATCCACAGGGTGACGAACTAGGACGCGCATCCAGCCCAGCTCGGCTGTGAGCGCTCCAAAACTTTGGCTTCTTCTGTTCCCAATGTGAGGGTCAAGATGACGAATCCCCCATCTGTTGCGCCGGTCAGCAAGACCCAACGCAGGCCAAGCTATTTGCGCCGCGAACTGCTTTGGGCGATTGCGCTCAAGCTGGTCGTGCTGTTTTCTATCAAGGCGGCGTTTTTCCCGCAGCGTGTGCCTGCCAAAGAGGCAGCGCTCGGTGTGGCTGACCGCATCGCATCGTCAAGTGCCGCAACCCCATCAACCACTTCCAAGGACCAACCATGATTTCCGAATCCGTGGTGGATCTGTCGCGACTGCAGTTCGCGGTGACCGCCCTGTACCACTTTCTATTCGTGCCCCTGACGCTCGGGCTCTCGTTTTTGCTGGCCATCATGGAAAGCGTCTATGTGCTGACCGGCAAGACCATCTACCGAGACATGACCAAGTTCTGGGGCAAGCTGTTTGGCATCAACTTCGCCCTGGGTGTCACCACCGGCTTGACGATGGAATTCCAGTTCGGCACCAACTGGGCCTACTACTCGCATTACGTGGGCGATATTTTTGGCGCGCCACTGGCGATTGAAGGTTTGCTGGCGTTCTTTCTGGAGTCCACCTTTGTCGGCCTGTTCTTCTTTGGCTGGGACCGCCTGAGCAAGGTCGGGCACTTGACGGTGACCTTTTTGGTGGCGATTGGCTCCAACCTGTCGGCGCTGCTGATCTTGATCGCCAACGCCTGGATGCAAAACCCGATTGGCTCAGACTTCAACCCGGTCACCATGCGCATGGAGCTCACCGACTTCTTTGATGTGGTGTTCAACCCGGTGGCCCAGGCCAAGTTTGTGCACACCATCAGCGCGGGTTATGTGACCGCGTCGGTTTTTGTGCTGGCGGTCAGCAGCTGGTATTTGCTTAAGGGGCGTGACCGTGGCTTTGCCTTGCGGTCGTTTCGCATTGCCGCCGCTTTTGGCGTGGCTTCTTCCCTGTCGGTGATCGTGCTCGGTGATGAGTCCGGCTACACCGCCGCCGAAACCCAGCAAGCCAAGATGGCCGCCATGGAGGCCATGTGGAAGACCGAGCCTGCACCGGCCGGGCTGACCCTGTTTGGTATTCCTGACGAAGCCAACCGCACCACCCACGCTGAGATCCGCATCCCCTATGTGCTGGGGCTGATTGGCACCCGCAGTGTGGACAAGCAGGTGCCCGGCATCGACCAGATCGAGAAAACCACCGCCCAGCGCATCGAGCGCGGCATTCTGGCGGTGAAAGCCCTGGAAGCCTTGCGCCAAGACCCGAAAAACGCCGACAAGCTGGCGAGTTTCACCGAGGTCAAAGCCGACTTGGGCTATGGCCTGCTGCTCAAGAAATACATCGCCGATGTGTCGCTGGCCACGCCCGAGATGAAAACCCAGGCGGTGGACGACGCCATCCCGCGCGTGGCGCCGCTGTTCTGGTCGTTCCGCGTCATGGTGCTGGCCTCTGGGCTCATGCTGCTGTTGATGGGGGTGGCGTTTTGGTCGTCGGTGCGTAACCGCATCGAAACGCGGCCCTGGCTGCTGAGATGGGCGCTGTGGAGCCTGCCGCTGCCCTGGATTGCCTGCGAGGCAGGTTGGATCGTGGCCGAATACGGCCGCCAGCCCTGGACGGTGCAGGGCATGCTGCCCACCCATTTGTCCACCTCCGCGCTCAGTGCGGGTGATGTGATGTTCTCACTGGCGGGCTTCATCACCTTCTACACCTTGCTGCTGGTGGCTGAGCTGTACCTGATGTTCAAGTACGCGCGCCTGGGGCCATCCAGCCTGGGCACTGGCAAATACGCGTTGGAAAAAACCACGCCTGCCGGCGGAGCCTCTGCCGCGCCGGTGTATGCCGCCGCCCACTCTTCCAAGGGGATCTGAGATGCTGGACTATTCCATTCTGAAATTGATCTGGTGGCTGCTGGTGTGTGTGCTGCTGATCGGCTTTGCCATCATGGATGGGCACGACATGGGCGTGGGTGCACTGCTGCCTTTTGTTGGCAAAACCGATGACGAGCGCCGCGTGCTGCTCAACACCGTGGGCCCGCATTGGGAGGGCAACCAGGTCTGGTTCATCACCGCTGGCGGGGCGATTTTTGCGGCCTGGCCGCTGGTTTACGCCACCGCGTTTTCGGGCTTTTACTTTGCGCTGATGGCGGTGTTGTGGGCCTTGTTTTTCCGTCCGGTCGGCTTTGAGTACCGCAGCAAGGTGCCGGATGCGCGTTGGCGTAGCGCCTGGGACTGGGGCCTGTTTGTGGGTGGCGCGGTACCCGCGCTGGTGTTTGGCGTGGCCATTGGCAACGTCATCACCGGGGTGCCGTTCCACTTTGAGGACAACATGATGCCGGTCTACACCGGCAGCTTCTGGGCGCTGTTCACCCCGTTTGCGCTGCTGTGTGGCGTGGCCAGCCTGACGCTGTTGTTGTTCCACGGGGCGAACTACCTGCAACTGCGCACCGAAGGTGTGCTGGCAGAACGTTCCCGCCAGGCCGCGCTGGGTGCCGGTGTGGTGCTGCTGCTGGTGTTTTCGCTCGGTGGGGTGATGGTGGCCAACATGCCGGGTTACCACATCACCTCCGCCGTGGTGCCGGGTGAAGCGGTGTCGCCTGTCGGCAAAACGGTGGTGTTGCAGGCGGGTGCCTGGATGGCCAATTACCAGGCTTACCCGTTGACTTGGGGCTTGACGGCGCTGGCCTATGTGGGCATCTTGCTGGGGCTGCTGGCCGCGTTTGCGCGCAAGCCGGGTCTGGCCTTCATCGCCAGTGGCCTGGCCTGTGCCGGTGTCATCCTGACCGCCGGTGCGGCGATCTTCCCGTTTGTGCTGCCGTCAAGCTCCAACCCGAGCCATAGCCTCACCCTGTGGGACTGTGTCTCTAGCCAACGCACGCTCAACATCATGTTCTGGGTGGCGCTGGTCATGACGCCGATCATCCTGGTTTACACCAGCTGGGCTTACCGCGTGATGCGCGGCAAGATCACGGTGGCACAGATCCAAAGCAGCGGCAAATCGCTCTACTGAACTCAGAACCGAAAGGAATTCAAGATGTGGTACTTCTCATGGACCTTGGGCATCGCTGTGGCGGTGCTGTTGGCGGTGGTCAACGCCTTGTGGTTTGAGGCGCAGGGGGTGGATCCGCAGGACGAGTAGTTGGCAAGCGCCCATCTGAGGCGGCTGTTGCACCTGGCACTGGTTGCCGGGTGAAGAACCAGCCCAGTGTGCGCCCCAACAAAAAGCCCCGCCAGTCTGCGCGACTGCGGGGCTTTTTGCTTCATATTAAGTAGCTATCAGCCCTTATTGAATAAGGGCTAGAGGCCAATTTTTCTTATAAATTGCACCAACAAGGCATTGACCCGTTTGACGTAAGCCGCCGGGTCTTCCGGCAGGCCGCCTTCGGCGACAGACCACGTCTAAAGGTTGGGCGCCTTAGAAGCTGATCGACATGCCAACATTGATTGAACGTCCCATAGCGCGCAGAGGCTGAGGCGCGCTCGTCATGCTGCCTGTGACGTATTCCAAGCCACCCAACGGCAAGTCGTATTGGCGGTTGAACAAGTTGTCGATACCGGCGTCTAATCTGACGGAATTGCTCAATTTGTAGCTGGTGCGATAGTTCGCAATCGCATAGCCCGGCGTGGTTTGTTCGGCGCGCACAACACTCACGTTACGCTTTGCCTGAACAAACACGCCCTCAAGCGTGTTGGACCATGAACCCAGAGTATGGTCAATGGCCAAGCGTGCATTCAAAGGCATGATGTTGTACAGGTTGTCACCGTCTGTTGTCTTTCCATGGGTGTAGCTCAAAGCTGCGCGCACTGTCCATTCACCATAGGCTTTACCCAGGAATTTCTTCCCTGAAATATCCACGCCGTAGAGATAAGCGTCCTGGTTGGTGAAGGTGAGAGACTGGCGCCCCTGTAGCATGCTCATGTTGTACCCGTTGGATGAGGTGTTCGGAACCGCGTTGATGTAGTCTTTCACATAGGTATAGAAAGGGGCGACTTTCAATTCCCAGTCCTGACGTTCTGCGTCGTGCCAATCGGCACTTGCTTTGAGGCTGTACGCCACTTCTGGTTTGAGATTCAAATTACCGACATAGGAGTTCAAATCGCCAAACCAGTTGTTCATGAGCCCGGCCATCATGGCTTCGCTGGACCAGGTGTAGCGTTCATGCAAGTTGGGTGAACGTGTCTTGCGCGAAAAGCCAATGTCGTAGGTTTCATTGGCGCTGTTCACATAACGGGCGGATGCCGTTACATCCCAGTTCAAATCTTTGCGCTTGTGATCTTTGGCATTGAACGACGCAGCATCTGTCTGGTAGGCATCACCGTAGGGTGCGCTAGCGTCGTAATAACCTTGAACGTCACCCGTGTTCATGGTCACTTGCTCAATGCGAGCGCCAACTTGGGTGGACAACTTGTCGCTCAACTTGGTGTCCAACTCAGCAAACACGGCCAGCCGGTCCCGTTGACCGCCGTTGACGTTCCAAAAGGTGTTCGGCTCCATTCCCCCAGATCCAACCAATGGCGGCCACCAGTCATCCAAGGTGTAGCGGTGGAACTCATGCCCAAAACGGGCGATCTGGGTGTCGCTCAGCTGCGTCGTGCCAACGATGGCGTAGCCAAGGTCCACCGCATCGGTATCCATTGGCATATAGGAGTCGGCAGCGGCGAATCCCGCAGCAGCAGCTTTGTCTTGGAGCACATCCATCTTGTGGCGAACATGCTGACGGAAAGCCCGAGCATCTAAAGTTCCCCACTCAAAGCTGCCGCTGTAACTGGCATTGATGGAAAAACTCTTGTTGGACGTCATGTCCATGGACTGATTTGGGTAGCCTTGAAAGGGGATGTCTTGCCAGCCTATTGCCACAGTCCACAAATCTGTTCCTGTAACCGTCGCCAATTTCAGCGCGTTATTGCGCACTTTGTAGCGACTCGCCGCCACCTCTTGCCCATTGCCATCTTTGTAATTGCCCGCATCCACCGTGTTGCCGACATACCCAATGCTGAAATTCTCGGTAGCGGCATTTGCCTGAACACTCACGCCGTTGACGCCCCCGTTACTGCGGTGGAAGGCTGTGATATTGCCGGAAGTCTTCATGCCTTCACCCGGTTGCGCAAACACAGGCGGCGTTGACTTGACTGCAATGGCCCCCCCAATACTGTCGCCTCCTTGGCTGACAGGAACGATGCCTGCATACACGTTGATCTGGCTCAGAGCTGCCGGATCGATGTACGACAACGCTGGATTCATGTGGTTGGGGCATGCAGATGTGATGCTCATGCCGTCAACCGTGATTTTTAAGCGGTCATCGGCCAGGCCATTGATGACTGGCAGGCTCGAAACACCACCGCCAGCGTAAAAACTGACGCCTGGCACGTCGTCCAATAACGCAGCGGTGTCATTGGTCGCGAAGCGGCGCGCGTTCATAGCTTTGCCGTCCAGGGCGATGCCGAACCCCGGTATTGTTTCACCGATAACGATAACGGCTGGGAGTTGAGGGACCTGCTGCGCCCAGGCCCCTGAACATAAAGCAAGGCCAATGGCTGCGTTGAGCACTGACTGACGAGGCACGAAAGCACCTGGATTTTTGTTTTTCATACGGACTCTCTTACTGGTTTTTGAAAAATTCGCGAATTTCATGGCATTTCTTTACTGGGCTTTCGCGGTCAGGGCGTCGAACGTGGCCTTGTCACATAGCTTGGTGGGGCATAACAGCGGCGCATCACCTACCTCGCCGAGAACTGAGGTCTGTGGCCCGCAACGCGCGGGCTGTGCCGATGTTGATGTGCGTCATCAGCCGCAACACCGCGTGAGTTGATGGCATGTTCTTCTTCGAGACCGACGAAAGCGCCCTGATCGCCCGTATGCAGCGGCGATCAGGCGCGAGCGAACACCGATTGGCTACGTTCAGCCTTGTGTTCGCGTCAAACCGAGGTTAGAAGAAGGCGGGCGGTGCCCGTGTGAGGTGCGCGTGTCGGACGAAGCGCTTGAAAACAGTGGTGCTGCCGCTGCCAATCAGCAGTCGGCCCGCCGAGACCGTGGGGGCCTCCCATGTGTAGGGCACCGTCGGAACGACAGGGGAATGATGGTGCAGCAGGCAGTAAGCACAGTGTCTGTCACCCGCCACCGGAGCTTCGGGAAGCTTCTTGGAACCCAAATCCATGGGTACTAGCTTTGCCCCGCTTGTGCTGCAAATCTCAACCCAAAAGACATCTTGGGTGGCATCGAGATATTTCGAGACAGAAGGGGCAAACGCGCCAAAGAACATGGCGCATAGCGCAAGCCAACCTAGTCGTTGATAGAGCCATCCGCCTGGCCCTATCGACCAACCTTTCTTACTGATCGGTTTCGCCATGCGACTTGCTTTCCGGGTCAGCAGTTTCAGGAAGCTTGCCGTCGAAGTTCATAAGGTGCAGCATGGATCAGGACGGTAGTGGCTGTGTTTTTTGGATCTTGGTCGTTCAGTATAGATGTGACGCACCTTGCGACAGGTGCCCTGAAAGATGTACCTTCGTTGACGACTCAGTACGAGTAAGCGTCCGCTGCTCCAACCTCAACAAAAAGCCCCGCCAGTCCGAAGACTGCGGGGCTTTTGCTTCAAGTTAAATAGCTATCAGCCCTTGTTGAATAAGGGCTAGAGGCCAATTTTTATCAATTACACCAGCAAGGCATTGACCCGTTTGACGTAAGCCGCCGGGTCTTCCGGCAGGCCGCCTTCGGCCAGCAGGGCCTGGTCGAACAGGATGTGGGCCAGGTCGTTGAAGTGCACCGAGCCGTCGAGCTTTTTCACCAGCGGGTGTTCGGCGTTGACTTCGAGCACTGGTTTGACCTCAGGGGCGGTTTGGCCAGCCTGTTTGAGCATGCGTGCCAGTTGGGTGCTCATGCCGTGGTCTTGCACCACCAGGCAGGCCGGGCTGTCGACCAGGCGGGTCGTCACGCGCACGTCTTCGGCCTTGTCTTTGAGCGCTTCCTTGAGCTTGGCCAGCAGCGGTTTGAAGGCTTCGGCGGCTTCTTCAGCGGCTTTTTTCTCGGTTTCGTCTTGCAGTTTGCCCAGATCCACCGCGCCTTTGGCCACGCTTTGCAGCGGGGTGCCGTCAAACTCATTCACGTAGTTCAAGGCCCACTCGTCGACGCGGTCGGTCATCAACAGCACTTCGATGCCTTTTTTCTTGAACACTTCGAGCTGCGGGCTGTTCTTGGCTGCGGCCAGGGTGTCGGCGGTGATGTAGTAGATGGCCTCTTGGCCCTCTTTCATCCGCGCCTTGTAGTCGGCAAAACTCACCGCCACCGTGTCAGAGGTGGTGCTGGCAAAACGCAGCAGTTTGGCGATGCGGTCTTTGTTGGCATAGTCCTCGCCCAGGCCTTCCTTGAGCACCGCGCCAAATTCCTTGTAGAACTTGGTGTATTTGCCAGCGTTCTTTTCGGCCTCAGCCTTGTCTTCGGCGCTCAGCACATCGGTCACGCCATCTGCCGATGCTTCCGGCGCTTTGTCATGTTTGGCCAGGTCTTCGAGCATGCCCAGCACGCGCTTGGTACAGCCTTCGCGGATGGCTTTGACGTCGCGGCTTTCTTGCAGCAGTTCGCGGCTGACGTTGAGCGGCAGGTCGGCGGAGTCCACCACGCCTTTGACAAAACGCAGGTAGGTCGGCAACAGCGCCTCGGCGTCGTCCATGATGAACACACGTTTCACATACAGCTTGACGCCCGCCGACTTGTCGCGGTTGTACAGGTCAAACGGCGCCTTGCCCGGGATGTAGAGCAGCTGGGTGTATTCGGTGCTGCCTTCCACGCGGTTGTGGGTGTAGGCCAGCGGGGCTTCCTGATCGTGGCTGATTTGTTTGTAAAACTCGTTGTATTCGTCGGCCGAGATGTCTTTTTTGGCGCGCGCCCAGATGGCGTTGGCCTTGTTGACGGTTTCCCATTCGCCGGTCTTGACCATGCCACCAGGCTGGCGACCGCCGTTTTCGTCCGACGGGTTGATCAGCTCGCCGTCTTTCCACTCTTCCTTTTCCATCAGGATGGGCAGGCTGATGTGGTCAGAATACTTGTTGATGATGCCTTTGAGCTTCCAGGCGCTGGCGTATTCCAGGGCGTCGTCGTTGAGGTGCAGGATCACGCTGGTGCCGCGCTCGGGCCGGGTGATGGTTTCCACCTCGAAGTTGCCGGCGCCACCGCTGATCCAGCGCACGCCTTCTTCGGCCTTCATGCCAGCGCGGCGCGATTCCACGGTGATCTTGTCGGCCACGATGAAGCCGGAGTAGAAGCCCACGCCAAACTGGCCGATGAGCTGCGAGTCGGTTTTTTGGTCGCCCGAGAGTTTGGAGACAAAGTCCTTGGTGCCGCTCTTGGCGATGGTGCCGAGGTGGTCGATGGCTTCCTGGGCGCTCATGCCGATGCCGTTGTCGGTGATGGTGAGCGTCTTGGCGTCCTTGTCAAACGACACACGCACTTCCAGATTGGGGGCGTTTTCGTACAGGCCGCTGTCGTTGATGGCTTCAAAACGCAGCTTGTCGCAGGCGTCGGAGGCGTTGGAGATCAGCTCGCGCAGGAAAATTTCTTTGTTGGAGTACAGCGAGTGCGTCACCAGGTGCAGCAACTGCGCAACTTCGGCCTGGAAGGAAAGGGTTTGTTTGCTCATGGGTTGGAGGTGTTCTCAAAGCATTTAAAAAAACCAGCCGACTCAAGGTGACTGGTGCTCTAGCGCAGCCTAATTGGGGACGATGTCGCCCAATTCAAGAGGCGATCTGGCGCGAATTTTCGCCATGCGCGGCCGCTGCCTCACGCGTTGCCAGCTTGGCCTGCTGGTAGGCCGCGTACAGTCGGGCGTAGACCGGGCCAGGTCGGCCATGGCCCACCGGCAGGCCGTCCAGTTGGCTGACCGCCAGCACCTCCTTGACGGCGGACGACAGCAGCACTTCATCGGCAGCCATTACCTCGGCACGGGAGATGCGGCGCAGCTTGAAGGGGATGCCCTGCTGGGCACACATCTCTTCGATCAGCCCGTAGCGGATGCCCTCCAACACCAGGTTGTCTTTGGGCGGGCCATACAACTGGCCGTCCTTGACCACCCAGACGTTGCTCGAAGAGGCTTCGCTCAGGTAGCCGTCGCGGAACATCACCGTCTCGGTGGCGCCCGCATCAACGCTGATCTGGCGGGCAAACACCGCGCCGAGCAGGCTGGTGGCTTTGATGTGGGCCTTTTCCCAGCGGAAGTCGTCTGCCGTGACGCAGGCCACGCCCTGGCTGCGCTGCGCGTCGCTTGGGGGCTTCATCACATTGGTCATCACAAACACCGTGGGCGTGATGTCGGCGGGCATGGCATGGTCGCGCATGGCCACCCCGCGGGTGATCTGGATGTAGATGAGTTGATCAGTATTTTGGACGCTAGCCCTTATGGATAAAGCGTAGGAAGCTATTAATTTGAGTGCAATGTCGGCCCACTGCGCACGCGTGGCGGGGTTGGGGATGCGCATCTCTTGCAGGCTGCGCTCCAGCCGCGCCATGTGCTGCTCAAAGCGAAATAGCGTGCCGCCATACACCGGCACCACCTCGTAGATGCCGTCGCCAAAAATGAAGCCGCGGTCCATCACGCTGATCTTGGCGTGGGGCAGGGTGGTGAATTCGCCGTTGAGGTAGCAGGGCAGTTCAGGCAGGTGGGTCATGGCCACAGTTTACGTACTGCGTGCAGGACGATTGCGCCACCGGATGCTGCCGCGCAGGCTCACCAGCATCACCCCGGCCATCACCAGCGCTGCACCCGCCACAAAACTGGCTTCCAGCGGCTCATTGAGAAGCCACACCCCAAAGGCCATGCCAAACAGCGGCGTCATGAACGAAAACACGCCCAGCCGGGTGGCCAGATAATGCCGCAGCAACCAAAACCAGGCCAGATAACTGGCAAACGACACAATCACCGAGTGAAACACCAAGCTCGCCCACACCGCGGGTGTGAAGTGGATGCTGGTTTGCCCCATGGCCTGCGCCAGCAAGAGCAGCAGCACAAAAGCGCCCACCAATTGGTACAGCAAGGTTTGCGAGGGCGAAGCCTGCGACAGGCGCGAGCAGCGCACCACCACCGTGGTGGTGGCCCAAGACAAGCCTGCCATCAGCGACATGGCGTCCCCCAACAACATGCTGGCGTTCAGCGCCGCACCGGCTGGCTGGCTGCGGCCAAAAAACGTGATCACAATGCCGGCAAACGCCAGCGCAATACCCAGCCACTGCATCGGGCTCAGCCGCTCGGCGGGCAATTTCAGGTGCAGGCCCAGGGCCGCAAAAATCGGCGCGGTGTACAAAAACACCACCGCGTGGGAGGCCGATGTGTAGCGCAGTCCCTCGCCCACCAGCAAAAACTCCAGCGCAAACAAGACCCCCACCAGCAGCCCGGCGGGCAGGGTGCCGTCGGTGATCGACATGCGCTCCTTGCGCCAACACATGAGCAGCGCCACCAGCACGGCAGCCACGCCCGAGCGCAGGGCAATCTGCATCACGGGCGCAATGTCGTGTGCGGTGGCTTTGAGCACCACTTGCTGCAAGCCCCACAACAGGCACAGCAGCAGCATCAGGCTTGAGGCGCGCGCATCCAGCGCATGGCGGGTGGTCATCAGAGGTGTCCAAACAAAAAAATCAACGGGCTTGCATCATAGGTGCGACGGTTTTGATGGATATAGTGCCAATCAGACAAGTCATAGCGCCCAGCAGCCAATCCAGCGCCGACCGGCACCACCACTATGCCACCACCGCCGTACCGTTTGCAGTTGCCACCGTTTGCCTACGCGCTGCCCGCGCCGATCTTTTTCCGCAGCGCCGTCATGCCAGCGCAGGCCATCTATCCCAAACACAGCCACGCCTGGGGCGAGTTTGTGTACTCGTACAGCGGCGTCATGGAGGTCAAGCTCGCCAACCACCATTACCTGGCGCCGCCGCAGTACGGCATTTGGCTGCCGCCCGAGGTGGAGCATGTGGGGCTGAACCGCTGCGAAGCCTGCCACTGCTCGCTGTATGTGGCCAAGGAACTGGCCACTGCGTTGCCCGCGACCCCCTGTGCACTGACCGTCAGCCCGCTGGTGCGCGCCATGCTCGACGAGCTGCATCTGCGCCCACCGGCGCTGCCACGCACCCCCGCGCAAGAGCGGCTGCTGCAGGTGCTGGTGGACCAGCTGGCGCAGGCACCGGTGGCGGGCAGCTATTTGCCCACCTCAGACGACCCGGTGCTGGCGCCACTGTTGCAGGCGCTGCTGACGAACCCGGGCGACAGCCGCAGCCTGCCTGAGCTGGCCCGCACCTTTCACACCACCGAGCGCACGCTGCTGCGGCGTTTTCAGCGCGACCTGGGCATGAGCTTTGCCGAATGGCGCCAGCGCCTGCGGGTGGTTACCGCCATGCCGCTGCTGCAGGCGGGCCAAACCGTGGAGACCATCGCGCTGGATCTGGGCTACGGCAGCGCCTCGGCGTTCATCGGCATGTTTCGTCGGCTGATGGGTCTCACGCCCGACGAATACCGCAAGGCGGCACACCTGCAGCCACAGGGGTGAGCCACGCTGGCGGTCACTAAGGCGTGTCATTTGTGTCCAGATGCAAATCCATCGGATACCGCGAAACATGTTGATACACATCGGCCACCGTACAGGGTCTGGATCAACGAACATGCACACCTATGAAAACTCAACTCAAACTCCTCTCTGTAACGACAGTCTTGGTGGCCTCTTTTGCGCTGGGTGGCTGTGCCAATTTGTCGCACCACGACCGTAACGTGATCTCCGGCGCTGGCATTGGCGCGGTAGCTGGTGCTGTGTTGACGGGCGGCAGCTCGATTGGCACCGTGGGCGGTGCGGCAGTGGGCGGCGTGATTGGCAACACCATCGGGCATCGTTAAGTAGGGTTGCCGGTTTGCGCCCGCAACCCGGTTAGCATCCTGGCATCAACGCGGACAGTGGTCCGCGTTTTCATGTGACAACGGCCTGCCAGTGACTGATTTATTCCCCAAAACCCAAGAACCCCGCCTGTGGCGCAGCGATGGCTGGACCGCCCAGGTCATCAAAAACGAAGACGACGACGGCTGGGCCGTGGCCATGACGCCAGACGGCCAGTCCGAACCCGCGCTGGTCGGCCCCTGGACCATGGGGCGCGACAAAAAGAACCCCAAACCGCTCGACGGCAGCGCCTTCATCACCCTGGTCAAAACCGCCCGTGAATTTGTGCGCCGCAGCGAGCAGCAGTTGCACGCTGCGCTGCACCAGAGCATCACCGTGGCGCACGACAGCGGGCGCATCACCGTGTGTCTGGACATCACCCCCGATGACGACAACCCGTCCGCGCTGCTGAGCGCCAAAGACGAGTTGGACGAGCTGCTGGCGCAGGTGCGGGTGTCTCCCGCCTTCAAACTCAACCGGGCCAGTGCGCTCAAGTGGGTCGACGCCGGATTTGCCAAGCCGCGCTAGCGCCAGGCTCACGCCAGTTGGTGGTCAAGTTGCGAGCCTTTTGGGCTTCTAGCCCTTAAAAATAAAGGGCCGAATGCTATTTGATGAATAGCATTCGGCCCTGTGTCTCACCAGCCTGATGCCATCAGGCCGGGGGTGAACTGTCAGACGCCCGCCGTGCAAGCGTCTGGCGTTTTAGCGCACCGGGTTGCCGTAAATCAGGCCGCCTTGGTACCACTGTTTGTTGAGCCCGCGTGGCAGGTTCACTGGCGATTTGTTGCCCAGGTTGCGCTCAAAACTTTCGCCATAGTTGCCGGTGGCTTTGATCACGCGCGCCAGCCAATCCTTGTCCAGACCCAGCACCTTGCCAGAGTCCTCCTTGCCGCCGCCCAGCAGGCGCTGCACCTGCGGGTCGGTGCTGGTGGCTTTGAGCTCGTCCACGTTGGCTTGGGTGATGCCAAATTCTTCGGCCTCAAAGGTGCCATAAATCACCCATTTGACAATGGTGAACCACTCGGCGTCGTCCCGGCGCACCAGCGGGCCCAAAGGCTCTTTGGAGATCAGGTCGGGCAAGATCACATGTTCTTTGGGGTCCTTGGCTTCCTTGCTGCGGATCGAGGCCAGGCCCGAGGCGTCGGTGGTGTAAGCCAGGCAACGGCCAGAGAAATAGGCGGCATTGGCGGCTTCAAACTGTTCAAACACGATAGGTTTGATGGCCAGACCGTTGGCTTTGGAGTAGCTGGCCAGGTTTTTCTCGGTGGTGGTGCCGGACTGCACACACACGGTTTGCCCCTTGAGCTGTTTGGGGCTCTTGATCTTGCTCTTGAGCGGCACCATGAAGCCCTGGCCGTCGAAATAGTTGGTCACCGTGCCAAAAAAGCCGAGGGACGCATCACGCGTTTCGGTGATCGTGGTGTTGCGCGCCAGGACGTCCACCTCGCCCGACTGCAGGGCGGTAAAGCGCTGTTGCGAGTTCAGCGGCACAAACTTGACCTTGTCCGCATCACCCAGCACCGCCGCCGCCAAGCCACGGCACACATCCACATCCAGTCCGCTCCACTTGCCAGCCGAGTCCACCGCCGAGAAGCCATTGACCCCGCCTGCCACACCACACGCCACCTGGCCGCGCGATTTGATCGTGTCCAGCGTTTTGCCAGCGTAAGCGGGTGCTGCCATGACCGCGCCCAACACGGCCAGCGTGGCCACGGCGGTCAGAGGGGACGAGAAGCGATTTTTCTTCATAGTTGAGTCCAAGGAGTTAAAAAGAGTTGATGGGAAAAGATTCTGTCGTCAGGTGCTTGCAGGCATGTTGCTCTGGGCGCTGTACCGAACCGGCGACTCTAAAGGGTGCATTTGAAAACTCAAAATACAGTTTGCTTGCTTGGTTATGCCAAAAACATCTGTTGGCCTGCGGTGCCAAAAGTATGCCTTATGCGCGAGGCGTCGCCTGATCGGCCCCGTGTGTCATACCGCGGGTTCGCCAAGCGCGAGGGCGAACGGACCTGGGTTTGAGTGTGAAATTGGCTTCTAGCCCTTGCTTAATAAAGGCTTGTAGCTATGAATTGAAGAGTATTCCTCTGGACTCGTCAGAGCATGTGGCGCTGGTTGTGGCAGAGGTGCCGCTCTCTGGCTTGCTTGCGCAGAGCGGCTTGGTGTGGATGGGTGACCAGGCCCCGGCGCGCCAAACCGGGTCATTCAAGGCGTCTGGTCAAGCCTGGGGAAACCTCAAAACGGTTTGAGGACAACCAGCACCGCGATCAGCGCCGTGGTTGCCATGGTGGCGCCCGCCGCAAACCGAAGGCCCACCCAAGGCGGGCTGGCAGCATCACCGGTCATTTGGCGCAGCTTGCCAGCCAACATGCCGTGCGACGCCGCCAGTGCCAATGCCAAGCTCAGCTTGACCTGAAGCCATGGCATGGCCAGCCAGCCCGTTTGGAGCGCCATCGCCAAGCCCAGTATCCAGGTCAGCACCATGGCAGGTGTTGTGATCGTTCTGTCCCACCGGCGCACCATGAACATGAGCCTGCGCTCCTGCGGCAGGCGCAACACCGGGGCGCGGGACAGGGTGCCCAGCAGCAGGCACAGCATCAGCATGCCACCGATCCAGGTGACCATCGCCACGATATGAAATGCCTTGATCCAAAGGAAACTCATGATGCGCTGCCTCCCGTGTTGCCTGGTTCCTGGGTGGCCAGTAGCGATAACTTGCGGTTCAGCAAGGACACGGTGAACAACGCACCAAACGGAACCAATGCGCCCCCCAACATGCGTCCGATTTCCCGACCAGTCCACGACTGGCTGGACACCGCGTTGAAGACCATCCAAAGGTAGCTCAGAAAAACCATGCCATGGATCGGCCCCACCACGGACACAGCCGACGGCAAGCCGGCCAGGTGTTTCAGCGGCACCGCAATACCGACCAGCAGAAGCAGTGTTGCGCCCTCGACAAGCGCCGCCGCTCGTAGCCGCCGCAGGGTAAGGAGATTGGTGTGGTTTGGATATGTCATGCTTTTGATCCTGTGAATGAACGGTATTTTTGCTGGCAGCAGTTGCTGCGACAAGTGGCTAAAAAGACAATGTTCGACAGGTTCAAGCCAATTGCTGATTCACGAGATAGATAGCTGGAACAGGCCGCCATTTGCACAGATGCTTCATTCGGGAAGTGGCTTGAATACCAAATATGGTAATAATCAAGCCATGCACAAAATCGCTGTACTTGCCTTGCATGGTGTTGTTCCTTTTGACCTGTCCATCCCCTGCGACGTGTTCAGCCGGGTCCGTGCGCCAGGTCTGCAAGACGCCTACGAAGTGCGTGTCTGTGGTGAAGCCAGAGATGTCAAGGCGGGGCTGTTCGACATCCGCACGCAATGGGGGTTGTCGGATGTGGCAGATGCCGACACGGTGATCGTGCCGGGCATCAGCCACCCAATGATGCCCATTGCGGATGAGGTGCTGCAGGTGCTGCGTCATGCCCACGGCAGAGGGGCACGCATTGCGTCCATCTGCAGTGGTGCCTTTGTGTTGGCGGCGGCAGGCGTGCTTGACGGACTGCGGGCGACCACACACTGGCTGGCCGCGCCACAGCTGGCCAGTCGCTACCCGAAGGTGCGGGTGGATGCCAATGTGCTGTTTGTTGACAACGGGCAGGTGCTGACTTCAGCGGGCGCAGCCGCCGGACTTGACTTGTGTCTGCACATGGTTCGTGCTGACTGCGGCGCCGCAGCGGCGCTTAACGCGGCCAGGTTGGCCGTCATGCCGCTGGAGCGCGAAGGTGGGCAGGCCCAGTTCATCGTGAACGAGGCGCCGACCTCGCCCGAGGCACTGCAACCCTTGTTGACCTGGCTTGCCGACAACCTGCAGCAGCCACTGGGTCTGGAGGACATCGCTCAACAAGCCGCAACCAGCACACGCACACTCAGCCGCCGGTTTCTTGAGCAGGTTGGCACGACGCCGCTGCAATGGGTGCTGGCGCAACGGGTGCGGCGTGCGCAGCAGTTGCTCGAAACAAGCGCGATGTCGATCGAGCAAGTCGCCACCGAGACCGGGTTCCGCTCAGCCGCTGCCTTTCGTGACCGATTCTCAAAAGTTGTCGGCGCAAGCCCACAGGCTTATCGGCGAACTTTCGGCCACCGATCGGCGCCACGGCCGTCCTAGTTGCCAGGCGTGAGCGTGGGCTGCCTGTGTGGCTTGTATCAGACGTCTTTCACAGGGAGGCTGCCGCACGAGCCGCCTGGTCATACATGCCCGAGAGCACCCGCAGCAGGCGCGCCAGCTCGCCAATGTCTTTGTTGAGTGCGTCGTCCACATTCAGTGCATTGATCAGGCAGTTTTCGCGAATATCGCGGTAACGCTGCACATAGGCGCGCCCGTCCTCGGTGGCGGCGTAAGTGACTTCTTTGCCACTTTTGCTGGAAGCCACCACGCCCAAGCCTTGCAGCTTCTTGAGTGAGTAATTGATCAGGTGGGTGTCTTCCACATTCATGATGAAGCAGATATCGGCGAGCCGTTTGTTGCGCGCCCGGTGCGTCACATGGTGCAGCACCAAAACATCCAGCGGAGTCAGGTCTTTTAAACCGGCTGCACTCATACAGTGCACGACCCAGCGGTGAAAGGCATTGCCCGCCACGATCAGGCCAAACTCAAATTCGCTCATTTCCGCGCTGTGCGGCGACACCAAATGGGCCGAAGACACAATGGGAGGAGCACCGCGCGGCACACCGCTATTTTTTTTCGAAGCCATCAAAACTCCAGTCTGGCATTTTTATTGCTTGAATAAATTGTAAGCAGTTAAATCACAAGTTATCGATAAATCATTAACGTTATGACAAAACATCCGTCGCAATGGTTGGTAAAAGTCTATCGAGCGCAGGGTGTGCCAACCGCCGAAGAGGCGTGCTTGTGAAGTCACATTGCAAGGCTTCGGTCCACGTCAATTGTGTCGAATTTGGCGCATCCGTTGTCGCCCAGTGCGGGTGGCGCAGCATGCCAGAAAGGACTGCGAGAACGCCTTTGGTGCATTCACTTTTGAGGACTCCCTTGCCATGACTTTGTTCAATCAAGCTGCTCCCTCTGATCTCAGACTGCCTTTGGGTGAGGCTTTAGATTTCATTGCGACACACATCGACACGGCCATTGACGACCTCGCCAAAATGGTTGCCATCGACACCTCGTTTCCCCCTGGTTTGGGTTACGAGGACTTCGCCGACCTGATGGAGGCCCTGATAACGCCATTGAGTTTTACCAGCGAACGTGTCGTCGTCCCCTGCGAGCTTTGGCGGGCGCCTGGTGGTCCTGCGCAAGGCCAACGCACCAACCTGATCGGAACGCGGCCCAGTGGCAAATCGGTCTGCGGGCTTTATTTTCATGTTGACACAGTGCCTGCCACACCGGGTTGGCAAACAAGCCCGCTGCATCTCACGCGTGAGGGCGATCACTTGATTGGTCTGGGTGCTGCTGATATGAAAGGTAGTATTGCTGCCGTGTTATTGGCGCTGCGCGCTGCACAGGCTTGTGGCGTCACGCTGGCCTACGACCCGATGTTGCTGTTGTGCACCGACGAGGAAGGCGGCTTGTATCCCGGCGTGCGTTATCTGGCTGAACAAGGGCGACTCGAAGGTCATGTTCTCAACTTCAATGGCAGTGCCGAGCCCCGTATCTGGGCCGGCTGTTTTGGGTTGTTCAATCTGCTGGTGAAGGTGCGCGGACAGCCAGCCCATGCGGGTGAAGGTAACCGTAACGGTTTGGGTTTGAATGCCATCGAAGCCAGTGTTCCTTTGCTGCAGGCGTTGCATACTTTGAAGCAAGGTATCGCACAACGCACCTCATCGCTGCCACCGCCACCGCACAGTGCTGGCCCATTGGCTGCGCAGTTGAACATTGCCGCGTTGCACGGGGGCACTTGTGGCGGGCAAGTACCGTCGCTTTTTGAGATCACCCTCAGTCGACGCTACATGCCCGAAGAGAACTTTGAACAAGCACGTGCAGAAATCGAAGGCTTGATCACGCAGGTGATGGCTGAGACGCCTGGCCTTGATGTTGAATCCATCCTGATTGGTCACTTGACGCCGGTAGAAGATCCCGATGGTCCACACTGGCCGCGCTGGCAGCAGGCCTTCGGGTTCGGCTTCGACTATGCCCCCGAAAGTTTCCGTAAATGGGGAAGTGCCAGCTGCTCCGACTTCGGTTACGTACAACGCACCGGCATGCGCGAAGTCTTGTTGGGTGGATTGGGGCGGCAAAGCCGGTTGATCCATTCGCCAGGTGAGCACACCACCACAGCCGACATCGTCTCACTTGCACGCGCCGTGCTCGTTTACTTGGCGGCAGACTTTATGCCGCACCTGCGCAGCGAACCCTCTCCCGTTTGATTCACCTCCTTTACGAAAGATTCCTATGTTGAACCTTGATCGTCGCCATTTCCTGGCTGTCTCTGCTGGCCTGAGTTCGCTGGCCATGACAGCCTTCGATGCCAATGCCCAATCGCCACAACGCGGCGGCACGCTGCGCGTCAGCGTCGACCAGGCGGTCACCAAACTGAACCCTCTGCTGGCGCGCGTGGACCCCGAATTCATGGTTGCCGAACTGCTGTATTCGGCGCTGACGCGTGTCAAACCGGACATGACCGCCGAACCCGACTTGGCGCTCTCCTGGACAAGCTCGCCCGACCTTCTGGAATGGACCTTCGTGCTGCGTAAGGGTGTGACGTTCCATGACGGCAGCAGCTTCTCCGCCAAGGATGTGGTCGCCACCTTCGAGGCCATTCTTGACACCAAGACCGCTTCGCCCGCCCGCCTGACAGTCGGCCCGATCACCAGCATCAAGGCCAAGGACGCCTTCACCGTGGTCTTCACGCTGTCTGCTCCGTTCGCCGATCTGCCCGTCACGCTGGCCAACAACAACGCCAAGATTCTGCCGGCCGTTGTCGCCAAATCCGGCCTGGCGCGGCTGGACCGGGAAGCTGTCGGCACCGGCCCGTTCAAACTGGTCTCGTATGAACCGGAGCGCAAGATTGTGGTGGCACGTAACGAAAATTACTACGACAAGGGGCGCCCTTACCTGAACCGAATCGAAGTCATGGTGTATCCGGACAGCACGGCCGAAGGCTCGGCGCTGATTTCAGGTGACACCGACCTGATGGCACGTCTGCCTCCGACCGAGTTTGATCGCTTGAAGAAAACCCGCGGCGTGAAAGTTTCGCGTGCACCGTCCGGCCAGTTTTGCAACGTCAATTTCGGTTGCGACCAAAAGCCGTTCAACGATGTGCGCGTGCGTCAGGCGCTGGCGCTCACCATCGACCGGGACAACATGGTCAATTTCGTTGCCGAAGGCTTCGGCACGCCGGGCAACGACACACCACTGAACGCGGCCTACCACTACCACGCGGCACAAGCCATGAAGAAGGCGGACATCGCCAAGGCCAAGGCCTTGCTGGCACAGGCTGGCTACCCGAACGGCCTGGACGTGACCCTGATTGCCTCAGACCGCCCTCCGGTTCGCACTCAGTTGGCGATTGCGCTACGCGAAATGGCCAAGCCAGCCGGTTTCCGTATCAATGTCGAAACCATGCCGCACGCAACCTACCTTGACCAAGTCTGGAAAAAAGGCTCTTTCTACATCGGCTTTTACAACATGCAGCCGACGGCCGATGCGATCTTCAGTTTGCTCTACACCTCCAACGCCAGTTGGAACGAAACACGCTGGAACAACCCGACCTTCGACAAGCTGATTGCACAAGCCCGCGCCACCATCGACGAAAAGAAACGCCGCACCTTGTATGCCGACGCACAAAAGTTGATGAACCTTGAGGTGCCTTCGTTGGTGCCCGTGTTTTTCGATCTGCTGTCGGCGCAACGCGATTGGGTGCAAGGTTATCAGTTGCATCCGCGTGGCTCGGTCTACCGCTTCGATTACCTGTCGCTGGCCGCCAACGCGCCCAAACGCGCCTGATCCTGACGGAATACTGGCATGTCGCCCAGCTACTTCCTCAAACGCATCGCGTTGATCGGCTACACCTTGCTGGTGGTGTCGGTCATCGTGTTTGCTATCACGCAGATACTGCCGGCCGATGCCGCCGTGATGCTGCTGGGCGAAAACGCCACGCCGGACGCGCTCGCCGTTGTGCGCGAAAAGCTCGGCCTGGACGCCCCGGTCTGGCTGCAGTATTTCCACTGGCTGACGAACATGCTGCAAGGTGACTTTGGTATCTCTATGCGGACCAATCAGTCAGTCGGTCCGGAGCTGTTTGCCGCGCTCGGGCGCTCATTGCTGCTGGCATTGCTGTCCATTGTGCTGATGCTTGTGATCGCGTTTCCGCTCGGTGTGTATGCAGCGGTGCGACGCGGCAAGGCGGCCGACTTTGGTGTCAGCGTGGTGTCGTATATCGGCGTATCTTTGCCGGAATTCGTCACCTCGACCTTGCTCATCCTGCTGTTCGCCGACTGGCTGGGCTGGTTGCCTGCCACGGGATATGTACCGCTGACCGATGATCTGCTAGACGGATTGGCCCATCTGGTGCTGCCGGTGCTGACCATCTCAGCCATCCTGATTGCCCATGTCTCTCGCATGGTCCGCTCCGAGTTGGTGGACGTGTTGCACGCCGACTACATCCGTGCGGCACGTTTGAAAGGGCTGTCAAGCTGGACGGTGCTTTTTAAACATGCCTTGCGCAATGCCTTACTACCGACCATCACCATCGTGGCGATGGATGTCGGCTACCTGTTGGGTGGGGTCATCGTGGTCGAGGAAATCTTCGCCATTCCGGGCATTGGCAGGCTGTTGATCACAGCCATACAGAACAGAGATCTGCCCACCATTCAGGCTGGCGCACTGATCATGGCCACCACCTATGCCATTGCCAACTTCCTGGCCGACATGACCTACGCCTGGCTCGACCGGAGAATCCAGTATGAATAACTTCTTGCGGCGGATGATCCGCTCTCCCCAGGGGGCGCTGGGTATGCTGCTCGTCGGCTTGATCTTGGTGGTCGTTGTGATTGGCCCCGCCGTTGCGCCACACGACCCTGAGATTTTTTCACCGCTGCTGCGTTACAAGGATCCAAGCCCCGAGTTCTGGCTGGGCACCGATCAGTACGGCCGCGACATCCTCAGCCGACTGCTGTATGGTGCGCGTGCCACGGTCGTGATGGCCGTTTTTGCCACCGGGTTGGGCACCTTGGTTGGCGCCTTCATCGGCACCACGTCGGCTTACCTTGGCGGGCGCAGCGATGAAATCATCATGCGCACCGTAGATGCTGTGATGTCTATCCCCAGCCTGTTGCTGGCCTTGCTGATCGTGACCTTGCTCGGAAAAAGCAGCACCAACGCGCTGCTGGCCATCGCCATCGCCTTCACGCCGGGGATGGCCCGGGTCACGCGCTCGGTGGCACTGACTGTGCGCAAGCAGGACTATGTGAATGCCGCCATTGCGCGCGGAGAAAGTCCGCTCTTCGTGGTCTGGCGCGAGATGCTGCCTAACGTGGTGGCGCCCATCGTGGTCGAAACCACGGTGCGCGTCGCCTTCGCCGTGATGCTTTTCGCAACGCTGAGCTTTCTTGGTCTGGGCGCTCAACCACCGGCACCCGAATGGGGTTTGATGGTGTCGGAAGCCCGACGCTACATGCACCTGAGTGTCTGGATGTTGCTGTGGCCAGCCCTGGCCGTAGCCTGGGTGGCCATTGGTTTTAACCTACTTGGTGATGGACTGCGTGATGCCCTCAATCCCCGCACCTGATTTGACCATGCCCCCTATCCTCGACATCGCAGGCTACTGCCTGGACTACGCCACACCAACGGGTTTTAAACGTGCGCTTGACAATGTGACACTGCACATCGCCAAGGGCGAGGTGCTGGGCCTGGTCGGTGAATCCGGCTCGGGCAAAACCTCGCTGGCCTGGGCCATCATGCGGCACTTGCCAGCAAGCGCCCGCGAGGCCGGTCGCATTGCCCTGACCGACAAGGACTTGCTGACCGCCAGTTCGTCCGAAATCGATGCAATCCGCGGCGCACGCATCGGCATGGTGTTCCAGGACCCCAGCACCTCACTCAACCCGACCTTGCCACTCGGCGAACAATTGGCCGAAGTCCTGGTGCGCCACCGTCGTCTGACGCGCCGCCAGGCCTGGTCTGAAGGCGAGTCCTTGCTGGCCAAGGTCGGACTGAAGACGCCAGCGGCCATGATGCACCGGTATCCCCACGAAGCGTCGGGTGGCGAAAAGCAGCGCGTGGTGATCGCCACCGCCTTCGCTTGCCAACCCGAGTGCATCATTTTTGACGAGCCGACAACGGCACTTGACGTCATCACCGCGGGCGAAATTCTCGACCTGTTCGCAGAGTTGCAAGCCGAAACGGGTGTGGCTTCGATCTATATCTCTCACGACCTGGCGCTGGTGTCCAACGTCTGCAACCGGGTGGCGGTCATTCATCACGGCAAGCTTGTTGAACAAGGCCCGATCCGCAGCGTCTTCACGGCCCCCACCCACCCTTACACCCGGGGCCTTCTGGCTGCCGTGCCGCAACCGGACCAACGGCTGGTGGAGATGCCACTGGACACCACATCCAAGGCCTTGCTCGAAGTGGAAAATATCAGCGTGCGTTACGGGAAGAAGCCTTTCCTGGGTCGTTTGCTGGGCCGCAAAAACACGCAATTCGCCGGTAACCACGCCATCAACTTGTCGGTGCAACCTGGAGAAATTCTCGGCATCGTGGGGGAGTCCGGGTCGGGCAAGTCCACGCTGGCCAAAGCCCTGACCGGGCTCAATCCTTTTGAAGGCGAAATCCGCTTTGGCGGGCGACCGGTGCGTGGTCTGAAAGACATGGACACCGCCTACCGACGTGACGTGCAACTCATCTTCCAGCACCCCGACTCCTCGCTGAACCCGCGCCAGCGGATTCACGAGATCCTGTCACGACCACTGGTGCTGTACGGTGAAGGCCGGGCTGCCGACGCCTCCCGCATCGCCGAGATGCTCGAACAGGTGCGTCTGCCAGCCAGTTATGCCGACCGTTATCCGCACCAGTTGTCGGGTGGCGAGAAGCAACGCGTGGCGATTGCCCGCGCGTTTGCCTCCAGGCCCAGGCTGGTCATCTGCGACGAAATCACCTCCTCACTGGACGTCTCGGTGCAGGCCAGCGTGATCGAAATCCTGGTTGACCTGCAACGGTTGCACGGTACGGGCTACCTCTTCATCACCCACGACCTGAACCTGGTTCGCCAGATTGCTCACCGTATTGCTGTGATGTACCGCGGCGAGCTGGTCGAGCTGATCGCCGCCGCCGACATTGCCACCTCGGCCAAGCACGACTACACGCGCGCCCTCATCAGCGCGGTACCGATTCCCTTGACTGGCAGACATCGACCTTGAAAGACCTGACCATGGACCACTCCGCATTGCTCGCCCGTCTCGACGAAAAATGGGCGCTCGATTTGCTCAGCCAGATGGTGCGCCACAGAAGCTATTCTGAAACTGATGGTGAACAGGTGCTGGCCAGTTTCATGGTCGACAAAATGCGAAGCCTTGGTCTCGAGGCTGACCTGCAAACTGTGGCGGGAACCCGTGTGAATGCCATCGGGCGACTCAAAGGGACGGGGGGTGGCAAAAGCCTGCTGTTCAACGGCCACCTCGACACCAACCCGGCCACCGAAGGCTGGACCGTCGATCCCTGGGGCGGCCTGGTTGACGAGCATTTCATTTACGGCATCGGGGTCTCCAACATGAAGGCGGGTGATGCTGCTTATTTCTGTGCCCTCAAGACGTTGGTCGATGCCGGCATCCGACTCAAAGGTGATGTGGTCTTGACCTACGTTGTGGGGGAACTACAGGGTGGCGTTGGCACGGTTGCGGCCATTGAGCAAGGTGTACGTGCGGACTACTTCATCAATTCTGAGCCCACTGATTTGCAGGCGGTCACCATGCACGCCAGTGCGTTCACCTTTGTGATCGAACTCACCGGCAATACACGGCACCTGTCTAAACGTGAACAGGCGGTCGACGCCATCGTTGCCGCGTGTGACCTGATCCCTCGACTGAACGCGATGAAGTTTTCAAATGCACTCAGCGCCGAACACGAGTCGATTAACCGCGTTCATGTCGGCGTGATGCGTGGTGCTCTGGGCACCGAGTTGCATGAGTGGCGGGCCCCGCAAGTCGCTGACTTTGCCAGAATCAAAGGCTCCGGCCGCTATGCCCCAGGCCAGACTCAAGCCAGCGCTGTCGCCGACATCGGGCGAGAACTCGACGCGCTGCGCGAGCGCTTTCCAGGGCTGAAGACCCACATTCACGTCGAAAAACAAGAAGGCCATCGCTTGATGCCCGCCTTTGAAGTCGCCAAAGACGCCCGTATCGTTCGCACGATCAACGCCGCTTATGCCCAGGTGCGTGGCCAAGCGCAACCCACCGGCGCGATCGCCCCGCCCAGTTTCTTCGGCACAGATGCAGGCCATTTGTACGATGCGCTTGGCATGGAGGGCATCGTGTGCGGTCCGGGTGGACGCTACAACACCATGCCAGATGAACGCGTCGACATCGCTGACTACCTCGACATGATCCGTATCTACATGCTTTGCATTCTTGAGATTTGCGAATTGAGTTGAACCACGCTGCTCAACCGCGTGCCAGTTTTTCCTTGATGGTTGATGTTGCCTTTCTCAAGGGGAGGGCGGATCTATCGCTGACATTGCGTTGAGCGAGGCTTGGCTCGCCAGCGCATGTACATCGGGATGGCACCATTGGTGAAGACAGCGTTGATGCCCTGCGCCAATGGTGCACAGACCTTTCTGATCGTGTGGACTATTGCCAATCCCGGCGTCAACATCAGTCGACAGAACGTCAATACGCGACAATCAGAACTCTGTCTGAAAACACAATGCATACCAAAACTTTCTCCCTTCTCCCCGTCCTCGTCGCCATCGCCGCCGGCGCTCTGGTTCCCAACTCGGCATCCTTCGCGGCTGCGCACCACGCCACCAAGCCCGTACCTCACGCCACCAAGCCTGCGCCTTCCAAGAAGGCCGCCGCCGCCGTGAATAGCCTGCCGCCACTGGCTGCAGACAGCACCTTGGCGGGTACGCCGCCCGCACTGGCCGCCAAAGCGTGGCTGTTGATGGACTTCGACTCCGGCGAGGTGCTCGCCTCGGCCAACGCTGACGAAGCCCTGCCTCCAGCCTCGCTGACCAAGATGATGACCAGTTACATCGTCGAGCAGGCGCTGCGCTCGGGCAAGCTCAAACCAACCGACCTGGTCTCGGTGAGCGAAAACGCCTGGTGCCGAGGCACCAGCGCCGAATCGTGCATGTACCTGCCACTCAACAGCCAGGCCACGGTGATCGACCTCCTGCGCGGCATCATCATCCAGTCGGGCAACGACGCCTCCAAAGCGATTGCCGAACACATGGCGGGCTCCGAAGGGGGTTTTGCCAAGCTGATGAATGCCGAAGCCCAGCGCCTGGGCATGACGCACACCCATTTTGTGAACCCCACCGGCCTGTCCGAGCCGGACCACAAATCGTCGGCGCGTGACCTCGCCATCCTGGCGCGCGCCATCATCCGCGACAGCGTGGACTATTACCCGATCTACGCGGAACGCGAGTTCAAGTACAACGGCATCAAACAAGGCAACCGCAATGCCCTGCTCTACACCGACCCTTCCGTTGACGGGCTGAAGACGGGCCACACGGACGATGCCGGCTACTGCCTGGTCACCTCAGCCAAGCGCAACAACATGCGCCTGATCTCGGTCATCCTCAACACCCAAAGCGCCCAGGCGCGGGCTGATCAGACGCGAACGCTGCTGGGTTGGGGCTACAGCACGTTCGAGAAGGTCACCCCGATTCAGCCCAACGCGGTGGTCACCAAGGCCAAGCTCAGCTTCGGCAAGGCAGACACGGTCGACGCAGGTCTGGCCGCACCGTGGATGTTGACTGTGCCGCGCGGCCAGCAAGTACAGACCTCGGTGGAGCCCAAGTCTGACCTGGAAGCACCGGTGACCAAAGGCGCGGTGGTCGGCAAAGTGGTCGCAACGTCAAACGGCAAGCCGGTGGGCGAAGCCCCGCTCGTCGCGCTGGCCGATGTGGAACGCGCGGGCCTGCTGCAGCGCATGTGGCAGCACGTCACCCAGTTGTTCGGCAAGTGAACGCGGCATGGTCGCGCTGACCATGCCAGCCATCACCCCCCTATCCGGCCGTTTTGTGGTCGCAAGTCTCGCGGGGAGACTGCGGGCACAGGCGGCTGTGATGGTGTAAGGAAAAATAGGCTCTAGCCCTTATCTATAAAGGGCTAGTAGCTATATTAATAGCAGCAATGTCAAGCCGACAAAGGCTTGAGCAATTCCGCCAGATCACTCTCGCTGAACAGCGGCTCCTTGCGTCCGACCGAGCCGCTGTACATACTGTCGGCCAGTGAAGCTTTGCGGTCCTGCAGTGCCAGGATGCGCTCCTCGATCGTGCCTTGCGCCACCAGTTTGACCACCCACACACTTTGCGTCTGACCGATGCGGTGGGCGCGGTCGGTGGCCTGGGCTTCCACCGCCGGGTTCCACCACGGGTCGAAATGGATCACGGTATCGGCCTGCGGCAGGTTCAGACCGGTGCCACCGGCTTTGAGGCTGATCAGAAACAGCGGCACCGCGCCGCTGGTGAACTGGCCGATGATCTCGTCGCGCTTCTGGCTCTGGCCGGTGAGTTTGACCCAGCTCAGGCCGCGCTTTTTGAGTTCGGCCTCGATCAGGGTCAGCATGCTGGTGAACTGTGAGAACAGCAAAATGCGCCGTCCCTCGGCCAGCATCTCGGGCAGCAGCTCCATCAGTTGATCAAGTTTTGCTGATGTTTTGACCTTTTTGGCCGCCTCCAGTTTGAGCAAATGTGGGTCGCAGCAGACCTGGCGTAATTTCAGCAGTGCGTCCAGGATGGTGATTTGTGACTTGGCCAGCCCTTTGGTACTGAGCGCCTCGCGCACGGTTTTTTCCATGCCGAGGCGAATGGTTTCGTACAGGTCGGCCTGTTTGCCCGACAACTCCACCCGCATCACGGTCTCGACCTTGGGCGGCAGCTCATGCGCCACCAGCGCCTTGGTGCGGCGCAGCATGAACGGGGTGACGCGCACGCGCAGTTGCTGCAGCGCCTCGGGGTCACCCTGTTTTTCGATGGGGTTGCGAAACAGTGCGGTAAAACGTTTCTGGCTGCCCAGAAAACCCGGCATCAAAAAGTGAAACAGGCTCCACAGTTCACCCAGGTTGTTTTCCATCGGCGTGCCAGAGAGGCACAGCCGGTGTCGGGTGTTGAGTTCTGCCACCACCTGCGCCGCCTGGGTGGCGGCGTTTTTGATGTTTTGCGCCTCGTCCAGCACCACCAGATGCCATTGGCCCTGCAACCAGCCGTCGCGGTCACGCGGCAGCAGGGAATAGGGCGCGATGACGATGTCGTGGTCGTGGGTGCTGCCACTCACCTCGTGGCGGTCTGCGCCATGGATGACCAGGCAACGCAATTCGGGGCAAAAGCGCTCGGCTTCGCGGCGCCAGTTGCCCATCAGGCTCACCGGCGCAATGATGAGGGCAGGCGCAGTCAGGCGGCCGGCGTCTTTTTCGATCTGGATGTGGGCCAGGGTTTGCAGGGTTTTGCCCAGGCCCATGTCGTCGGCCAGGATGCCGCCCAGGCCGTATTCACGCAGAAACTGCAGCCAGTTCACGCCCTGTTGCTGGTAGGGGCGCAGATCGGCCTGGACGCTGGGCGGAATCGGCACTTGCGGCAGCGCGGCGCGGCCACTCAGGCGTTGCACCAGCTCGCGCAGCTGTTGGGCGCCGTCCCACACCGCGCCTTCGCCCAGCGCGGCGGTGGTGCGCATCGCGTCCAGGCGCGAGAGTTTGAGGCTCTCACCGGTGAAGTCGTGTGCGCTGTCGCCCACCAGTTCGAGCAGTGCGCCCAGCCAGGGTTTAAGGTTGTCGGTGGGCAGGCGGATGAAGCCGCCCTCTGGCTTGGGCAGGTACACAAAAGGCGGCAGGTCGGGCAGGCCGGTGACCGCATCACGCGGGCTCATCGCGGCGGTGCTGATCAGGCTGGGCAGCAGCGGCAGGATGTTGTGGCGCTGGCCGTTGATTTCCATCCCTAAGCTCAGGTCAAACCAGGGGGAGGTGGCTTCGTCGTCGTCCTGCGCCTGCAGGTTCACCTCCAGCGCGTCAGCGTGGCTGATCCAGTGGCTCAGGCTGTCGTCGAGCGTGATGTCAAACCCGGCCTCGCGCAGTGGGGCGTAGTTGCTGTCGACCAGTTGCAGCCAGCGTTGTTGGGGCTCGCTGCCAGGGATGCCAAAACCGCCTTGGCCCAGGCTGGCAAAACCCCAGTCGCGCAGCTGCACGATGGCTTCCAGCTCACTTTGCGGGTCACGCTGCAGCATGGCCCGACCTTGCGGGTCGTCCACCAGCACGGTGGTGCCTTGGCCAACCCACCAGCCTCGGTGGCCGCCGTAGTCAAAGCTCAGGTGCATTTGCATCAGGCCGTCGATGCTCACCAAGTCTGGCGGCACCGCGTGCAGGTACAGGCAGGCTTTGGGGGTGATGCCTTGAAGGGTGGGCAACTTCTCCAGCACCGGCGGGGCGGGCACCGGGCCCAACTGGGCCAGCAGTTCGGGCTGGAATTTTTTCAGCGATTCGGTTTTGAGCGGCGGGGTTTTGAGCAGCACCGCCACTTGGCCCAAGCTCATGCCTTGCAGGTCCACCAAGCCGCAGCGGCCGTTGGCGCTGTCCAAATACAGTGGCGGGTTGTTCAGGCATAACTTGGCCTGGCCGTCGCCGAGTTTGGCGCGCAAAGACCAGCCCGCCTTGTTGTTGATGTTCTGGCCAACCTCAAACCATTCCCAGCGGAGTGTGAGTGGCTCACCCCACTGCACCACCAAGCCGGGTTGGCTGGGCGGCACCAGCACAAACAGGCGCCCGGTGCTGGCGGCTTTTTCCAGAATTTGGAGTCCGTATTTGCCCTCGGGCGTGATTTTGTTGCGGGCGCTGTAGCTGTAGTAATACTGCACCGAGCTGCCGGGCATGGCGCGCATGAGTTGCAGCACGTCGTGGTCGGTGTCGCTGGCCTGGTCATAGATCGGCTGGCCGCGCTCGGGCTGGAACTTCATCGCCTTGGCGCGTGACCAGCCGCCCACCACCTTGGGGTAGGCGGTCACCACCTCCAGGCTCAGCTGCGGGCTCGGGCCTTGCGGGTTGAGGACGGACAACAGGTACAAAAACTGTTCAGGTCGATCTGCCGGGGCGCCGGAGCGGGTGGCTTTTGGCGGTGTTGGTAGCGCATCGTCTGATTTGGCGGCGGTGCGGGCCAGGTCATGGAGCCAGCGGACCATCTGGTTGTCAGACTCCAGTTGTTCGGCGGCTTGCTGGTGGGCCAGCTCGGCTTGGCGCTGCGCTTCGCGTTCTTCGGGTGTGGTGGGCGTGCTGGGGTGCTCGCCCAGCAGCAGTTTGCCTCGGTAAGCGGCCTTGATCATCAGCGCCACCGCGTGTTTGCACTGGTAACCCACCGGGCAGCTGCAGTCGCTGTCCCATCCGCGCAACTGGTTTGTCGCGGTGAGGCTGATTTCCACCTCCACCTGGTAGGGCTCGCGCTGGGTGCCTTGCACCTCGCCTTCGAGCAGCCAGCGTTTGCCACTGGGCGAGATCGACAGGCTCAACACCTTTTGGCTGCGGTACAGGTCCAGTGCCCGGGCGTAGGTGGTGGCGCCCGCGCGTTGCGCCAGCGAGGCCAGGTCGAGCCAGAGTCCTAATGGCGCATCGTTATGAGGCATAAAATCGGCCTCTAGCCCTTTTGATAAAAGGGGAGGTGGCTATAAAAATTAGAGTGTTTAGTGGCCTGCTTGTGTGAACAATCAGCACGAAAAGAGAAAATTAGGCATTTTTGGGGGCTTTCATATAGAAGTTGTTGAGACAAAATGCAGAAGTTAGTGAGACTACGTTCTTAAACGACTATTCTACGAATGGGGTTCTGCATGCCAGTCCGAAAAATCCCAAAAAACTACCTGTTCGTCACTGGCGGCTACTCCAGCCGAAAGAACGAAGAGATGGATGCTTTCGAGTCGTTGCTTGAGAAAGATTATCTGTTGCTTCTGGACTTTGATGACGGCGTAGAGGCGTTTGAAGTTCAACCGGTGCGCATACCGGTTGCAGGTGTCCCCAAAGGCTATGTGCCTGACGTTCTTGTCAAATATCGGCCAGACGTCGAGACCGGCGCGGTTCGCAAGTCCAGTTTGGTGGAGGTCAAAACTTCTGAAGACCTGGAACGCCACGCAGAAAAATATGCGCCCAAGTTCGCTGCCGCACGCCAATACGCCGAGGAAAGGGATTGGGAATTCATAACGGTGGACCAGCACGTCATTCGAACACCACGGCTGGCCAACCTCAAGTTTCTGCGCGAATATCGAAATGTCACGCCGTCCGCTGGCGATGTCCAGGCGGTGCTGGATGCAATGGCGAAAGCTGGCGGTGAAACCTCATTGCAATCACTTTTGCTCGCCCTGTCCTCGACGGACGAAGATAAGTTGTATTGGTTGCCCATCATCTGGTCCATGGTGCTGACCCGGCATCTGGTGATGGATCTGGATCTGCCGTTCACGAATGATGTTCCGTTAATCTCAGCCGGAGCCCAATCATGAAGAGGCAGGCCCCACCCCAACTCTGGATCAACAAAGGCGCCACGGTCACAAACGAAGGCAGAGACTATGTCATCCTCAGTCTGGCAGACATCAACTTGGTGTTGGCCAGGGACACTGAATCTGGGGAGCGCGTACTGCTAAAGATCGGCGACATTGGTCCACCTCGGGTGATCGGCGAATCGGAACCCGCCCCCAGGACTGAATCCGAGCTTTTGGATGTGCCCGATGACCTATGGGAGATTGCGAAAACCCGGCGCCAATGGATCGATCCACTGCTTGGCAGTCACTACCGGCATGCGCAAGCGCTGGCTGATCAGATTGCCGTCGATGCAGGTGTGAGTCGGGCGACGATCTATCGTTGGGTGGCGGTTTTTCGGCAGACAGGGCTGTTGTCATCCCTGCTGCCCAACACGCGACAACGGGGTGGCAAGGCGGGCAGTAGGATTTCTCCAGAGGTGGAAGCACTCATACAGGACGCGCTGGCGAACTTTCACGACACGCAGCAGAAGCAATCCTTCACTGAGACGGTGACCGAAATTCGAAGACGCTGCTCCAATGCCGGTTTGCCATTACCGGCTGTTAACACCATCAGGGCGCGGTTGGATCGAACTGACGGGCGGGAGCGAACTCTTCGGCGCGAGGGCGCCGCAGTGGCACATGACCGCCATGATCCGATTAAAGGCGTGATCCCGGATGCTGATTGGCCGTTGTCTATTGTGCAAATAGATCACACCCTCTTGCCGGTCATCATCGTGGACGATGTGCACCGCAAGCCTATCAATCGGGCCTGGATAACTTTGGCCATCGACGTGAATAGCCGGGTGTGCCTGGGAATGTTCTTGTCGCTTGAGGCCCCTTCAGCCATGTCTGCAGGCATGTGCATTGCACATTCCATCCTGCCAAAGGAGGCTTGGGTCCGGAGACACAATCTGACCACTGTCGAGTGGCCCTTTTGGGGCGTCATGGGTGCGCTACACATGGACAACGCCCGCGAGTTTCGCGGCGACATGCTCAAAGCAGCCTGCAATGAATACGACATTGACATCCATTTGCGACCGGTCAAGACACCTCGTTATGGCGCCCACATCGAGCGCCTGATGGGCACGGTCACCCAAGGACTCAAAACCGTCAAGGGCGCAACGTTTTCCGGGCCTGATGAAAAGGGGCAATACGACGCCGAAGGCAATGCTTGCATGACCTTCAGCGAGATTGAAAAGTGGCTCATTCTTTTCTTTGCCAGATACCACATCAGCAAACACGATGGGATTGGCACATCGCCGCTGAAAAAGTGGCGCGAAGGGCTGCTCGGAACCAAAAGCAAGCCGGGGCGAGGTCTTCCTGCGCGCCGTCTGGATGAGGAAGTGTTGCGCATCAACTTCACGCCCTACATCGAGCGCACGATCCAAGCTTACGGCGTGGTGATCGATGACGTGCACTATTACCACGATGTGTTGCGGCCTTGGATCAATGCCCCGCATCCGGACTTTCCCAAACACAAGCGGAAATTCCGATTCCACCGGGATCCACGCGATATCAGTCAGCTGTACTTTTTCGATGAACTCTCTCGGCGCTACGTTCACATTCCTTATCGGGACACCAGCTTGCCACCAGTGAGCATTTGGGAACTCCGTGAGGCGCATCGCCGGGGGGCCGAGCGCGGCATACCGCCAGAAAACGAAAAAGCCATCTTTGCCATCATCAACGAGCAGCGTGCCCTGGAGGCCGATGCCGCTTCCAAAACGAAAACAGCCCGGCGCGAGCAGCAACGACGCACCGAACATGACAAGCAGCGCGGCGACAAGGTGAAGACCATGCCGACCGTTTCACGCGCACCTGGTCCCAGCACGCCGCCTCCTGCGGTGCGGGGCTACGATCCAGACATGGTCCAACCCCTGGATGACGAATGATGGACACACCAACAGACTATCCGCATCTCAATGAAGCTGCCAAGGCACTGGTCAATGCGCCTGACGCAGCGCGCATTCATTCGATCCGTTCCGGAACTTGGCTAGGTTATCCCCGGGCCAAGGAAATCCTGAGCCGCATGGAAGACTTGCTGGACTACCCGCGCATTACGCGCATGCCCAACATGTTGCTGGTGGCACCGTCGTTCAATGGTAAGACGTCCATCCTGGAGCGATTCTTGGCACAGCATCCGCCCGATCTGGATCCGGAAGGTGAGACCACGATTTGTCCTGTCTTGATGGTGGAGTCGCCGCCAACACCCGACGTGTCGGCTTTCTATTCACGGATCCTTGACGCCTTGATGTCACCCTACAAACCGGCAGCGGCTGTGCAAGATAAGAACTCCCAGGTCAAGCTGCTGTTCAAGCAACTGGGTGTCAAGATGCTGATCGTCGACGAGATACACCATCTCATTGCCGGTAGCCTGAATCGCCAGAAGGATTTCAGGAATGCGCTCAAGAGCCTGGGCAATGAAACCAAGGTGGTGATCGTGGCCGCCGGTATCGAAGACGCTTTCAACGCCTTCAATACCGATCCACAAATGTCCAGCCGGTTTTCTCCAGAAGAACTGCCGCTTTGGCGCGCCGACAACCAGTTCGGCTCGTTGCTGGCTACGCTGGAGTTGCGTACGCCTCTCAAGAAACCTTCAAAACTGAAAGATCCAGCCATGATGCTGGAAATGCACACGCGCAGCGAGGGTACGCTGGGTGACATGTGCGACCTGTTCAAGGAACTGGCCGTGGATGCCATCCGCAGTAAGACGGAACAAATTACTTTCGAGCAAATCCGATCTCTGCGTTGGGTGCCGCCGTCCAAACGAAAACAATACCAACGGCTTTGACGCCAATGAAAGGGTTCACGTCACCGCTGTGGCCCATTCGGTACAAACCCCTGCCAGATGAACTGCTCTCGTCCTGGTTGGTGCGCCTGGCTCACGGCCATGGTTTGAAGGTCCAGACTTTTTGCAACCTCATTTTTGGTGACCGGCATCAAGTCTGGAATCGTGACATTGACAGGCTGGGCCCTGATTGGCTCGTCAAGGAACTGAGCGCCCGAACGGGGACCTCGCTGCAGATCGCCTACGGAACCACTTTGCGCGCGTACGAAGGGTTGTTGTATCCGCAGTTCAAGCTCTCGGGGGTACTGCAATGGATTCTGACGCTACAGATGTATCACCGCAAGCACGAAGGTTTCGGGCTCCAGTTTTGCCCGTTGTGTCTGCGCGAAGGACCTGCACCGTACTTCCGAAAATCGTGGCGAGTGGCGTTCAACACTGTATGCCCAGCTCACCAATGCATGATGCAAGATCGATGTCCTGTGTGTGAGACGGGGGTTGCATTTCATCGGCAGGATATGGGTAAGCATGACTGCCCAATTCCAGACACATTGGCAATATGCCATAAGTGTGGTTTTGATTTGGGTCAGAGTGGCTCTACTCCAATTGTTAGCTTTGACACTCAAGTTGACTCGTGGCTCAACCGGGCATGTCAACAGCTTGGACCTGCTTGTGGCTGCGAAAACGTTATAGATATTGACACCTTGGGCGTAATGCGACAACTTGGGAAACTACTGGTTTCGCCGTATTCAACGATCAAGTTGCATGCCCACATTTGCTCAAAACTTGGGGTACAAAAAATACCGCTGAGTACGGGACGACTAGCATTCGAGTTACGCCCTTTACTTGAAAGGCACCATTTGATGCAATTGCTTGGGTGGCTGATGCTGGACTTGGAGCCACGGCTTCGAACTGCCTGGCGCGCCAAGGCTGTCCAGTACAACCACTTATGCAAGGACTACAACAATGCGCCGGCTTGGTTCCAGGCGACGGCTCTGGGGTTTTCAGATTGGCGACATCGCTGATATGGCATGTCATGTCACAAATGGAAGCCAATAAGTCAGTATGACTCCGTATCACTCTGGCCCAAAATCCTTCAACTCAGCTGTATTAGGTTCTAACCCCTTGCAAGCTTGTCTCGCTCTGCAGTGTTACAGGGCAAATGGTGATTGTTGTAGCGTGGCCGTCAATCGATGACCACACCCATCCTGTCAATTTTGTAAAGCTCATACAGACTCACTGCGGGTGTCTCATCTCGTCATTTGGCAGGAACAAAAGTTGCTAGGTCGCCTTTGATCAAACTATCTTTCGTAGGAGTTCCTGTGATCGACTGAGAGGCAGCCTCGTATGTCTCCATAAGCGGAATTTCAAACGTCAGTTGACATGTGCGCCTTGGAGCCTCAGTCAGAAAAGTAACGGTCCTATTTGGCTACTGGCGTAGCCAAATGCGTCAAAAAGTGTATAAAAATAGTATTTTAAAATACTAATAATTGGTGTTAAAATGTCTCGTGTGAGTATCAAAAAAGTATCATACGGAACAACAAAGATTCAGCAAATGCGTCGAGTTGCGCTCGATCAGAATCTATTGGAGACCCTTGGGCTTGTGATTGGCGATTCGGTTCGTATCGAATTGGATGTTGAGCATGAAGCGGTGATCATTACGCGTCACTCTGACCTGATGCATGAAGAGCTGGCTGTCAATACAGCAATACGGAGACCTCGTGCTAAGCGGTAATGGTCCGCAGGAAGATGCGGTTGCGGTGTCTGAAGCTAGATCTGATCGAGATCGACGCAGGGCTCTGGGGATTTACTACACACCTCCAGACGCTGCGCAAATGCTGGCACGTTGGGCAATTCGGCGGCCGATGGAAGCGGTATTGGAGCCAAGTTTTGGCGGGTGCGCCATGTTGGCTGCAGCTGTTGATGCATTCAAGCTATTGGGAAATCCGAATCCATCGAGGCAGCTATATGGATATGACGTCGATTCAGCGGCATTCGCGCATTTGGCTCAAATGAGCATTAGCAATTCCGACGGAAACTTCAAGAAACAAGACTTCTTGCAAAGTTCTGCGGGAGATTTGCGGGTTGATGCGGTGTTGGCAAATCCGCCGTTTGTTTCTTACCATAGGTTGAACTCAGAACAGCGAATGCAAGCGGAAAACCTCCGGCGATTGTATTTGCCGAGTTTGCCGAAACTAGCGAGTATTTGGGTTCACTTTATCCTGCACGCGATGAGCTTTTTGCGCGAAGATGGACGCATGGCTTTTGTTTTACCTACAGCGGTTGGAACTGCTGATTATGCGAAACCACTACTAGAATTTCTACAGACCAAATTTCTTAGTGTTGAGCTTGTGCATGTAAGCGAACGGATATTTATTCAAGCAGGAGCTGATGAGCGCATTTCGCTGTTATTGCTAAATCACTACAGACCGGAGGGGGGAATAAGTTTGCCCCAAGTGTATACAAGATACATTTCAAAAATACGTGAGATCGACTTATCGGGAGATACTATATCTGGCACCACCGAACTTCCAAAGAAACTGGATGTTCGTGACAATGCTTCGTCGTTATTATCAGGACTTGTTGGTCGTGCGTTGCAGCACCTTGGTTCGGTCGCAACTGTCCGTATTGGTGAAGTTGTTGGTAATATTAATTATTTTGTTCGTCCTTTGTCCGAATGGCGAGATCTTGGGGTAGAAGAAAAGTATCTTAAACCATTGCTAACACGATCTGCACAGGTTCATGGTATATACGTGCGAAATGGGAAGAGTGAAGATGAAATCCTGCGGATCCCGCATCTACTAATTCCTCCTGAAGCATTCCTCCCGGAAGCTATAAAGATCTATCTTTCAAAATATCCGGAGAGCGCAATTATTGAAAACCAAACATTTAAGAAGAGATCTACATGGTACACATGTTCCTATGGAGCAGATGCAGACGCATTCATTGGCTCGATGAGTCATGAGTAT